>ERZ778017.3810-NODE-3810-length-10310-cov-3.567626_pt1 | contig 10310 bp, 8 predicted proteins | sample MGYA00375747_ERZ778017 | MGnify/ENA primary metagenome ERZ778017 (study PRJEB29350, sample SAMN05509838) | bioreactor metagenome | biome: bioreactor; material: wastewater | place: South Africa: University of Cape Town | collected 2014-03-17 ... | reverse complement strand
AATATTGGAAATAGGTTTGTCTGGATCCCAATTATTACCATCCTCAGTCGCAGTATACCGAAGCTGGCCGCTTTTCTTCTCCGAGCTCTGATAGACCAAGTAGAGTTTATCGTTAAACTCGGCTAAAGCCGGAGAGCTAGACATACCAATATTGGAAATAGGTTTGTCTGGATCCCAATTATTACCATCCTCAGTCGCAGTACACCGAAGCTGGCCACTTTTCTTCTCCGAGCTCTGATAGACCAAGTAGAGTTTATCGTAAAACTCGGCTAAAGCCGGCGAATCTTTGATACAAGCATCTTGAATTCGATGGCTCTCATCCCAATCAAGCACCTCATTAGCACACGCCAAAGAGGCGAGAAAAAAAAGAGCACTTCCTAAACCTAAGATTTTTAGCCTCAAAGAAGGCAGAACAAATAAGGACATAGGTTACCTCCATCAATTTTTTAAGTTATAAATTATGACTGAAGGAAGAAAATTGGATGAAAATATTTTTAAGAGCTCGCAGAAAATTATTATTTAAAAACTAACCATAAAAACCAACATTATAAACCTTTCTTCCTTTAAATATATTCTCCATATTAAAAATAAAAACAAAAGTTTATATTTTTTTATTTTTCTCATATTAAATAAAAAATCATCAAAAAAGTTAATAATATAAGAAAAATTACAATATTAAATTTAGACATTCTATATAATTTAACAATAAGAATACTTCAATTACCTCCATATTCTATTTATATAGATAAAATAAAGGCAGGTCCCTTTTAGCTTTGCTGCTTGTCAATTTTTAAATGCCAAATGTAAGCATTCCATCAGTGAGCAGAATACCCGCTCAATATTAAAATCTATTAAGGAACGCCCTCGTTATCTCCCTAATGTTGCAACAGGTAGATTTGTTATCCTTTACAAAGATACCAATAATCCAACTTTAATAAAGTATGCTCTCTGGGATCTTCAAAAGTTTTTTTAAGTGGCCAATTCGACGCAAGTAGCAATGCACAAGTAATCACAGCCCGCTTATTTACTAATAAAGGAGAATTAAATACTAGTCAGTTCAACAGTGAAAGAATGAGACGGATAAATGAACTGTTTGGATGCGATCTTAGATCAGGAACCTGCTCGGAGGCCTCTATTTTAGAATATATTTATCATCATTTGACCCACCTGCTTGATAAAATCAGTGAACATGAAACAAATAATCCCTGGGAAATCGTTGGCACTATTTTGCAAGTCTCTAGTCTTAAAGACCCCTGTTCAGAAAATTGTATACCAATGTTGCAGTCATATATGAAAAATATACGCAACATTTTAATGCAATATCTTCCTAATAAAGAAATTACTGTAGCCCATATATTAGAGAATATCGTATTACTAGCGGGACAAAAGGCTTATATCTCTTCCCGCCAAGACCTACATGAGAATAGAGAGCCAATTAGAGTGGATTTAGATAATCCTAAGAATAGAATCTTTTCAAGAAGAAATGATTAAAGATACAATTATTAGTTATATAGTATTAATTTAAAATTTGACACCCTTGTTTATATAGAAGATAATATAAAAGTTTAAGAAATAATAAGGAGGCATACATGAATAAAGAAGTTTTAATAGCCCTATCTTTTCCCTTTTTGTTGATAAAAGATGCCAAAGCTTCTGAGCCTGTTAGAGTAGAAAGTAACAACCATTCACTTCCCTATAAAAATGGATTGAATTATTTACCGTACTTAAATGGAGCCTCTAATGATAAAGTGAAGTAAACAGAAAACTTTATTGAAAATCTTGTTAAAAAGTACGACACAAGGGACCCTTACCAACTCGATGAATATAGTGCCGAGCTTTTCTCACAAGGAAACACTCAGAAAGCAGCTGCTCTTCTCATTGCTGCGGGTATTTATGGTCATAATGAAACGCAAGATTTCTTAAATAACCTCGATAAAGACTCCTTAAAATATCTTACCTCTTCTGACGCTCTTGCAGCCACAGCTATTAACTATTATCAGTCTATTCTTCTTCCTAAAGTTCTAAAAGAATTTGACTCTCAAGCTACGCAAATGGAAGAAGCGGCGGATAAAATTATTGCTCTGCCTGGTATGAAAGAGAAAAAAGAAATCCACGTGACATTTGGAACTTGGCCTGCTTCTCAATAAAAATATTGAAAAGTAAATTAGCTTTTACACTCTTAAATGAATTATTCTAAAAACAATTTTAAGAGCTTATTAAGCTGCGATTATTAAGATCTTACATGATGCGATTCTTAAACAAACAAAAAAGTAGCAATTTAATATTGCTACTTCCTTAAGTAAAAAATCGAAGCCTAAGCATATTTTCTTCTTAAGACTAAATAATTAGGCTCTGTTAACATCCAAGGCTAGATTAGTTCCCTATTCTTACTAATCTTATGGTTTTCTCTTTTATATTAATAAAAGCCTTTTTCTCCAGCGGAGTTTTTGGATCACACTATACCCAAGCCCCTGATATCCCTTTTCAATCTATGTCTTCGATTTAATACCGGGCAAACTGATCAAACTAATCAGTCCTACCACAGCAATCATAACTGCCGGAATATATAAGCTTCCCACCTTATCAATCAAACTTGTTACCATAAAGGGGGCAGTTCCTCCAAAACAGGCCACACTAATATTAAAAGACAATCCGGCTGCTGTATAACGAACATGGTGAGGAAAAGCAGTGGATATCACCACCGGCAAAGTCCCATAGGCAGCTCCCATCAAAACACTAAAGAGCATCTGTAATAAGGCCAGCGACTCAATAGTGCGTGATTCAATCAAGTAACTATAAAGGGGATAAGCTAAACTTAAGAACCCCAGACTTACTCCCCACAAAATTTTCTTCGCCCCAATTTTATCACCCAGCCATCCAAAGAAGGGGATACTGATAACTAAACTCCCCATACTGACAGTATTCCAGAACAACACCGATTCCTCGGGTAGCTTTAAAAATAAAGTTGCAAAAGTTGTCATGAAGACAAAAATGATATAAACGCCAACACCATCCAGCAAGATTATACCCATCGCTCGTAGTACTGACTCCTTGTAATTCTGCCAAATTTCTTTGACCGGCAGCTGAGTCGATGAGGATGTTTCGGTGACCTGTTCCGGTACATATTTACGGATCATATACCCGACAACAGCAGACATACTCCCTAATAAAAAGGGGATACGCCATCCAAAGGATTGCAAATCATCGGCCGAGAGAACATGCGTTAAGAGGGTAGCTGCCCCTGAGCCTAAAAACAATCCACCCAGGGTGCCAAAGGAGGCTAAACTTCCCGCCAATCCTTGTCGTCCCTCGGGTGCATGCTCAATCACAAAAATAAATGACCCGCCATAATTTCCACCCACCGCTAACCCTTGGAGCAAACGAATTGCAACCAACCCAATGCTGGCAAAAATACCAATAGTTTCATAGGTTGGGAGCACACCTAATAATGTTGTCGGTGCTGCCATCATGAGCAAGGACGCCGCCAGAGCATACTTCCGTCCCACACGATCCCCGATATAGCCATAAAAGATAGCACCTAAGGGCCGCATAGCAAATCCGGAGGCAAACACGGCAAAGGTTGCTAGCAATGATGTAACCGGATCATTACTAGGATAGAATTGTTGACCAATAATGGCTGCAAAATATCCAAACAACGCATAATCATACCATTCAAATGCGGTTGCTAAAGATCCAAATAACAAAGGTTTTGCCGCAAGTTTTTTTGCCATTATTCTTTCCTGAAAAGGATTTTTTTAAGCCAATACCTTTTATCATACCCTGAATACGCTTATGACGTTAACATTTTTTTAATTCAGATCGCTTATCCTTATCTATATATCTAAGAGAGCAGGTAACTCAGATGTCGTCCCAAGACCCTAACTCCTTTCGCTATGATGGCAATTATCTTACCCTATTTATGCTGTATGCTAAACTTTTTGTCGGCACGCTTTTAACTTTCGGAATTTATAATTTTTGGGGGCGAACTAATATTCGGCGCTATCTCACCGGGTCCATATTACTCCGTCAAGAGCGATATCAGTACCATGGCACCGGTGAAGAATTACTCATTTCCTGCCTGAAAGTCTTAGCTCAAACAGCCTCCTATTTAACAGTTAATGCTCTTATCTTATGGGCAGGGATTCACCATCTGGGATGGGACAGTGATCGGTTTATTGAGAGCATCTTCATTCTTAATATAATTGTTATCCAAGGTATTCTCTTTTATGCGATCCACAAGATCCTGAAATATCGATTCTCGCGCCTCTCCTGGCGCGGAGTGCGCTATCGCTTAGGTGGTTCAAGCTGGCAATTTGCTAAGCTTTGCTTAATAAAGTCTATCCTGAATATCATTAGCCTTGGCATTCTTATCCCTCGCTCCACCTTAGATACTTATAGCTTAATTATGAATAACCTCTTTTTTGGTGATCAACGCTATCGATTTAAATTTGATTCCCATAACCTTTTAAAACCTCACTTAATATCCCTCTTGCTGTTCATTCCAACTTTAGGTTTTTCCCGTGTATGGTATTGGGTAAAGTTACATAAGTTTATGACGGAACATTTAGAATTTATGGATTTAAAATTCATCAATACAGCCACGGTAAAAGGACTGCTATCCCTTTATCTCACCAATAGTCTAATTATTGTGTGTACTGTTGGGCTTGGAATACCCCTCGCCGTTCATCGCTCTATAAAATATCACATTGAAAATCTCAAGATTGTGGGAGACTTGGAGCGTAAACGGATTATCCAAGCAAGGGCCCATGGATAAACCATTCCCTTGCTAACACTTCTAACTTGTCGATTTAAAAATCTATAATTTCATGGAATAATTAAATATAGCCATACCGTATAACCCCATGTTATTGCCATGCATTCTCATCCCTTTAAAGGTGCAATTTATATGCTGCTGGCCATGTTCAGCTTTGTGAGCGTTAATGCGTTTTTTAAAACTCTTGACCATTCTTATCCGCCATTACAAGTAGTCTTTTTTAGGTATTTCTTTGCTATATTTCCGGCCATTTTTACAGCCTTTCTCAACGGCAAAATTTCACAATTAAAAGTTAATAATCTACCCACCCATGTTTGGCGAGGTGCCATTGGAACACTCAGTTTATTTTGTTTATTCCAATCCTTAAGTCTCCTACCCTTGGCTGAAGCTGTTACAATTTCCTTTGCTGCCTCCTTTTTTGTCACCATCTTTGCTTACCTATTATTGTCTGAAAGAATTCAACTTTTGGTAGGATGTGCCCTTATTGTTGGATTTATCGGAATCTTAATAGTCGCCCAGCCCGATGGTAATTTCTTCAGAATTGGCGCTTTATATGGCATCGCTTCTGCGATCGCTGAAGGCTTTATTTTGGTTCACAGCCGGTTAATTACTTCTCGAAATTCCAGTTCAGCTATTGCGTTCTATTATGCTCTGTTTGCCGCTATTTTTGCAGGTACCGCACTTCCTTTCGTATGGGTGACACCGTCAAGCTATGATCTGCTTGTGCTCATTACGTTAGGCATAGGTGGTGGTGTTGGGCAATATTTCCTCATTACTGCAAGTCGATTAGCTCCTGCTCAATTGCTCGCCCCCTTGATTTACAGCCAGCTCCTATGGAGTATAATTTATAGTGTGATTTTATTTGATGAAATTCCTGTCGATTCATTGTATACTGGGTGTGGTTTAATTATCGCGGCAGGATTAGTGGTGATTTTTAAGGATAAAATCATCCAAATTAAACAAGCGAATTGACATATGCCATGAAAATGGTGTAAGTAATTTGATAAGATTTATATTTATTTTGGGTATATAGGTAATTTAATGACAAAGCGCATTAACGCTAAATATAAAATTGACCGCCGTTTGGGTATTAACCTTTGGGGTCGTGCAAAGAGTCCTGTGAACAGCCGTAGCTACGGACCAGGTCAACATGGTCAACAACGCTCTAAGCCTTCTGACTATGGTTTACAGCTTCGTGCTAAGCAAAAGCTAAAAGGTTACTATGGTAACATTAGCGAACGCCAATTCCGCCGTTTATATCAAGAAGCTATCCGTCGTCGCGGTGATACCTCTGAAAATCTAATTGAATTGCTAGAGCGCCGTTTGGATGCGGTTGTTTATCGCATGAAATTTGTGGCAACTCCTTTTGCTGCCCGTCAATTAGTTAACCATGGTCACGTTGCCGTTAACGGTAAACGAGTTAACATTCCTTCTTTCCAATTGAAAGATGGCGATGAAATTTCCTTGATGGGTAAAATTAAAGAAAATGCAAACGTTATTGGTGCTACCCAATCCAATGAACGTGATGTTCCTGAATACATGACTGTTGACCATAAGAAAATGGAAGGTAAGTTTATCCGTGGACCAAAGTTCACTGAAGTTCCTTATCCAGTTCATATGGAACCAAATTTAGTTATCGAATTTTATTCTCGATAATCTTCGGCTTATTCAAGTCTTTAAAAGCCTCCTTTTATGGAGGTTTTTTTATGCTTAAATAATCTTTATTAAGTTTAAGCTAACATGCCCCTTCACATCATCAGGGTTAGAAAGGGACACTTATGATGAGGGAGCGTTACAAAGGCTAGCCAGCCCAGGACCCATCATTGGCTATGCTGTCCGGCTAGAGAGTACGTAGCTCGCTTTCTTTTATTTCTTCCCAACACATTGACAAAGCCCAACAGCCCCCGTGTTAACGTTCTTAAAAAAGAATATTTTATCTCCTTTTTTTAAATATTATGCCATCGTTTTCCATTGATTGTTTTTATTTGAGTTCTTATGTAGATGTTATGAATATAATTTTTAATTGAGGCGAAAAATCATGAGATCCTACAAAAAATTAACTTTACCTTTGCTTGTGCTTTTAAATTTTACAGCCAGCTTGGCTATGGATGCACCAGATTTATCGCCACAAACAGCCAAAAGGAAACGCGAGAATAACGTGGAAAGCCGATCCGTGGAAGATAGAGGAACACTTAAGGAGCAAGAAGAAACTCGACGTCCTTCGAAAAAACGACGGGACAGTCCTGAAAAGCAATCAGAAAGCTTAGAAGAATCAACAGAACTTAGATTTGGAGAATTGCCCACAGAAATTCAGGTTCACATCCTTAAGCACCTAACGAAGAATGAGCTTCTCAAGACGCGCACAGTATGTAGCGAATTTAAAAATCTCATATCATCTTTCGCCACCGTGTGCCCAGACTATACCGGAAAAGGTGCACTGATTGATAACAAGAATGTAGAGAGATTTACCCAATTAACGGAAATAATTAAAAACACAGATAACCAAAATAGTCCTGAGGAGATCGCAAGTGCCCATTTCGGCTTGGGTGAGTTGTATTTAATGGGAGCTTTTAAGGCTCCTAACTATCAAAAGGCCCTCGACTCTTACAATGAATCTATTAAGCTTGGATACTCATATGCGTATGTGAGAAAAGGGTTAATGTATGAAGAAGGATTAGGGGGATTAAAAGATCAGATTACCGCAGACTTCCATTATAAAAAGTCGAATTATGAAACACGTGAAGAGGCTTTTCATCAGTTGGCTTATTTTTTTTTAGACCAATCGGACGAACACGAACTTCTAAAAGATTATTTGAAAGCATTTGAGTTATACAAAAAATTAGACGCTCAAGGCGATTCCCAAGCTCAATACTATGTAGGACTTATGTATGAAGAAGGCTTTGGAGTTGAAAAAGATGCCAAGATTGCCGTAGAATGGTATCGGAAGTCCGCTGAGCAGGGTTATCCAGTGGCTCAATGGATATTAGGAAATAAGTATGAAGAAGGTGTGGGCGTACCACAAGATGGCTCTCTTGCTGTACATTGGTATCAAAAGGCCGCTAATCAAGGCGATGTATATGCTCAACGCGCGTTAGGGATTATGTATCAAGAAGGCAAAGGGGGGGTCAAACAAGATTACTCCCTGGCTATACACTGGCATCTACAGGCTGCTAATCAAGGGGATTCTCAGTCTCAACGCGCATTAGAGATTATGTATCAACTGGCTGCACCTTACCTTGGCTCGGCGGGCTGATCAAAAAGACGTAAGAGGGGTTCTTGTGAGGGTAGGATCAATGTATCTCCACCGAAAAGGAGTCGAAAAAGATCCCCCTTCGCAGACCCGATGTTTCAATAGGTAAATACTAGGAAGGCGGCAGTGCGCGCATTACAAAAAAAATCGCTGCTGTAGGTCATCCCTCTGCTCGAAAAGGTTAAAAGGAATGGAGGAGCAGGAGGGTGAGGCGAGAACGATCAACCCAATCCCTTCCTCTATTATGGAGTGGCAACTGGCAAGAATTTCTTATTTCCCACTCTACGTCTGGTCTACTGTTTAGGCATGAAACTGACAGGGAATCTGGCGCATACAGAAGGCTTATAATCTTTACTCCCAAGCGAATAACGCCATAAGTTGCCGAGGTTCCCCTTTCTAACAGGAGCTCACTGATATCGTAAAGGCTAAGTTTATGAAAGGAATACAGAGAGATAACATCGCCAATGGTGACCTTGGCAGACAATAGGCTTTATAAAGTTTCTTCCCCATAAGCCCCCTCTAACTTAGAGAAGTTAAATGAACTCATTTTAGCTTAATCTCATACCCCCACTCAACTTGACAAATCCCCTTTCGTGATTTTCTCTCAAAAAATTGGATTTGTCTTTTCTTAATGAAAAGAGTATTTATATCTTTATAGAAATGCTTATTGATAGACGACTAAAGAAAGCATCTGATGACCAGGGGTGGGTTTAGCTATTTTAGACATCCTGTTCATCCCATTACTCAGCCAAAATTATAAGGCGATCACAAGATTAAAAAATTATTCTAAAATCAGGACAAGATAGTTAAGGACAGAAAAGCACTTATTAACAAAAGAAAAGGGTTTATCCGATGGATCTATTAATCCCCGCCATTATAAGCTGTGCAATCTCAGCCCTCCTTTATTCTCTTTATGTTAGCCGATCGATTTTGAGCACCAGCCCTGGCACCTCAGAAATTCAAGCTATTGCGTTGACAATTCAAAAGGGGGCTCAAACTTATATAAGTCGCCAATATAAAGCAATTGGAATGGTGGGTATCCTTATTGCCTTTCTGATAGGGTATTTCTTATCCCCTTTTATCGCTACTGGTTTTATCATTGGTGCTACTCTTTCCGGTTTGGCGGGCTATATTGGCATGTGGGTCTCTGTGCGCACTAATAGTCGGACAGCAGAAGCTGCAAAGGTGGGCTTAGCGCAGGCCGTGAGAGTAGCCTTTGGATCTGGAATCATTACAGGAATGTTGGTTGTGGGATTAGGGCTTTTAGGAACTGTAGTTTATTACTGCTATCTTATGACCAGCTATATTGAACAAAGATTACTTTTAGAATCATTAGTGGCCTTAGGATTTGGCGCCTCTTTGATTTCTATTTTCGCACGCCTTGGAGGTGGTATTTTTACAAAAGGTGCGGACATAGGGGCCGATTTAGTCGGAAAAATAGAAATAGGGATACCCGAAGATGATCTCCGTAATCCTGCTGTTATTGCTGATATTATTGGTGATAATGTGGGCGATTGTGCTGGTATGGCTGCTGACTTATTTGAAACATACGTTGTTACCATTGTCGCTTCTATGCTGTTAGCAGCAATTTACTTTATGGGCCCCTTGCAACATCTTTTGATGCTTTACCCCCTTGTCATTAGTGCTGTTGGCATTATTGGCTTTCTCCTTGGGACCTTCTTTGTCCGAATAGCAGCAGATAACAAAGCGATGAAAGCGTTGTACAAAGGATTCCTAGCGACTCTACTTATTTCTGCCCTTTTAATTTTTGGAGCAACAGGATGGATGTTTAGAGAAATAAAGGCTTGGGGGCTTCTGGAGATCCTTCCTTTCACAGAAATAAATCTTATGATATGTGCTTTGACAGGGCTTAGTATCCCCGCTCTCTTGTTCTTAATTATAGAATATTATACATCCGCCGCCTATCGTCCGGCTAAAAGCATTGCAGCTGCCTCAGTTCTTGGTCATGCCACCAACATTATTCAAGGACTGGCTATTTCAATGGAAGCCACGGCTTTGCCGCTTATTGTTATCTCGGTTGGCCTTATTATTGCTTATTTGAATGCCAGCCTATTTGGTGTTGCTATCGCCGCCACCGCCATGTTGTCGATTGCTGGTGTCATTATCGCTTTCGATGTTATGGGCCCCGTGACTGATAATGCCAGTGGAATCGCAGCAATAGCAAAGCTTGATGCTAAAGTTCGCCATGTCACAGGAACCTTGGACGCCGTGGGCAATACAACCAAAGCCATTACCAAAGGGTACGCCATTGTCTCTGCCAGCTTA
>ERZ778017.3808-NODE-3808-length-10310-cov-9.349196_pt1 | contig 10310 bp, 9 predicted proteins | sample MGYA00375747_ERZ778017 | MGnify/ENA primary metagenome ERZ778017 (study PRJEB29350, sample SAMN05509838) | bioreactor metagenome | biome: bioreactor; material: wastewater | place: South Africa: University of Cape Town | collected 2014-03-17 ... | reverse complement strand
ATGCCGGCCAGCAACCTGTGGCCGATCCCGGACCAGATCCCGTCCGAGCTGGCCGCGTTCTTCGACTACCGCCTGAAGCTGGCCGCCGACATGGGCGCCACCCGCGTGGTGAACGTGTCCAACACCTCGCTGAAGGACGTGATGGCGGACCTGCACATGGAAGGCTTCGACGTGGGCCTGGAAATGAGCGGCAACCCGCGCGCCTTCAACGACATGCTCGACTGCATGTACCACGGCGGCAAGATCGCCATGCTCGGCATCATGCCCAAGGGCGCCGGCTGCGACTGGGACAAGATCATCTTCAAGGGCCTCACCGTGCAGGGCATCTACGGCCGCAAGATGTACGAGACCTGGTACAAGATGACCCAGCTGGTGCTGTCCGGCTTCCCGCTGGGCAAGGTGCTCACCCATCAGCTGCCAGTGGACGACTTCCAGAAGGGTTTCGACCTGATGGAGGCGGGCAAGGCAGGCAAGGTGGTGCTGAGCTGGTACTGAGCCACGAACACAAGGAAAAAAGGCGCCGGAAGGCGCCTTTTTTCATAGCCGCGACCGACGCTCAGCGCGCGAACGTCACCGTCAACAGCACGCGGCTGTCGGCCAGCTTGCCGAAGTTGTCGCGCCCCTTGCCATCGACGCCGTAGTAGCCCAGCGAGACGTCGGCGGAGCCGAAGCTGCGGCTGAGACCCACGCCCCAGTCGGTGTAGTCCGAGGCCACCTCGGCATCGGCGAACACGCTGCGGCCCACGTTGGCGGACAGGGTGAGGTCGTTCGGCAGCGCCCAGTCGTGGGCCAGGCCGTAGTACCAGCCGGTGGTGCTGCTGCCCCAGACATCATTCGTATAGCCCACGCTCAGCGCCCAGTTTTCGGCGATGGTCGCGGTGGTGACCAGTTCGTTGTAGGCCATCTCGCTGGCACCCGGGTAGGTGTAGCGGTTGAGCACGACGTCGATGTTGACCTTGTCGGTGGCATCGAAACCGTAGCCGACGAAGTAATCCACCTCGATGTCCGGGCTGTCTTCGCCGAAGTCCACGCCGGAGGCGAAGCTCCCCACGTACAGACCCGAGGCCGAGGTCCAGGTCAGCGTGCCCTGCAGGGTCGCCTTCTCGTCGGTCTGCGACGCGCCGCGGAACAGGTAGTCGGACACCGCGCTGACTTCCCAGCTGACGGACGAGGCGGGCGCATCGCCATCGCCCGCGCTGGCGGCGAAGGGCGCGGAGAGCAGCATCAGGGCAATGGCAAGCGGGCGGCGGACCTGGGTCATGGGAGGCTCTGCATTGCGTCGTTGGGAGGAATCACAACATTTTAACATTCGATTCCGGGCGCGAAGAATCTGCCGGTTGCAGCCGCCGCACCTGAAGCAATAACGGCCGCCGGCTAGAATCTGTAGCTCCCTGGCCCACGACGAACACACCATGACCAACGCCCCTTCGCTGACCCGGCACTACGCCGAGGAACTGGACAACATCCGCGCGCAGGGGCTGTTCAAGTCGGAACGCATCATCACGTCGCCGCAGTCTGCCGAGATCACCCTGGCCGATGGCCGCACAGTGCTGAATTTTTGCGCCAACAACTATCTGGGGCTGGCCGACCATCCGGACGTGATCGCCGCGGCCAAGGAAGCGCTGGACACCCACGGCTTCGGCATGGCCAGCGTGCGCTTCATCTGCGGCACCCAGGACCTGCACAAGCAGCTGGAGAAGACGATTGCGGACTTCTTCGGCACCGAGGACACCATCCTCTATGCGGCCTGCTTCGACGCCAACGGCGGCCTGTTCGAACCGCTGCTGGGCGAGAACGACGCGATCATCTCGGACGCGCTCAACCACGCCTCGATCATCGACGGCGTGCGCCTGTGCAAGGCCAAGCGCTACCGCTACGCCAACTGCGACATGGCGGACCTCGAACAACAGCTGCAGCAGGCCAGGGCCGACGGCGCGCGCACCATCATGATCACCACCGACGGCGTGTTCTCGATGGATGGCTTCATCGCGCCGCTGGACCAGATCACTGCTCTGGCCAAGCAGTACGGCGCCCTGGTGCATATCGACGAATGCCATGCCACCGGCTTCCTCGGCGCCACCGGCCGCGGCAGCGCCGAGGTAAAGGGCGTGCTGGACCGGATCGACATCTTTACCGGCACCCTCGGCAAGGCCATGGGCGGCGCGCTCGGCGGCTTCACCACGGCGAGGAAGGAAGTCATCGAACTGCTGCGCCAGCGCTCGCGCCCCTACCTGTTCTCCAATTCGCTGCCGCCGCACGTGGTGGCCGCGGGCATAAAGGCCTTCGAGATGCTCTCGGCCGCTGGGCACCTGCGCACGCAGCTGGTCGAAAACACCGCCTACTTCCGTGAGCGCATGACCGCCGCGGGCTTCGACATTAAGCCGGGCGTGCACCCCATCAGCCCGGTGATGCTGTACGACGCACCGCTGGCGCAGCGGTTCGCCGAGCGGCTGCTGGAGGAAGGCATCTACGCGATCGGTTTCTTCTTCCCGGTGGTGCCCAAGGGCCAGGCGCGCATCCGCACGCAGATCTCCGCGGCACACACCCGCCAGCACCTCGACCGCGCCATCGACGCGTTCATCCGCATCGGCCATGAGCTGGGCGTGCTGAAGGCCTGACGCTCAGCCACCGCCGAGCGCGGCGACTTCCCCGGCGCTCAGTTCGCGCCATTGGCCCTTCGGCAGTTCGCCAAGGGCCAGCGGCCCGATCGCTACCCGCACCAGCCGCAGCACGCCGATGTCGAAGGCCGCCAGCAGGCGGCGGATCTGGCGGTTGCGGCCCTCGTCCAGTACGACCTCCAGCCATGCGTGCTTGCCACCGGCGCGCAGCAGCGTGACGGATGCGGCATGCAGCCATTCGCCATCCACCGCCACCCCGGACTGCAGCGCCGACAGCGTTGCCGCACCGGGGATGCAGTCCACCTGGACGTGATAGGTCTTGTTCGGGCCGCGCGCCGGGTCGGTGATGCCGGCCGCCCAGCGCGGGTCGCTGGAGAACAGCAACAGGCCTTCGCTGGCCTTGTCGAGGCGGCCCACCGGGGCGATCCAGCCAAGCTCTGCACCGTCGAAGCAGCGGTATACGGTGTCGCGGCCACGCTCGTCGCTGGCCGTGGTGACCAGCCCTCGGGGCTTGTTGAGCATCAGGTAGCGCGGCGCGCCCTGTTCCGGCGCGGCCCCATCGATGTCGATGCGCGCCTGCTCCAGGTCGGTCGGGTGCTCGGGATCGCGCACCACGCGCCCGTCGAGGCGCACGCGGCCATCGCGGATGAGCCGTTCAGCCTGGCTGCGCGAGCACAGCCCGCGCTTGGACAATACCCTTGCCAGCCCGTGGCGCACGCCCATGCGCGGCAGAGGCCGATCAATTGGCCGACTTGGTCTCCGCCGCGGGCACGGTTTCGGGCGCGGCGGCTTCCGCAGCATCCTTGCGCCCGACCACGCGCACGCCCCGCGACTTCATCCACGCGTCGAACTCGTCCGCGGTCATGCGCTTGCCGTTCTGGGTCATGTTGAAACGCCACGGCGTGTTGTCGAACGCAGTCTGCGGCTTGTAGGCGGCGGGATCGATGCCCGCGGCACCCGGCGCGGCCGACTTCGCCATCGCACGGCAACCATCGACGCGGATCCGCGCCAGCACGTTGTCAACCGACAGCGCCTCGTCGAATGACTGCGCCAGCACCCCACTGGCACCACCCAGCTGGGTGATGGCCGGGGCGAACTCTGTGGCGACGGCGGAAATCACGGTCGGGCGGACCGGCACGGCCGAGACGGCACCGGTCGCGCACACATCGCCCCCCGCCTGCGCAAACCCCGGAACGGCAAGCAAGGACAGCACACAGGCGCGGAACATGGACGACATGGCAACGTACTCCCCGACGGACCGCGACAGTGTAGGCGCTGCCTGCGGCTAACCGCAATTCAACGCCGCACCGCCACCACAAAAAACGAAGCCCGGCACTGGGCCGGGCTTCGATACCTCACGAATGACAGCCGGGATTACAGGCTGTTCAGCTCGGTGCGGCGGTTGGTCTCGCTCTTGCAGCCCGGCAGGGTCTGGCCCTTGTCTTCCAGCGGACGGCTCTCGCCGTAGCCGGTCGGACCGGACATGCGGCCGGCGTCCACGCCGTTGCTGGTCAGGTAGTCATAGACCGCCTTCGCGCGACGCTCGGACAGGCTCTGGTTGTAGGTGTCGGTACCGCACTGGTCGGTGTGGCCGGCGACTTCAACCTTCAGCTCCGGATAGCGCTTCAGGATCTCGACGGCCTCGTTGAGGATGGCCACCGCGTCCGGGCGCAGGGTCGACTTGTCGAAGTCGAAGTTCACGCCCTTCAGGTCGATCGAGACCGGCACCGGGCAGCCGTCCGGACCGATGGTCTGGCCAGCCTGCGAACCCGGGCACTTGTCGTTGCAGTTGTTGACGCCGTCGCCGTCGTCATCCATGTCGGCGCAGGTCTGCTGCGGCGCCGGGGCCGGGGCAACCGGGGCAACCGGCTCCGGGCCGAGGGCGATGGTCATGCCCACCGAAGCCAGCAGATCAGTGAAGCGATCCTGCTGGTTGCCGATGCGGGCCTGCTGGTCGTCGAAGTCGACGCGGGTACCGATTTCAGTGCGCAGGTCCATGCGGCCGAAATCGAACTGCAGGCCGGCGCCCAGGTTGACGGCCAGGTTGGAGTCCTTGTGATCCGCCGGCGAGGTTGGCAGGGTGGTCACGAACTCTTCCTCATGACGCTGCCAGCCCAGGCCACCGCGCAGATAGGGCCACCACTTGGAGTCGGCGTTGCGGAAGTGGTAACGGCCGTCCAGGGAGACGCCGTACTGGCTCCACCACAGGTTCGGATTGATGGTCTTGTCCGGGTTCTGGTAGTTCAACTCGGTTTCCAGCGAGAAACGCTGGGTGAGGAACTTGCCGAAACCAATGGTGCCGAAGAGCGCGTCTTCAGTGCCACGATCCTTGTCCTGGAAGTTCACACCGGTCGAACCGGAAACGTACCAGCGGTCATCGAACTCCTGGGCAGACGCAGCCTGCGCCAGACCCAGACCACCCAGAAGGGCAGCGCAGAGGAGTTTCTTGTTCATGTTCAGCTCCTTGATTCAGTGAAAGAAACCGTGACGCGGAATTTAAAAGCGCTTGCTCCAGACGGCGGTACCGGCGCTTGGCGCACGTTACAGCCGGGCACGTGAAAGCCGCGTTAACACTAACATAACGGTTAAACGCCTGCAAAGTATGCACCCCGATCGCACTCGCATAACACCGGCGCATGCGGTCCACCATACCTGACGGTATGCTTCGGCGATGACGACCCCATTCCCGCATCTGTTCGCTCCCCTCGATCTGGGCTTCACCGCCCTGCGCAACCGGGTCCTGATGGGCTCGATGCACACCGGGCTGGAAGACCATGCCCGCGACTTCCCCAAGCTCGCAGCCTATTTCGCCGAACGCGCCCAGGGCGGGGTCGGGCTGATGGTCACGGGGGGATTCGCGCCTAATATCGTTGGCTGGCTCAAGCCGTTTGCAGGGCGCCTGTCCCTGCCCTGGCACGTCCGCCGGCACCGGCAGGTCACCTCCGCGGTGCACGCCCATGACGGAAAACTCTGCCTGCAGCTGCTGCACGCCGGCCGCTATGCCTATCACCCGTTGTCGGTGGCGCCGTCGCGATTGAAATCGGCAATCAACCCGTTCACACCGCGCGCTCTGTCGGCGCGCGGCATCGAGCGCCAGATCCGCGATTTCGCCACCGCCGCGCTGCTGGCGCGCGAGGCCGGCTATGACGGCGTCGAAATCATGGGATCGGAAGGCTATCTGCTGAACGAATTCACCACCCCGCGGGTGAACCGCCGCAGCGACGCTTGGGGCGGAGACGCCGCCAGGCGGATGCGCTTCGCCGTCGAAATCGTGCGACGCGTGCGCGAGGCTTGCGGGCCGGACTTCATCCTGATCTACCGGCTGTCGCTGCTCGATCTTGTCGACGGGGGCAACGACTGGGACGCCATTGTCGCCCAGGCCAAGGCGGTGGAAGCCGCCGGCGCCACCATCATCAACAGCGGCATCGGCTGGCACGAGGCGCGTGTCCCCACCATCGCCACTTCGGTGCCGCGCGCGGCGTTCACCGGCGTGACTGCCAGGCTGAAGCCGCACGTAACCCTGCCGCTGGTTGCCAGCAACCGCATCAACATGCCGGAGGTGGCCGAAGCGGTGCTGGCCGCGGGCAACGCCGACATGGTCTCGATGGCCCGCCCGCTGCTGGCGGATCCGCAGTGGGTGAACAAGGCGCGGGCCAGCCGCAGCCATGCGATCAACACCTGCATCGCCTGCAACCAGGCCTGCCTGGACCACGTGTTCGAGAACAAGCGCGCCAGTTGCCTGGTCAATCCGCGCGCCTGCGCCGAGACCGAGCTGAACTTCGCTCCGACGGCCTCGCCGAAAACCATCGCCGTGGTCGGCGCCGGTCCGGCCGGCCTGGCCTGCGCCACCGAAGCCGCCGGACGCGGCCATCGCGTGACCCTGTTCGACGGCGGCAGCGAGATCGGCGGCCAGTTCAATCTGGCCAAGCGCATTCCGGGCAAGGAGGAATTCCACGAACCGCTGCGCTATTTCCGCCACCGCATCGCAGAAACCGGCGTTGACCTGCGCCTGGACACCCGGGTGAACGCGGATGCGCTGGAAGGGTTCGATGAAGTCGTGGTCGCCACCGGCGTCACTCCGCGCGGGGTGGATATTCCGGGCGCAGAACACGCCAGCGTCGTCAGCTATCTGGATGTGCTGGAAGGCCGGGTCGAAGTCGGCGGCAAGGTGGCGATCATCGGCGCCGGCGGCATCGGTTTCGATGTCGCCGAATTCCTGGCGCAGGCCGGCGGCTCACCGACGCTGGAGCCGGCACGCTGGATGGCCGAATGGGGGGTGGACCCGACCTTCAACGCGCCGGGCGGACTGGCGCAGCCGCATCCGGAACCACCGGCGCGCCAGATCTGGCTGCTGCAGCGCTCACCGGGCAAGCCGGGGGCACGCCTGGGCAAGACCACCGGCTGGATCCATCGCGCCACCCTCAAGGCCAAGGCAGTGAAGATGCTGGGCGGCGTGGAGTACGTTGGCGTGGACGACGACGGCCTGCACATCCGGGTGGACGGCAGCAGCCAGATCCTGCCGGTCGACCACGTGGTGGTCTGCGCCGGGCAGGAGCCGCGCCGCACACTGTTCGACGCACTGCTGGCGCGCGGCCGCAAGCCGCATCTGATCGGTGGCGCCAAACTCGCAGCGGAGCTGGATGCCAAGCGCGCCATCGGCGAAGGCAGCCGTCTGGCGGCGTCGCTCTGAGGCCGACGCGACGGACAAAACCGTTCCATGAAACCCTAACCCCGTCACAGATCCGCCACCCCCCATTCAGCCAACGTTCGGGAATCAACCCCTACCTTGCGCCAACTTTTGGCCTGACCCACTGCCCAGTTGCGTGATTGTCAGGTGAACCGGCACGCCGCCCGAACCCATTGACGGGACGGCGCGCCCGGGCAAAGGCCGCCATAGAGCAGCCGCCCTCCCCAGTACGCCATGACGCAGGCGTGCGGCATCCGCAACACACGATGCCTGCCCTGCGCCGCAACGGAGCAAGGAGTCCGACATGAAACTGGCGTGGATACTCTGGCTGTCGCACGTGTTGCCGCAGCCGGCCGCAGATTCGCTGTGCCTGTCCACCACTGTCTACCTGGAAGCGCGCGACCAGTCCGTCCTTGGCCAGCAGGCCGTGGCGGAAGTCGCATTGCGCCGCCGCGACAGTGGCCTGTGGGGCCACAACCTGTGCCAGGTGGTGACCGCACGCAAGCAGTTCGCACCCACGATCGTCTCGCCGCAGACCCGCCTGTCCAATATCCAGGCCTGGTCGGAGGCAGTGGGCGTCGCGCTGGAATCCGAGCGCAACTGGGCGTTGCCGCGCGACCAGCGCAAGCTGGTGGTGCCCGGCGCCAGCCATTTCGCCGCCCACGCCATCGCCAGCCCGAGCTGGAACAGCGCCTTCCAGGTGGCAACCATCGGCGACCACACCTTCTATAAGGTACAGAGTCTGCGTCCGGCCAAGCGCGGCTGATCGAAACGCGCGGCACGCTGCGTTGCGCGCAGCGGCATCGACGCGGCAGCGCGGATTGCGGGATAGTCGTGGGTCTTCTCCAACGAGGCCACATGATGAAGCTCTACAGTTCGCCGGGCGCCTGCTCGCTGACCGACCACATCGTCCTGCAGTGGATCGGCGCGCCGTTCGAAGTGCAGCTCGTCTCCCGCGAGCAGCGCAACACCCCGGAGTTCCGCGCCATCAACCCCGCCGGCGCGGTGCCGGCGCTGCAGGTAGGCGACTGGGTGCTGACCCAGAACTCGGCGATCCTGCACTACCTGACCGACCGCTTCCCCGAGGCCGGCCTGTGCGGCGACGGCAGCCCCGAAAGCCGCGCCGAGGTCAACCGCTGGCTGGCCTTCGTCAATGCCGACCTGCATCCGGCGTTCAAGCCGCTGTTCGGCGCCACTGCCTATCTCGAGGACCCGGCGCTGATCGCGAAGTCGCATGACGCCGCACGCAAGCAACTGCGCGCGTTGTTCGAGCGCGCCGACGCCCAGCTGGCGGGTCGCGACTGGCTCGCAGGAAGCCGCTCGATCGCCGATCCCTACCTGTTCGTGGTCACCCAGTGGGCGAAGAAGACCGGGGTGGACCTGTCCGGCCTGGACAACCTGGCCCGCTTCGACGCGCGCATGGCTGCCGATGCCGGCGTGCAGGCGGCGATGAAGGCCGAAGGCCTGCTCTGAGCTTCCGTCGCCGCAAGACGAAAAAGGCCGCGTGCGAACGCGGCCTTTTTCATGGATCGCAAGGATCTCAGCGCTGGTCGATCGGCACGAAGGTGCGGTCTTCCGGCCCGGTGTAGTTCGCGGAGGGGCGGATGATCTTGCCGTCGATGCGCTGCTCGATGACATGCGCACTCCACCCACTGGTGCGGGCGATCACGAACAGCGGGGTGAACATCGCGGTGGGCACGCCCATCATGTGGTAGCTGACCGCGCTGAACCAGTCCAGATTGGGGAACATCTTCTTGATGTCCCACATCACCGACTCCAGCCGCTCGGCGATGTCGTACATCTTCATGTTGCCCTGTTCGGCCGACAGGTGGCGCGCGACCTCCTTGATCACCTTGTTGCGCGGATCCGACACGGTGTAGACCGGGTGGCCGAAACCGATGACCACTTCCTTTCGCTCCACGCGCGCCTTGATGTCGGCCTCCGCCTCGTCCGGCGTCTCGTAGCGCTTCTGCACCTCGAACGCGACCTCGTTGGCGCCGCCGTGCTTGGGCCCGCGCAGCGCGCCGATGCCGCCGGCGATGCACGAATGCATGTCGCTGCCGGTGCCGGCGATCACGCGGCAGGTGAAGGTGGACGCATTGAACTCGTGCTCGGCGTACAGGATCAGGCTGGTGTGCATCGCACGCACCCACGATTCCGGCGGCGGCTCGCCATGCAGCAGGTGCAGGAAGTGGCCGCCAATGCTGTCGTCGTCGGTTTCCACGTCGATGACCCGGCCGTTGTGACTGTAGTGGTACCAGTACAGCAGCATCGAACCGAGGCTGGCCATCAGCTTGTCGGCAATGTCGCGCGCGCCCGGATGGTTGTGGTCGTCCTTCTCCGGCGACACGCAGCCCAGCACGGATACGCCGGTGCGCATCACGTCCATCGGGTGCGCCGACGGCGGCAGTTCCTCCAGCGCGGCCTTGACCGCCGCCGGGATGCCGCGCAGCGACTTCAGCCTGGCCTTGTAGGCGCGCAGTTCGGCCCGGTTCGGCAGCTTGCCATGCACCAGCAGGTGGGCGATTTCCTCGAACTCGCTGGTGGTGGCGAGGTCCAGGATGTCGTAGCCGCGGTAGTGCAGGTCGTTGCCGCTGCGACCGACGGTACACAGCGCGGTGTTGCCGGCGGCGGTCCCGCTCAGGGCGACGGATTTCTTCGGCTTGAACGTGGGGGTTGCGGTCTGTTCGCTCATCGATGTGTCCTCCGGCTCATTTCGTCTGCGCAAACAGCGTGTCGAGCTTGTCCTCGTAGGCGTGGTAGCCCAGGAAGTCGTACAGCTCGGCGCGGGTCTGCAGGGTGTCGATGATGTTCTTCTGGGTGCCTTCGCGGCGCACCGTCTCGTAGAAATGCAGCGCCGCCTTGTTCATCGCGCGGTATGCACCGCAGCAGTACAGGGCGATGTCGACGCCGGCATCGCGCAGCTCGTCGGTGGTGAAGAACGGCGTGCTGCCGAACTCGGTGAGGTTGGCCAGGATCGGCACCTTCACCGCCGCCTTGAACTT
>ERZ778017.3807-NODE-3807-length-10311-cov-4.239470_pt1 | contig 10311 bp, 11 predicted proteins | sample MGYA00375747_ERZ778017 | MGnify/ENA primary metagenome ERZ778017 (study PRJEB29350, sample SAMN05509838) | bioreactor metagenome | biome: bioreactor; material: wastewater | place: South Africa: University of Cape Town | collected 2014-03-17 ... | reverse complement strand
GTGGCCGCCGATCGTGACGGCGCCGGAGTCTGGGTCGTAGTACCGCACCAGCATCCGGCCGAGCGTGGACTTGCCGCTTCCGCTCGTGCCCACGAGCGCCACACGTTCGCCGGCGCGCACGGTGAGGGTGAAGCCGTCCAGCACGGGCGCGCCGTCCGGGTAGGCGAACGTGACGTCGTCGAAGACGACGTCACCGGGCTGGGCGGGCAGGTCGACGGCGTCGGGCGCGTCGGCCACGGCCGGTCGCAGGTCGAGCAGCTGGAAGATGCGCTCGACGCCGGCGCGCGCCTGCTGGGCGATCGTGAGCATGCCAGCCAGCTGGCGCGACGGCGCCATCAGCTGGGCGATGTAGGTGGAGAACGCGAGGAACGTGCCCAGGGTGATCGCGCCGCCCAGGGCCAGAGCGCCGCCGAGGGCCAGGATGCCGACCTGTCCGAGCACGGGGACGGCCTCCAGCAGCGGCTGGTAGCGCGATTGGATGCGCACGGTGCGCATCTGCGAGCCGTACAGCGCGCCCGCGGCATCCGCGAGCCTGCGCAGCTCCCGCTGCTCCTGGCCGAACGCCTTCACGACCCGCACGCCCGCGACGTCCTCGTCGACGATGCCGGCCAGCTCGCCTTCCTTCTGCTGGCCGTCCCAGCTCGCGGGGAACACGCGGCTGCGCATGCGGTAGCTGATCGCGATGAGCGCGGGCACGATCGCCAGGCTCACCAGTGCCAGCAGCGGCGAGAGGACGAACATGACAATCAGGGACAGCACCATCATCAGCACGTTGCCGCTGATCAGGGGCACGAAGTTCAGCAGTCCCTGCACGAGCGCGGTGTCGGAGTTCGCCCGTGCCACCAGCTGCCCGGTGGACATCGTGTCGAGGGTGCTGGCGTCGAGCTGCTGGAGCCGGTCGTGCATGTCGTTGCGCAGGTCGTTCTGCACGTCGAGTCCGATGCGGCCGCCGCGATAGCGGCGCAGGTATGAGAACCCGAACGCGAGCAGTGCGAGCGCGATCAGCAGCGCGAGCCACGGGGCGAGCGGCGTCGACCTCTTGACGATCACGTCGTCGACGATCGTGCGCGCCACCAGCGGGGTGGTGACCTGGCACGCGGCGCCCAGGATCGCCGCGACCAGGGCAATCGCGAGGTTGCGGCGGTGGCGCATCAGATAGACGCCGAGGCGCCGCATCCAGCCCGGCTCGCGCGTGCTCATGCGCGCGGCGCGGCCTGGCGCTGCTCGAGCGCCGCGCCGAAGTCTGCGAGGGCGGCCACGGTCCCCGCCGGGTCGTCGGTGCGGTTCGCGATATCGACGACGACCCTGGCCAGGGCCCGCTCGGCCTCGACCCGCACGCGGTCGCCGTCCGGGGTGATCCTCAGGTCGATGGCGCGCTGGTCGGCGGCGCCGCCGTGACGAGTGAGCAGTCCGCGCCGGGCCAGGGAGTCGACGGACGCGCTGATGGCGGGCTTGCCGACCGCCAGGCGCCGGGCGAGGCGCGAGGCGCGTGCCTCGCCGCCCGCGACGGCCGACAGCATCCGGTAGTCGGACAGGCTGATCGGCGGCGTGGTGTCGCGCGAGAGCGCGTGCTCCAGCATCCGCGCCATGCGGGCCAGGGCGAGCACGGCCGCGCGTTCATGGTCAGATGGTTCGATCACTGAACCATTCTGCACCCGCTCCGGCTCAGGCGTGCAACGCCTCGTTGAGAGTGACACCGGCGCCGGCGCGCCGACGCGCCTGGACCGTTCCGGTGAGCGAGTCTCGGCGGTACAGCATCCCGGGCCTGCCGGAGAGGTCCGATGCCTTCACGACCGGATGCGACCCGTCGGCGCGGACGGGCTCGTCCGCAAGCACGACCTTGGTCCCGCCGGTGAGGTACAGCCCTGCCTCGACCACGCAGTCGTCACCGAGCGAGATCCCGACGCCGGCGTTGGCGCCCAGCAGGCATCGCTGGCCGATCGAGACACGATGCGTGCCGCCGCCGGACAGCGTGCCCATGATGGATGCTCCGCCGCCGATGTCGCTGCCGTCACCGACGACGACGCCCTGCGAGATGCGCCCCTCCACCATCGAGGCGCCCAGGGTGCCGGCGTTGTAGTTCACGAACCCCTCATGCATGACGGTGGTCCCCGGGCTCAGGTGTGCGCCCAGCCGCACCCGTGCGGCATCGGCGATGCGCACGCCCGGCGGGGTCACGTAGTCGGTCAAGCGGGGGAACTTGTCGAGCCCGGCCACCTGGATGCCTGCCGCGCGCAGCCGCGGCCGCAGGCGGTCGAGGGCGTCGGGGTGCACCGGTCCCGCGTTGGTCCAGGCCACGGCGGGCAGGAACGCGAAGATGCCGTCGAGGTTCACGGTGTTGGGGACCGCCAGCCGGTGCGACAGCGCGTGCAGCCGCAGGTAGACGTCCGCGGTCGAGGCCGGCGCGTCGTCGAGATCGATCTGCAGCTCGACGATCTCCACGCGCACGTCGCGTCGGTCATCGGGCCCGACCGCGTCCTGCAGTCCCGCCGCGCGGGTGGCCACCGTGGTGCCGTCGGCATTGCCCACCCGCGGTGCCGGGAACCAGGCATCCAGCACCGTCCCGTCGGCGGCGACCGTGGTCAGACCGGTGCCGAAGATGCGTCGCTCGTCGCTCATGGCCTCCACGCTAGCGTCTGGCCCGCACGGGGACCGCCACGATGACGCGGATAGACTCGGAGGATGCCCGCCCTCGACCTGTCCGCCACATCAGCCGACCTCACCCGGGCGATCTGCGACATCCCGAGCGTGTCAGACGACGAGACGACGCTGGCCGACGCGATCCAGGCGGCCGTCGCCCCGCTGGCGCACCTCGAGGTGATCCGCGACGGCGACACGATCGTCGCACGCACCGACGCCGGCAAGGCGCAGCGCGTGATCATCGCCGGGCACATCGACACCGTGCCGATCAACGGCAACGTGCCCAGCCGCGACATCCAGATCGACGGTCACCCGCACATCTGGGGCCGGGGCACCGTGGACATGAAGTCGGGCCTGGCCGTTCAGCTGAAGCTTGCGGCGGAGCTCGCCGATCCCCGCGTGGACATCACCTGGATGTGGTACGACCACGAGGAGGTCGACGCGCAGCGCAACGGCCTGAACGTGCTCTCGCAGCATCGCCCCGACCTTTTCACCGGCGACTTCGCGATCCTCGGCGAGCCGTCGAACGGCCAGGTCGAGGGCGGCTGCAACGGGACGCTGCGCGCGGTCGTGCGCACGCACGGGGTGCGCGCGCACAGCGCCCGCGCGTGGATCGGCGAGAACGCCATCCACGCCGCCGCGCCGGTGCTGGCCCGGCTGGCCGAGTACCGCCCGCGCGACGTCGCCGTCGAGGGGCTGGTGTACCGGGAGGGGCTGAACGCTGTGCACATCAGTGGGGGTGTGGCCGGCAACGTCATCCCCGACGAGTGCGCGGTGGAGGTCAACTACCGCTTCGCCCCGAACCACGGCATCGAGCAGGCCGCCGCCCATGTGCGCAACGTGTTCGAGGGCTTCGAGGTCGAGGTGACCGATGCCGCCGCCGGCGCCCGCCCGGGCCTGGACGCCCCGCTTGCGCAGGAGTTCCTGGCCGCAGTCGGCGCCGAGGCACGACCGAAGTACGGCTGGACGGACGTGGCGCGGTTCTCGGCGCTCGGCATCCCCGCCGTCAACTACGGCCCCGGCGACGCGCTGCTCGCACATCACGACGAGGAGCGTGTGCCGATCGCGCAGATCGAGGACGTCGAGCGAGGCCTGCGCGCGTGGCTGTCGCCGAGCTGACCGGCCGCCGCACGCGCGGCTGGCACCGCCTGCCGGCGGCCGCGCGCATCGCGATCGTCTACCTGACGGCGCGTGCGGCGACCACGGCGCTGTTCGTGGCGGCCGCGCAGCTATCGGCGGCGGCATCCCGGTTCGGAGCGCATCCGAGTGTCGGGCGCCTGCTGATGGGGTGGGACGCGCAGTGGTACTGGTACATCGCTGTGCACGGATATCCGACGTCTGTGCCGTTGGATGCGAGCGGCCAGGTCACGCAGAACCAATGGGCGTTCATGCCCGTCTATCCCTACCTTGCGCGGCTGCTGGGGGGAGCCGGGGCCGGCTGGCAGCCCGCGGCCGTGCTCATCTCCGTGGTCGCCGGGTACCTCGCCTGTCTGGTGTTGTATGCCCTGCTGCGCCCGCGCATCGGGGCGATCGCCGGCACCTGGGCGATTGTGTTCTTCGCGAACGCGCCGCTGGCCGCGCTGTTCCAGGTCGGCTACGCCGAGGCGCTGTTCCTGCTGCTGCTGTTCACCGGGCTGTGGCTGGTGTTCACCCGCCGCTACGGGTGGCTGTACCCGGTGCTGCTGCTCGTGGCGTTCACCCGCCCTGGAGCACTCGCCTTCGCGCTGTTCCTCGGCCTGCACGCCATCGTGCGCTGGGTGCGCCGACGGCAGGAGCGCCTGCGCCCGCTCGAGGTTGTGCACATCGTCGCGAACGGGCTGCTGGGCGCTGCCGCGGGCCTTGCCTGGCCGGTGATCGCCGCCGTCGTCACGGGGCGCAGCGACGCGTACCTGGCGACGGAGCTGAGCTGGCATCGGGGCTGGCTCGCACATGACGAGCAGTCGTTCACGCCGTTTCGCGGGTTCTGGGATGCCGCGGGCTTCTGGTTCGGCCAATGGGGGCTGGGCGCGGCGGCGGGCGCGGTCGCGCTGGTCGCTCTCGTCGTCGCTGCAGCGGCGATGCTGCTGTTCGGACCGCGCGTCCGACGCCTGGGCGCGGACATCCGGCTGTGGTCGGCGTCGTATCTGCTGTATCTGTTCGCCGTGTTCTTCCCGCAGTCCAGTGTGTTCCGGCTCCTGGTGCCGCTGTCGCCGCTGTGGGGCGCGGCGGCCGTGCCGCGTTCGCGAGTCTGGCGGCTCGCCGTGCTTGCCGCCTGCCTTCTCGGGCAGTGGTGGTGGATCTACAACATGTACGCGCTGGGGAATACGTTCTGGCAGATTCCGTGACGCCGGTCGCGCCCCGGGTGCCGGGCTCTGCAACGGGCACGGTAAACTGGGTGGACAGACCAGCGACGAAAGGGAGCCACGATGGCAGCCATGAAGCCGAGAACCGGAGACGGCCCGATGGAGGCTGTGAAGGAAGGGCGTCTGATCATCGTCCGTGTTCCGCTCGAGGGGGGCGGGCGCCTCGTCGTCTCCGTCAACGACGCGGAAGCGAAGGAGCTCTACGACGTGCTCGGCGGTGTCGTGAACGCATAGTTCACCACTCTTCTGGGTCAGCGGCCGGTCGACAGACCGGCCGCTGACCCGTTTCCGGCATCGGCGACCGTGGTCAGCTGCAGCAGGCCCTCGCCGCTGAGTGAGAGCGCGCCGATGACAGCCGGAGAGGCCTGGGTCTCCTGGATCAACGAGCGGTACGCGCTGGTGACCGCGTCACGGCGCACCGGGTCGGCCACGGCGCCGCCGGCCAGCACGCGGGGCACCAGCACGGTGCCGCCGGGGCGCACCAGACGCAGCCCGTGCTCGACGTACTCGATGACACCGGTGGGATCGGCATCGACGAACACGATGTCGTACGCACCCTCGTTCATCCGGGGGAGCACCTCGGCTGCGCGACCGGTGATGAAGCGTGTGCGTGCGGAGGGGATGCGGGCCGCCGCGAAGGCCTGTCGCGCAGCGCCCAGGTGCTCGGGTTCGCTGTCGATCGTGGTCAGCACGGCGTGCGGCGCGCCGTGCAGCAGCCATAGTCCAGAGACGCCCGCGCCGGTGCCGATCTCGATCATGCTGCGCGCGGCGGTGGCGGCGGCGATCACGGCGGATTGCGCGCCGATCGCGGGGCTGATCGGGGCTGCGCCCAGCTCCAACGCGTGCGCGCGGGCCCGGGCGATGTGCTCGGGCTCGACCGTGGCCTCCTGCACGAACCGCTGGTTCGCATCCTGCTCACTCATGCGCGAAACCTCCGCGCTCAGCCTACGCGAGCGTCCCAGCCGGTGCGGTCAGGCACGGCAGGTAACCTGAAGTCATGATCTTCGGGCTGACCTTCGAGAAGCTCCTGGTGATCGGTGCGATCGCCGCGCTTCTGCTGGGCCCGGACCGACTGCCCAGATACGCCGAGATGCTCGCGCACGCCGTCAAACGCGGCCGGGAGATGCTCGGCACCGCCAGGGAGCGGATGCAGGACGAGCTCGGCGACGACGTCGACTGGCGCACACTCGATCCCCGTCAGTACGACCCGCGGCGCATCATCCGGGAGGCGCTCCTGGACGACGCGCCCTCGCCCTCGCCCGGGCCCGTGCCACCGGCATCCTCGCCCGTCGTGTCCGAGTCGTTCATCCCGGGCACCGTGCCGCCGTTCGACTCGGAGGCCACCTGATCGCCCGGTGATCCCGGGCCGTCTACCGGGAGTCCTGCGGCCCTGCCGGCGAGCCGGTGTGGCCGATGTTGACGGCACGGTGGCGGCGGGGCAGCTCCTGGTCGATCCGCCCGGCGAGCGCGATGACCGCCGCCGCCGCAGGATCGCCGGGATCGCGCAGCACCGCGGGGGTGCCGTCGTCGCCGTCGCGACGCAGCACCGGGCTCAGCGGCACGGAGGCGAGCAGCGGGACGGTCTGGTCGTCGTCGGAGAGTGCGTCTGCGACGGCGCGCCCGCCACCGGCGCCGAACAGGTCGAAGACGGTGCCGTCGGGCAGGATCGCCGGTGTCATGTTCTCCACCACGCCGAGCACGTGCTGGCCGACCTGGCGAGCCACCAGCCCGCTGCGCACGGCGACGTCGGCGGCGGCGGGCTGGGGGGTCGTCCCCACCAGGACCTCGGCGGACGGCAGCAGCTGCCCCACGGTGATCGCGATGTCGCCGGTGCCCGGCGGCATGTCCAGCAGCAGTACGTCGATGTCGCCGAAGTGCACATCGGAGAGGAACTGCTGCACGGTGCGGTGCAGCAGCGGACCTCGCCAGGCCACGGCCTGACCGTCGGAGCTGCCACGCAGGAACATGCCTATCGAGATCGTCTTCACGTCGTGCGCGACCGGCGGCAGGATCATGTCGTCGATGCGCGTCGGGTGCGGCATCTCGCCGGCGGCGTCGACGAGCCCCATGAGCGCGGGGATGGAGAACCCGTGCACGTCGAGGTCGGCAAGTCCCACCCGGCGGCCGCGTGCGGCCAGGGCGACGGCGAGGTTCGCGGTGAGGGTCGACTTGCCCACGCCGCCCTTGCCGCTGGTGACGGCCAGCACGCGGATGCGCGATCCCGGACCGAACGCGTCAGACCGCCGTCGCCCGCCCCGCAGGCGTTCGACGAGCGCCGCACGCTCGGCCGGCGCCATCGTGCCCACTTGCACGTCGACGCCGCGCACCCCGGGCACGGATGCCGCCGCCGCGGCGACATCCGTCTCGATCTTCTGCGCCATCGGGCAGCCCACCACGGTCAGCACGATCGACACGTGCGCGGTGCCGTCGTCGTCGACGGAGATCTCGCGCATCATGTCCATCGACGCGATGGGCTGGCGCAGTTCGGGATCGACCACCGCCCCGACGGCCGCGCGCACGTCGTCGGCCGACGCGGTCACGACGATGCGCCCGCGTCGCCGGCGACGCGGTCCTCCTGCTGGTCGATCAGCGCCTTCAGCTCCTGCCGGAGCGTCTCCCGGGTCATCACCTGCTCGGTCAGCTCGCTCAGCGCCATGCGCAGGGCGACGATCTCGCGCGCCAGGTACTCTGTGTCGGCGAGGTTGCGCTCCGCGCGCTGCCGGTCCTGCTCGATCTGCACGCGGTCGCGGTCGTCCTGACGGTTCTGCGCGAGCAGGATCAGCGGCGCCGCGTACGAGGCCTGCAGCGACAGCACCAGCGTCAGCACCGTGAAGCCGTACTGCTGCGAGTCGAAGCGCAGGAAGTCCGGGGCGACGGTGTTCCACGTGATCCAGGCCGCACAGAACAGCGTCAGGATCGCCAGGAAGGTGGGCGTGCCCATCGCCCGCGCGACCCACTCGGTGAACCTGCCGAACCGGTCGCGCGACGGCTGCGGCGTGCGCACCAGCATGCCGGTGCGTCCGCGGGGCGCATCCAGCGCCGGCCGCCGGGTCACGCGCGCCATCACCGCCTCCTCGGAATGCTCGCGGTGGTCGTGGGAACCGTCTGCCCGCCGTCATCGGTGTCGTTCGTGCGCCAGTCCTCGGGCAGCAGGTAGTCGAGCACGTCGTCGACGCTGATCGCGCCCACGAGGCGATGCGCGGGGTCGACGACCGGCATCGACACGAGGTTATAGCTGGCCAGCAGCCGCGCCACCTCGGTCGCCGACGCCGTGACCAGCACCGGGTCGACGGTGTCGTCGATGATCGCGCCCAGGCGCTCGTGCGGCGGGTAGCGCAGCATCCGCTGGAAATGCACCGTGCCCAGCAGCCGACCGGTCGGCGTCTCGTACGGCGGCAGCGTGATGAACACGGCGGCCGCCAGCGCGGGGTGCAGCTCGTGGCGGCGGATGAGCGCGAGCGCCTCGGCGACCGTCGCGTCGGCGGGCAGCACGATCGGCTCGCTGGTCATCAGACCCCCGGCCGTGTCGGGGCCGTACTTGAGGAGGGCCCGGACGTCGTCGGCCTCCTCGGGCTCCATGAGGTCCAGGAGCTTCTCCAGGCGTCCTTCCGGCAGCTGACCGAGCACGTCGGCCGCGTCATCCGGCTCCATGGCGTCGAGGATGTCGGCGGCCCGCTCGTCGCCGAGCTGTTCGAGGATGTGCACCTGCGAGTCTTCCGGCATCTCCTCCAGGGCGTCGGCGAGGCGGTCATCGGGAAGCTCCTCGGCCACCTCGAGCAGCCGTTCGTCGGGCAGGTCCAGGAGGGTGTTGGCGAGGTCGGCGGGCTTGAGCTCGGAGTAGGTGGCCACGAGCTGTTCGGCCGACTGCGCTTCGCCGGGGTTCTGCTGCTCGCGCACGTCGGTCCAGTCGGCGAAGGTGGTGGGCCCCTTGGCGAACGGGGAGGCGGAGGTCTTCGGCTTGCGCAGGAAGAGCTGTCCGATGTTCCACTCGCCCAGGCGGTCCTGTTCGATCGCGACGTCCTCGAGCACTGCGTGGCCGGATCCGTCGCGGAAGTACACCTTGCGCCCGAGCATCTCCGCCACCACGCGCACCTCGCCGCCGCGCTGCTGGAAACGGCGCACGTTGATGAGCCCGGTCGTGATGACCTGGCCGGTGGCGATGGAGGTCACCCGGCCGATGGACAGGAACACGTTCCGCCGGCCCGGGATCTCCACGACCAGCCCGATGACCCGGGGCGGATCGTCCTTCCGGTAGATGACGACGACGTCCCGGACGCGTCCGACACGGTCGCCCGCCGGGTCGAAGACCGTGCAGCCGGCCAGCCGCGCGACGAAAACCCTCTGCGTGCTCACGGTTCCAGCGTAGCCGCCTGCTACGACCCGATCAGGGAGTGCAGAGGGCCGTCGTGACAAGATGGAGGAGTGAGCATGCCGGGGCTGGGCCAGGGACGCGGCGAGATCGGTGAGACCGTCGCGAGCTTCCCCACGTATGAGGGTGCGCAGAAGGCCGTCTCCCGGCTGATGGCCGCCGACGTGCCCGCGCGCGACATCGCCATCGTCGGCAACGGGCTGCGCTCGGTGGAGCGGGTGACCGGCAAGCTCGGCTATGCCACCGCCGCGCGCACCGGTGCCATCAACGGACTGCTGCTGGGCCTGTTCTTCTCGGCGATCTTCCTGCTCGGCAACACGGCCGCGCAGGCATCGGTGTTCATCGGCGTGCTGTTCGTGGGCGTCGCGCTCGGGATGCTGATGAGCATCGGCGCATACGCGATCGTGCGGCGCCGTCGCGACTTCGCATCGGTGACCCAGGTGATCGCCGATCACTACGAGGTCACGGTGCTCTCCGGCAGCATCCATCGTGCCCGTGAGGTGCTCGGCGCCGGTGCCGCGCCTGTCCGTCCGCCTGGGGCGCCGTCGGCCGGCGCACCGAGCTCGAGCGCGCCCGCCGCGGTGCCGGTCACGACCGGGTCGAAGCCCGCCCGCCGGCGGCGAGCCCGCCGATGAGCCGCCGCGGTACGGCGAGCGGATCGCGCCGCCGCAGTACGGCGAGCGGACGGCCGAGCCGCCGCGGTATGGGCAGCGGGCGGATGGGCAGCCGCAGCATGGGCGGCCAGACGGGCAGCCGCAGCATGGGCGGCTAGACGAGCCGCCGCGGTACGGGCAGCGGGATGAGCCGCCGCGGTACGGGCAGCGGACGACGCCGGCGGGGACGGGCGAACCGTCCGTGCAGCCGGAGGAAGAGCGCTCGCCCGCGGGGGCGCCGGAGGAGGAGCGTTCGCTCGCGGCGGCGTCGGAGGAGGAGCGTTCGCTCGCGGCGGCGTCGGAGGAG
>ERZ778017.3806-NODE-3806-length-10311-cov-34.167804_pt1 | contig 10311 bp, 7 predicted proteins | sample MGYA00375747_ERZ778017 | MGnify/ENA primary metagenome ERZ778017 (study PRJEB29350, sample SAMN05509838) | bioreactor metagenome | biome: bioreactor; material: wastewater | place: South Africa: University of Cape Town | collected 2014-03-17 ... | reverse complement strand
AACTGCCGCTGCTCGAAGGCTCGCCCGAAGCGGTGCGCGGCGGCGTGCTGTTCGCCGCGGCGGGGGTGAAACCGGTGCCGAGCGGGGTTACGGTGAATTGAGGGTGGCCGTGATTGATCTTATGATTTGAAGATATTTTCTCGATGCCACGCGAGGAAGTTCGGGTGCGGGCGGAGCGCCGGGTCGAGCGGTTCGATTGCCCTGCGGTCGGGACGGAGCAGCCGGTCGAGGCTTTCGGTATCGTTTACGTGGCGTGAGACGACGACCGAGAGGTCGTCGTCCAAAGAAATCAGACCGCGGTCGAACATCCAATGAGCGGTGCCCGAAAGCGCGAGGCCGTTGTTGACGCTGTCAGGGCCATTGTGCGCTACCGGTCTGATATGCGCAGCGGCGACCTCGGCGCGGCCGCCCCCGTTGATGAATTGCAGGCCGGTCAGCGCACAGCGCCGATCGTAAGCGGCGAGCACGGCGGACCGGAAGACTCGATCGCGGACGATGCGCGAGGTCAGGCTTTCGGCCCGAACGCGTTCCTGTTCGAAGCGGAAGGGGCGCTGGTTGTCGCTGACCGAAGGTACGACCAGCGCGAGGGGATCATCTACGCGCGGCAGGACGCTTTCCTCGTTGCCGAGCCCGAGATTGATGATGCGCACAAAGTCCTGCTGGCTTAGCGGGCGCACGGCCGCCTGCGCATTGGCCAAATCGCTTTCGACGAGCTCGCCATCGATCGTTCGCGGAACATTGTGCGCGAAGTCGAGATAGGTGTCGGGCTGGATCAGCGCGAGGTAATGGCCTTCGCGCGTGGGGTCAGGAACGATCTTTTCGACCCAAGCGACGGCATAAAAGCCTCGGCCGCCAGCCTTTACGGGTTCATAGTAGACCGCCCAATCGCCTTCAAACTGGCTGGCACGCGATAGATAGGCTTTGGGAAATTGATACTGCCGATAGGGCTCGTCGGCATAATGCGTATCGCGACGGTGGACGAAGACCCCGGGCATGACGCGTGGTTAGCGGATGAGCCTTGGTTAGGCGACGGCTAATTAGGGGCTATTGCACCTGTTGCCGCAATTGTGGGGTAATGCAGTCGGTTAGGGCGCATAAGTCCCCCCGCGTCGATCCAGTTTATGAAATCAGGATTTGTTGTCGCGTCTTTATGGCCCTGCCAATCGATTCTCGCTTCATTTACGCAATATCAAACCGAAAACCCGCCCTTGTTCCGGCGGTTCGACCCCGCCGCGAGCACTTTTTTGCCCGTCGGGGTCAGCGTCCATTTCGCGCCCTGCTGCGCCACCAGGCCCAGCTCGACGAGTTCGTCGCGGATGGGGTCGGTGGGGAGTTGGGGACGGCGGTTCGACAGGCCCTCCAGGCAGGCGCGTTGCGGCTGGCTGAGGATCAGGAGTTTCAGTTTTTTCTTGTCGGTCATTTGCGACGTCTCTTTTCGATCATCGGTTCGGGCCGTTTGGCCCACCCCGCTTCGCCAAGCCAGCAAGCCGGCAGGCTTTGCTGCCCCTTCCCCCGGCCTGCGCCGGGGCAGGCTCCGAAGGGGAGGGGGTTGTTGGTTATTCGGCGGCGATGCCGGCCTGTTTGAACATGTCGTCGCCGCCATCGTCGCTGCTCGCGGCGGCCGGGTCGTCGTTCGCCTTGGCCTTCTTGCGGCTGTCGAAGCTGGTCCACACGGTGTTCCAGTCGCCGCGCGTCGCGGCCTTCGAATATTCGGTGGCGCGCGTTTCGAAGAAATTGGCGTGCTCGACGCCGTTCAGCAGCGGGGCGAGCCAGGGCAGCGGGTGTTCGTCGATCATGTAGATCGGCTGGAAACCGAGCTGTCCCAGGCGCCAGTCGGCGATGTAGCGGATGTAGCGCTTGATCTCCTTGGGCGTCATGCCGGGGACCGGGCCCTGTTCGAAGGCGAGGTCGATGAACGCATCCTCGAGCCGCACGGTCTTTTGGCAGCAGTCGATGATGTCTTCGCGGACGCTCTTGGTCAGACAGTCGCGTTCCTTGACGAAGGCGTGGAACAGGCGCGTGATGCCTTCGCAGTGCAGGCTTTCGTCGCGCACCGACCAGCTGACGATCTGGCCCATGCCCTTCATCTTGTTGAAGCGCGGGAAGTTCATCAGCATCGCGAAGCTGGCGAAAAGCTGCAGCCCCTCTGTAAAGCCGCCGAACATCGCGAGCGTGCGCGCGATATCCTCGTCGCTGTCGACGCCGAAGGTGCCGAGATAGTCGTGCTTGGCGCGCATCTCGTCATATTCGAGGAACATGCCATATTCGCTTTCGGGCATGCCGATCGTGTCGAGCAGGTGCGAATAGGCGGCGATGTGGACGGTTTCCATGTTGCTGAACGCGGTCAGCATCATCTTGATCTCGGTCGGCTTGAACACGCGGCCGTACTTGTCGTGGTAGCAATCCTGCACCTCGACATCGGCCTGGGTGAAGAAGCGGAAGATCTGGGTGAGCAGGTTGCGCTCATGGTCGCTGATCTTCTGCGCCCAGTCGCGGCAATCCTCGCCCAGCGGCACTTCCTCGGGCATCCAGTGGATCTGCTGCTGGCGCTTCCAGAAATCATAGGCCCAGGGATATTCGAAGGGCTTGTAGGTCTTGCGGGCTTCGAGCAATGGCATCGGCGTTTCCTCGGGTCAGAATTGCGTGTGATTATTGGTCAAGACGACGTGACTCGGTGACGGGCAAACCCGCCTCGGTCGGAACATAGATCAGGCTGGCCTTGGTCCCTTCGAGCGCCTGAATTTGAAGATAGCGCAAATACCCCTCGGGGCCACCAAGGCTGTCCTGCAAGATAGCGTTAGCCTGAGCAGCGCCCTTGGCACGAATAACCTCAGCATCGGCGAGCGAGATGGCGCTTTCTTTTTTTGCGCGAGCTTCAAGTATTGCGACTTGGCGCGAGGATTGCGCCTCGGCCAGCGCCGCCTCGCCCGCCAGGCGTTGCGAATAGACGCGATACTGCGGATAGCCGATCAGGAAGACGAGCAGTAGAATGATCGCTGCTCCGGCCGCCGCGAGGGTACAACCCGCATTCTTGTTCATGGGGTCAGATCCTTATTGGCAGGCCAGACACTCGTCATAATCGGTGCTCTCGGCCGAAAGCTCGAACTTCGCGGCCTCGGGCGTGTTGTCGGCTTCGACCCCGCCCGCGAAGCCGGCGCGCTGCACCGATTTCGAGCGGAGATAGTAGAGCGATTTGATGCCGAGCTCCCACGCGCGGTAGTGGAGCATGAGCAGATCCCATTTCTCGACGTCCGCCGGGATGAACAGGTTCAGCGACGCCGCCTGGTCGATATAGGGCGTGCGGTCGGCGGCGAGTTCGAGCAGCCAGCGCTGGTCGATCTCGAAGCTCGTCTTGAACACATCCTTTTCGTCCTGCGTCAGGAAGTCGAGGTGCTGGACGCTGCCGCCGCGCTCGAGGATCGAGTTCCAGATATTGTCGCTGTTCTTCGCCTTGTCGACAAGCAGGGCTTCCAAGTGCGGGTTGCGGATCGAGAAGCTGCCCGACAGCGTCTTGTGCGTGTAGATGTTCGCCGGGATCGGCTCGATACACGCGCTGGTGCCGCCGCAGATGATGCTGATCGACGCGGTCGGCGCGATCGCCATCTTGCAGCTGAAACGCTCCATCACGCCCTGATCGGCGGCGTCGGGGCAGGGGCCGCGCTCGTTGGCGAGCAGCATCGACGCCTGATCGACCTGCGCGCGGATATGCTTGAAGATGCGGAGGTTCGACGACTTCGCCATCGCCCCTTCGAACGGCAGGCCGCGCGCCTGGAGGAAGCTGTGGAAGCCCATGACGCCGAGGCCGACCGAGCGTTCGCGGCTGGCGCTATATTTGGCGCGCGCCATTTCGGGGGGGGCGCGGTCGATATAGTCCTGGAGGACATTGTCGAGCATGCGCATGACATCCTCGATGAAGCGCTTGTCGCCGTTCCACTCGTCCCAGGTTTCGAGGTTCAGCGACGAGAGGCAGCAGACCGCGGTGCGATCGTTGCCGAGATGGTCGCGGCCGGTGGGCAGCGTGATTTCCGAGCAGAGGTTCGAGGTCGACACCTTGAGGCCAAGGTCGCGATGATGCTTGGGCATCATGCGGTTCACCTGGTCGATGAAGATGATGTAGGGCTCGCCCGTCGCGAGGCGCGTCTCGACGAGCTTCTGGAACAGCGAGCGCGCGTCGACGGTGCCGCGGACGCTCTGGTCCTTGGGCGAGCGGAGGTTGAATTCCTTGCCGTCGCGCACCGCTTCCATGAATTCGTCGGTAATGAGGACGCCGTGGTGGAGGTTCAGCGCCTTGCGGTTGAAGTCGCCCGACGGCTTGCGGACCTCGAGGAACTCCTCGATCTCGGGGTGCGAGATGTCGAGATAGCAGGCGGCCGAGCCGCGGCGGAGGCTGCCCTGCGAGATGGCGAGGGTGAGCGAGTCCATCACGCGAACGAAGGGGATGATACCGCTGGTCTTGCCGTTGAGGCCCACGGGTTCGCCGATGCCGCGCACCGCGCCCCAATAGGTGCCGATGCCGCCGCCGCGCGAAGCGAGCCAGACATTCTCGTTCCAGGTGCCGACGATCCCTTCGAGGCTGTCGTCGACCGAATTGAGGTAGCAGCTGATCGGCAGGCCGCGCCCGGTGCCGCCGTTTGAAAGAACGGGGGTGGCGGGCATGAACCACAGCTTTGAGATATAGTCGTAGAGGCGCTGCGCATGGTCGGCATCGTCGGCATAGGCCGAGGCGACGCGGGCGAAGAGATCCTGATAGGATTCGCCGGGGAGCAGATAGCGGTCCTGCAAGGTTTCCTTGCCGAAGTCGGTCAGCAGCGAATCGCGCGACGAATCGGTGACGACCTCGAATCGGCGCGCATGCACCTTGGGCTCCGACGAATCGTTGAGCTTTGCGGCGGGTACCGCAGCCTTTGATTCGGCGCCCGATTCGGGCGCTGCCGGAGCGTCATTCTTCGTCAGTTCTGCCGTCGCCACGTCGCCTGTCTCCACCCGTTCGGTCTCGCGAAAATCCATGTTTCAATGCCCCGTTTTCCGACCGCGCAGCAGCGCAGTCTGTTCCCGTCTTGTTCGACTCAGGGCGAAGCCCCAGCCTAGCATCATTCGACCGCCGGGTGGCACTTATTTTCGGACGCAAAAAGCTGCTTCCCGCCCCCATATGGGATGGAGCGCGGAAATCCGCCACTTTCGGCCGCATACTAATTCTTGGGGTGCCCCCGTGGTCTACCCACCATCTATAGTGCCACGTCGGCGGCGCGATGCAAGAGAGTAAATGACAGATTAGGGACTCGGTTCGTCGCTGATTTGATTCAACTCGTCGATGGAAAGGCACGCCTCAGGGGGCGATCGCCAGCGTTTCCGCGGGGTTCGGCCATATGTGGCGAAAGAGCATCGCGGTGGCGAAAAATTCGGAGCGGCGACACAAGATGTTGGGGTGCGTCGGACGGAGGGCTTGGCCCCAAAAGAAAAGGCCCCGGCAATGCCGAGGCCCAATCTTTGAAATTCGTTCGGGTTAGGCCGACGCGCCGCCGTTGCCGGAGCCGCCGCCACCCAGGAATCGCCAAAACCAACCCATGTCAGATCTCCTGTCGGTACTGCCCACGAAGAACAGTTAACGGAGCATATACCTTAATCGACATGGTAAATCGAGTCTTAACTATAAATTCCCTGCCAATCTGGCAGCTTAGGCGCGGCGGCTGTCGGAGGGGGCGGAGAGGCTGGCGAGCAGGTCGCCGATTAGCTGTGGTTTGCCAAGCAGATAGCCCTGGCCGATATCGCAGCCAAGCTGGTCGAGGAGCGCCATTGTCTGCGCATCTTCGATGCCTTCGGCGACCGCGGTGGCGCCCAGACGGTGCGCGAGATCGATGGTTGATTTGACCACTTCGAGGTTGCGCCGCGAATCGCGCATTGTCATGACGAATCGCTTGTCGATCTTGATCTCGTCGGCCTCGATTTCGGTCAGATATTCGAGGTTTGACTGGCCCGTGCCATAGTCGTCGATCGACAGGCGCATGCCGGCGCGGCGAATCTGCGCCAGCGTCTGGCGGGCTTGGAGGCTGTTTTCGATCTGTGCGGTTTCGGTAATCTCGATCGTCAGCCGTTCGGGCGGCAGATGATGCGCGCTAAGCATGACGCGGATCGTCGAGACGAGATCCTTGTGATCGAGCAGGGTCGCCGAGAGATTAACCGACATGTGAATTTCAGTGCCGAGTTTCTGCAACTGCGCCGCCGAACGGATCGCCTGGTCCATGACGAACAGGGTCAGGCGATAGATGTCCTGGCTCTTTTCGGCCTGGACGATGAATTCGTCGGGCGAGATCGGTCCGCGCGTGGGGTGCGTCCAGCGCACGAGCGCCTCGACCCCGACGAGCTGCCGCGTCGCGATTTGATATTGCGGCTGGAAGGCGACCCAGATGTCGCCAGCATTCAGCGCATCCTCGAGCTGCGAGTGGAAGCTGAGCTGCCAACCCGCATCGTCCTTTTGCTGTGGGGTATATTTGGTCCACAGCACGCGGCTGCGGATCGATTTTTCGGCGGCGACCAGCGCGGCGGCAAGCCGCTGCGCGTTCGAGCCTTCGAATTCGTCATTGACCCCGAAAGCCATCGACACGTCGACCTTCAATTCGTCGATCGTCAGCGGTGCGTTGAACAGCGCGGCGAGCCCCATGAGCTGGGTTTCGATCTGGCTGTGCTGATAATAGGGGATGAGCCATGCGAAGGTGCCGTCAAGATCGTGATAGAGGGCGGTGCCTTGCGACGCGAGCTGAAGTCGGCGGGTAACCTGCTCGACGAGCTTGCTCAGCCCCTCGCCCGGAATGAAAGCGGCGAGGTCCTCGAAATTGACCACTTTTGCGGCGATGATCGTAGCGCTGCCGACCGACGGCTGTGTACGCAGTGCCTCGAAATTGGGGAGACCTGACAGCGGGTTTTCACGCTGTGCTGACCGGCGACGGCTGGAGCGCGACACATGAGTGGCAATTGTGGCGATCAGGAACAGTGCCGCTCCGATCGAACTGCTGACCAACATGGTCATCAGCGCCAGCTTGCAGATTATAAGCGCGATGGCGGTGCCGGTTGCGGCCATGGTGAACCACCGCGTCTGCCGCAGCGACAAGGCCGCGATCAGTATAGCTGCGGCTAGGCCCAGCGCGGGCATCCAGCCGATGTCAGTAGGCATCCCTCGCTTCAATGTCTCGGCCCCGATGACGTGGACATAGGCACCCGGCACACGATCATTGCCGGGCAGGTAATGGATATCCTGAAATGACATGGCGGTTGCCGCAAAGATTACATCCTTGCCCGCCAGTTCGCGATAGCCGACCTTGCCCGATAGAAGGTCGGCTGCGCTGTAAGTGGGTATCGAGTCGACATTGTAGGAATAATCCAGCGCATACACGCCCGCGGTGCGCGGGCGGAGGTTGGCCAGCATCGCCGAGAAGCTCGGGACGAGCATGCCATCCACGTTCACGGCAATGGGAATCCGCCAAACCTGCCACAATTCATATTCCCAGCCGATAGCTGCAAGCTTTGCTTCCTTGCCGAACGCTGGACCCGGTAGATTGGCGAGTTCTGCTGTCGATCCGTGGACCAATTTGGCGGCGGCAGCGAGGACGATGCGATCGTGCATGCGTTTTACCGCGTCGGTCAGCTGGGGCAAGTCGCGGTCGTTACGACGGCGCTCGTAAGTAAAGTCAACGAAGAGCCGCTTAGCGTTGGCGCGGTTAATCGCGTCGATGACCTGCGCATGGCGCCGGATCGAGAAATCGTCACGGCCATATTTTTCGATCGTCTTGTCGTCGAGCGCGACGACGACGATGTCCCCCGACACCGGGCGCCAGGCGACGCGGCCCACCGCTGCCTCGATAATGCGGTCGACGGGTTCGGCGATCGACGACAGGCCCGCGGCCACGCTGAGCAACAGCGCCAGCGCGATCGTTCGCCAACTGATGAAAAGGCTCTTGACCTTAACTGGCACGCACGGGTCTCCAAAATGACCCGTTGGCGTTAACTGAACCTGGTTAGCATCGCGTTAATCATGCCGGGAAACCGCGCCGCCCGATCGCGGTGCGCGGCGCGGCTTTTCCGGCGTCAGCCAAGGCGCGGCAGTGGCTCCAGCGCGGCGTCGCCGGCGAGCGCCGAGGGCGCGAGGCCGGTGGCCGCGGGGACGATCTGTTGCAGATAGAAGCGCGTCGAGGCGATTTTCGCTTCGAGGAAGGCGGTATCGCCCTCGCCGGCGTCGAGCGCGGCTCGCGCGCCCTGCTGCTCGACCGCCATCAACCAGCCGCAGGTCGCGGTCGCGAGCATGGTCAGATAGGGATAGCTGCCCGCGAGCCGGTCGGGCGCGTTCGCCTGTTCGAGCCAGTCGGTGACCGCGGTGCAGGCCGCGGCGAGATTGGCGAGTTCGGGATGGCCGGCGGCGCCGTGCGTGATGTCGGCGAGCAGGCTGCGCACGCCTTCGCCGCCCGCCATCCCGAGCTTGCGCCCGACGAGGTCGGCGGCCTGGATGCCGTTGGTGCCTTCATAGATCGGCGCGATGCGCGCGTCGCGATAATGCTGCGCGGCGCCGGTTTCCTCGATGAAGCCCATGCCGCCGTGCACCTGCACGCCGAGGCTGGCGACCTCGCAGCCGATGTCGGTCGCGTGCGCCTTGGCCAGGGGAATGAGGATTTCGGCGCGCAGCGCGGCGGCTTCGTCACCGAGCTTGCCGAAATCGGTCTGTGCCGACGCATAATAGATCAGCGCGCGCGCCGCCTCGGTCTGGGCGCGCATCCGCCACAGCATGCGCTTGACGTCGGGGTGGTGCTCGATCGTGACGGGGGTGCGGTCGGCGCTGCCCGCGAGCGACGACTGGACGCGCTCGGCGGCGTAGCGCTGCGCCTGTTGCGTCGCGCGCTCGGCGATCTGGACGCCCTGGCAACCGACCATCAGGCGCGCGTTGTTCATCATCACGAACATCGCCTTCATACCGCCCATCTCGTCGCCGACGATCTCGCCCAGGCAATCCTCACCCTCGCCATAGACCATCACCGCGGTGGGTGACCCGTGGATGCCGAGCTTGTGCTCGATCGAGGCGCAATGGACGCCATTCGAGATGGCGGGATTGCCGTCCGCGTCGAGGCGGTATTTGGGGACGAGGAAGAGCGAGATGCCACGCGTTCCCTCGGGCGCGCCGGGGGTGCGCGCGAGAACGAGGTGGACGATATTGTCGGTGAGATCATGCTCGCCGAAGGTGATGAAGATTTTCTGGCCCTTGATCTTGTAGAGACCCGCATTCGGGCCCTCGGTAACCTTTTCCGCGGTCGAGCGCAGCGCGCCGACGTCGCTGCCCGCGGCGGGCTCGGTCAGGTTCATCGTCCCGTTCCATTCGCCGGTGACGAGCTTCGGCAGCCAGGTCTGGCGCTGCTCCTCGGTGCCATAGGCCATCAGCGCGTGGATCGCGCCGGGGGTCAGGATGTTGCAGAGGGTGAAGCCCATGTCGGCGCTGCCCAGCGACTCGATGATCACCGTCGCAAGGGTGAAGGGCAGATCCTGTCCGCCATAGGCGGCGGGGCCGTCGATGCTGCCCCAGCCGGCCTCGACGAACTGCTGATAGGCTTCCTTGAAGCCCGGGGGCATGGTGACCTTGCCGTCCTGCCATATGGGGTTCTGGACGTCGCCGACGCGGTTGAGCGGCGCATAAACCTCGGCCGCGAAGTCGCCGATGCCGGTGACGATCGCCTCGACCATATCGGGGGTCGCCGCCGCAAAGCGGTCGTGCTGCGCCATCGCATCGATGCGCGCGATATGCTGGAGGACAAAGAGCTGTTCGGTGGTCGGCGCCGTATAGGTCATGGGGTTTCCCGCTTTTGGGGGTGATTCCGTTGCGCCCGGCGCTATAGCGCGGCATGGCCGAGCGTCAAAACGAGAGTGTGGCAACGAAGGTCGCGCCCTATAGGGCCGATGCCATTGCGCGCGCGGCGGAGCTTGTCGCGGCAGGGCGGCCGGTCGCGGTGCCGACCGAGACGGTCTATGGGCTTGCCGCCGACGCGCGCAACCCTAAAGCCGTCGCGCGCATCTATGCCGCGAAGGGGCGCCCCGATTTCAACCCGCTGATCGTCCATGTCCCCGACCTGGCGGCGGCCGAGCGGCTGGGTGTGTTCGGTGCGGCGGAGCGGGCGCTCGCGGCGGCTTTCTGGCCGGGGCCGCTGACGCTGGTGGTGCCGCGTACGGCCGATTGTCCGGTGGCGCGTATCGCGACGGCGGGGCTCGATACCATCGCGCTGCGTGTGCCGGAACACCGCGCGATGCAGGCATTGCTCGCCGCGACTGGCGCGCCGCTCG
>ERZ778017.3805-NODE-3805-length-10312-cov-4.848884_pt1 | contig 10312 bp, 6 predicted proteins | sample MGYA00375747_ERZ778017 | MGnify/ENA primary metagenome ERZ778017 (study PRJEB29350, sample SAMN05509838) | bioreactor metagenome | biome: bioreactor; material: wastewater | place: South Africa: University of Cape Town | collected 2014-03-17 ... | reverse complement strand
CACCCAAAAACCATCGATATAATTAAGAGCTTGAAATGGTCAAAATAACTCTTATTGCATTGGAAATTCTTAAATAGATATCGCACAGCTAATTTGGAAATACAACGACAACGGTACTCAAAAAATTAGACTCTAATTAAAATTGGAACCACAAGAAGACCAAAATACAATGAATACTGAATTTAAAGTTTCATTATCAAAGGGTAGAGTGATTGTAATATAGTTAATCAGAAAAAATTTTCCTGAAGAAACTCGTAATATCAGTAGGACCAGTGAAGGTTATTGAAATTAGTAACTTAAAAAAAAATGCATTCAACAATAACAACTACTGGTTTATTTTTGTTGCAGAAATTATAATTTCATTTTATGGCTAACGGTTGATATATTTATATGAATAGAACAACAAGGTACATAAAACAGCATTTTATTAAAAAGGTTGTATATTAAACATAAAAAAGAATGTTTGCCAATTTCTCAAAAATACTCTTATTCAATTACTAGATTGCTTGTGGTATATTGCTACCTCTTTCGGGGAAGTAAATCAAAACGATGGCATATCGATAAGTTTAATATTATTCAGTAAATTATAGAATAAAGCAAAGTATAGATACATGCTTTGGCGGTTGAAGTAGTTATATTGTTTTGGAATCAAAAGAGGCGAGAATTAGCTCGGCTCTTTTGGTCATATAATTTAGCCATAAATAGTCTTGTATCAATATTTTGTGATTTAATGCAATCGTCTTTAAAAGTTCAGCATTCCATGACCTGTGAAGAGAAAGCCAAGCTAAAACGAAATGGTGTAGTTCAAACAATGGTGAAAAATACACAACAACATGGACAGATATAATAAATTGCAATACTTCCATCTTTAAGACACAATATATGGCATCAACAAGCTTATACCACTCTTCGCATCATATAGAATTTTACTCCGAAGGAATTACCGTGAAACCTTAAAGAAATGAAACAGTGATTGGTACATGGTAAATACCACAAGAGAAGCTTGATTCTAATAGCGAAGTTTTCATCATGTTTTGTGATCCTGCTTCACGAAACGCAAAATTCAATGAAATTGGAAATTCTAAGTTCAGATATTTTAGCACAATTTAGTCCTACTGATATCGAAACTTTATTCAGTTAAGAAACATACAAATGGAGGACGTTGATGACTTGTCCATGATAGATGAATCTTCTAGCAAATTTTAGCAATGATTGTAGAAAACCAAATGCGGACTACTTCAATGAGGCCCGCGCCATGAAAATTGATTATTTAGCGGCAATATATACCAATTGCGAAATGAGCTCAAGTAATTCTGTCTTGGACTATTTCATCCAACTTGTACCACCACCATTTTGTCCAATTTAATTAGCATTTAAAATCAAGACGGGATATGCAAAACAATCATTCGGAAACCATAAATGAAATGGGAACTCAATTACACTCATAACCGAGGTGCGCGAGCGGAATAGATTCCGTTTCTATTGCATTATCGGCGCAATTAAAGTTTCTGAAAATAGGATAAAGTCTACAGCACGAACCCCCAACAATATGTACATAATTCCACACCCGGAGTATGTACCCTAAAATAATACTCCAAGACTTTTAAACAGTGACTGGAATCGGCTTGAGCATTATACATCTTTATTCAGCACTAAGAATTTGAGTGGTGCCAATGTTGAGGACATTCAGACAGGGTACAGTTGAGTGCATGATATTTTTTAAAGGTGAATCTTTGCAACTACGTAAACTAGGCAGAATGGGGTTAATATTTTAATAGGACTGACGTATATGTCACTTTCGCGGCTACAATTTCCATGTCTTATATAGGCAATTGGCGGCGGTGTATTTTGAATTCAAGGATAACCTAAATATTGTACTCAAATTCGGTTCAATTAGAATATAAAAAACCATCGGTGATCGAGATGCGATTCCATTGTACATAGAGCAAACAAATCATGCATCTTAAACTGGAATTATTCCAACGAAGTTATTTGAGGGAAGCATCTGGAAGCAATTATCTGCAGAACCATTATTCATCTGATGTTCTGGAATTTGATGGAGGCTTAAAATTAACGTAGAGTGAAAAGCACGCATGAACGGGTTAACAACATTATATTCCAATAGCTTGTCATATTTTATAAATCTATCGATATTCATGAAGCTTATGCAAAAATAGTAGTTTAACGGTTTCTGTATTAGCCCCGTCCTGGATGTATTAATTAGGTAGTAAGAGATACAGATTTCACATTAAAATTAGAGTTCGTGCGAGATTAACGTGACTTCCACAGAAGTTTTTGCGAATTTCACAGATCTACTACACATAAACCTAAGAGCGTATGAATTGGTTCTGCATGTTAATAACACGTTGACTTCAATAGAAGGAATTTGTTTCAAAGATAAGGGGACAAACAAATAGTAGATTTCCAGGATACCTAGTATAAACCATTCTGTGGTGGTAAAGACGTTAATTGTGACAAGAATAATACGACAATGAAACGCACAAACCAAATCGAAAGTCACTTAGATAAAACTCTAAGACAAGCCTAACTGACCGTGACGCCTTAAGGCATGACGCCTGATAGTATTTACGGTGATAAGCGTTGTGTGTTTAACTATCTTTATGCCAAATGAGATTTGCGCAATTTTAAGATCGTATGCGCAAGCCTCGGTTACAGGGAGTGCTGCCATTTCCTCACAAATAGCACACACCTTGATCATTTCATCGAATCTAGCAAATGATCTATTTTAGTTCTTCAAATATATCCGAATATCGTGCCAAGTGGTCTCCAACACAACTCGACATGTAAATAAAAGATCTCCTGCTTGCAACGGAGTTAACAAGTTGGTTACCGCAGGTTTACATATACGTTGAGATTTATACGAAGTGCCACAGCATGGAAAAATTGGCACATCTCCGTGGGGGAGATTTCTCCAAAAAGACACACCCTTTACGCCGTCATACAAGATACTACAGATAGGTGCATAAGGTTTAAGTACAGGCCTGCCAAATGGTTTTGATTTCCTTGGCAGAAAGATGAAGTGGGCAAGCTCGGAGTCACAACACAAATCACATATGAAGTTTTTGTCAATGTAGCCGTACAGAGTACAATCCTCGTAGTTATTTTACTACTTCCACACCTTGTTGTTTATATATACTTGAAGGAAATGTTGCAGTGATCACTGATATTAGTCTCTGTGAGTTTACCGTTTTTTCCGATATTAACGGCTATACATTTAATTTTGGGTTTTTATTCCGTAGTTGTCAGAAAATACTGAATTTTGATGCGGCTCATAAAATATCTCAAGGATGAATAGAAAAAAGATTCATACTACATGACAACAATTATTATTAGACACATGTCTATAATGGCAACTTCGCGGAGTCGTGAGTACAAACAACCACGGCTTATCCTTCGATGTTCTCCAACGTTGTCAATATTGTCTAGCTCACAACTTCACCAGATCTTTACAAGTAAAAACTCGATCTACAGATACGATTTTTGTTTTGGCATAAAGCAACATAGATAACTTTATTTATGTTTGGTGAGGTTATCCTCTGTTTGGTGAGAACATTCACTTGCTGAATACTGACAGATAACCATGTCGTAAATGGCAACTTGGGTCTACTTTAAAAAGAATCGTTTCAAAGTTCTGTCCGGTAATTGAAACCTTAACTCGGTTGGCTCTGGTCAAAATTGTTGGCACGGACCTCAAACATTCTTGGGTTCGTTGTAAGTGTGGATGAATCGGAGGCTAATATTAGAATACTTCGAATGCATAACTTTCACCTGTAAATATGCACCCGATGCATGTGCTTGCAATATGAGGGTTTTGGCTTGAAGCGCAATATTCCCAAAATATCTAATCTGTTGTGTGAAACTACGCCGGAAAAATATTTTCCATGAATTCCTGGAGCAATTCCACTTTAGATTTGCAAAGTTCAAATTTATAATGATTTGGATGCGGAAGCGTCAGCTTTCTTGTCATCTACGGTCTACCAAGAATACATCTTATACCAGAAGTTATTCACGATTTTTTAGATATAATATTAAATATTTTTGACTGTTTTAAAACTAAAAAATACTGATCCCCTAAAAAATAACTTTTAAAATTGAATGCATCCATCAATATGAAAATATTCCAAGTCGCATACTAACTGATGTAAATCTAAAAAATAGATTAAGATATATACATATATATAGCAAACCATTTCCTTGTGAACCTTAATTTAAAAGTATTTGTAAAAGTTTTGATCGATACAAGTATTGTTGAAGAACTATTTAATTTTGTTTATTAATATCATATCATCTATTTTTAACACTGAGGATGTCCCAACCCATTCGATTACCATCGATTAGTGAATTGACATCTAAATATCCCTTAAATGATAGCGGTTCAATCGCCAACCCCAAAGGTCATGAAGGATCCGCTAAGCTAGTTGGTATCTCTCCATTTAATTATAGGTATGTTCAATCGAGTCCCACAAACTATTCATTCTCAGGTAAACCAAAGTTGTCTCCAACAAAACAAATAATTGTAACAAGACAAATAACACCCACAACTGGCTGAGTAGTATTCCAAAGTGATCTAGCTCATTGTGAAGACTCATTTTTATAAAGTACTTAGACTACAGTAATCACACAACAATTCCCACATGCCAACAACTTCCCCAGATTTTCTTCATAAAAACAGACGGAAGAAAAGCAAATGGGTTTAATCAAGTAAATTGAGCGCAATACATCAGAGAACAAACGAATGCATTTAGATCGAGAAATGCAACACCAATGCCTTTTTCTCCAGCGAATTACATTTGAAATCGTAGAGCCACGTTGATCATTGATCCGGACAGATTCCGGATCCCGTTAGTTAGGACCCAAAAACGACTGAGACTATCACGGAAAATATTACACAAACACAGCCTACCATGTCGTTCCACCATTGCGCAAATAAAATCAATTAATTGGGAAATGACTAATGAAAACGGTGCGGTGGTTCGGCTTGGTGCGAGAAAGATGTACTAGATAAATAATACGAGCAAATAGTTCGGAGCTAATGAAGATCGGCCATTACTTGTTGCGGTGACTACTGCATTGTTCCGCGAAAATATAGGCAGAGCGGGCAGCAGGTGGCGGCTCCGCGAAATGCAGATTGGCGGCTAAAATAGTATAAGAAGCACCGCTTTTGGTCAATTGTGCGAATTCAAGTAAAGTCATATATTTGAAATACTACAATGACAGCTCATCAAGAAGCAATTGCTGCAAACATTGCCCTATTAAAGGCCAATCACTATGAGCAGCTTGTATCAGTACATACACGGTCTTTTTTCTGTGCCAAAAAGACTGTGGAGTTGGACTTTTCCCTCCCCATCAAGCGTAAAACCTTAGAAGAATCAGCACCACTTGTTAATGATCCTAATGCGCCCAAAGGGTTTAATGAATCGGACATGCCCGATGCTGAAACGTTTGCATCTACTCATCCAAACTCCATTTTCAAACCAGGAATTAAGTTGTTGGACTTTGCATGCGGCACTGGTATTGTTACTGAAAGATACCTTCCATTTATTGGAGAAACCGGGGAAGTTGTCGGTATCGACATCAATCCAGATTTCTTAGCTCGGTTCAATGAAAGGGGCCAAGCAGCCACACCCAAGTTTGTGGGGCACAATTACGACATTTTGGATGAGTCATTGAAGAAGACTTTAGACGACAAATTCGCCAACCACTTCGATGTAATCACTTGCACATTGTCGTACCATCACATTGACAACTACCGGAATGTAACTAACCGTTTGGTAGACTTCTTGAAGCCAGGTGGATGGCTCATTATTATCGATTTCTACAACGAAGACGTGGAGAGAACATCGACCGTGTCACCTAATGCGGCTATCAGACACATGGGGGGTTTGAAAGTCGATTCTCTTGTAGATACTTTACAGAATTTTGCTGGTTTGACCAACGCTACTGCTGCTAGAGAGTTCCGTTTTAGTACCTACGAAAGAAGAGAGTTTATTGAAAACCATTCCACACAAGAAACTATCGATAAGCTTACCAAGGGCGAATTGCCACAACAAGAAGAAAATGGAGTTCCAGTATACTTGGTCGAACAAAGTATCATCATTGCCCTGGGCCAAAAGAAACAATAGGGTCGTAAAATCAGTACATAGCACAAATCGATATTTAATATATGACATATGACATATCTGAGGAAATATAGTAGGAGTAGCAGAAAGGTGCATACTTTGCACAATTTCTGCAACAAATGAGACATGCAAGACCTGCCCAATGTGGATCAACACCGACGGTGAACGACATTAGCCGAGATTGGAGGATTAAACTACGATTGAATCACGACGAAAAGCTGCGACAGCAACACTGAAGAAGGTCAGGATATCATTCCTGTGCACCACCAAGAATCACTGGCACACAGGAGGGTGTTGCAATCTTGTGAAGATAGCAAGTGATAATACGTAAGCTACAATAATGCGAGTAACGACAATAATGATTAGTTGCCAACAACTGAATTCAGAGAATCAAGCACATCCAGTAGACTAAACAAAGTTAGAACACATGGATTGCAATATTCAACAAATCGTTTTAGAAATGGGTAGAATCGTTGCAGTGGAGTTGCGAAAATGACAGTGCATTACCACTATTAGTCTCAATAGATGCCGACCATTTATAGCCGACACGGATACTTGCCTGGTGGTAGCATTACCACCATTTTTCAAACACTACCGCGGGCACGACGTAACATACCGCCACGGTGGCAGTGGAGATTGTTCCGTCGTGTGAGCACAATCCAGACCAAAATCTTGTGATGGAATTGAGTTACGTTCTGATTACCAAAACTTTTCCACTAAACATAGACACTTTCTTGGGAACCAAGAACTTTTTTAGGTAAACGTGTTGCGGACGTTGTTATACTTCTATATACACAAAAATATTTCAACTTTCAATCAGATTTTCCCCGTTTTCTATCCACCATGGCATCTAGACAATCCCAGAAACGTTTAACTAAAGAGTACAAGACGATTCAACAGAACCCTCCACCATATATTATTGCAAAACCGAACGACGAGAACATATTAGAATGGCACTACGTCATTACTGGTCCAGCAAACACTCCGTTTGAGAATGGCCAGTTCCATGGTATGTTACGGTTCCCAACCGAGTATCCGTTCAAACCTCCTTCCATCACAATAATCACTCCAAACGGGAGATTTGCTTGTAACACAAGGTTATGTCTCTCCATGAGTGATTACCACCCCGATACTTGGAACCCGGCGTGGTCGGTAGCGACGATTTTGACTGGGCTTTTAAGTTTCATGACTGGTGATGAGTCTACCACGGGTTCCATAACCACATCGGAAAATGTCAAACGGAAACTTGCGAAAGAGTCTAAGAGCTGGAATATCAAACAAAACCCCCGTTTTATGAAGATTTTCCCCGATCTCGTAGCACAAAACAAAGTTGATATTGAAATACAAAACAAGTTAGAGGCTTTAGAGAACGCAAAAACACTTGAAGAGGAGAAACCATTGACTTTGACTACAGAAAACATCAGTCTTTTGGATCCAGAAGACCGAGCAAGATTAATGGTGGAACAGGATACTGACATTGTCAACAAGAGCTTTTCTAGTCTCACGTTTGTAGGGGTGGTGGTAGCAGCATTTTTAGCAGCTTATTTTACGCTTGTTAGACGAGGTTAAGAAGAATGGATACTACAGTTTGTATCCACAGGTACGATTATACGCCAACGATTGTACGATTGCCCCATTATACATATAGTTCTTTTGTTTTTGGTTAGGTTGGATGGAGATATCATATAGTAGATGAAAATAGTTTGTAGAATATTGATGTGAATTACTGAAATTGCATGTAGAGCGTTGCGTTATTCAACGCTCGAGAACTCCCATAGTAAGGGATTTAGTTTTGGGGAATGATACGCAGTTCCTACATGTGTCAAATGTAGTATAAATTTAGACTATTTTGACTACCTTGTTTCATATTCTGGTTTTTCAAACAAAAGAAGATACCACTCCAAACTAAAGTTGAGCAAGAACTTCCATTGCCGAATGTTGGTACTCCCAGAAATTGCATATTAAATTTGTACTAGATCAATTATTTTATTTATAGTTTACAGACTGATACTTGTAAAACAGAATATCGCATTATTGTGCCTCGCTAAATAAACAGTGCAGCCTCGCTTAATATGTTCCGTTGATACATGTAATTGCATTTCCACCTACAAAAATAGTAGGTGATGCGTCTGTGGTTCTTTTGATCAGAACATTAATTTTGGCGTCCCTTTTAAGTCTACAACCTTGAGAGATTGAAATGATATTAATGTCGTCACGTTTTGCATGAGCAGTCAAAAATGCTCCTACTGCACCAGAACCACTGCCGCAGGCAGGGTCTTCAAACATTTCAAAGAAGTTTCTTAACTCGTATTGATTTGAATTTTCATAGTTTCCAAAAATACCTACACCCTGCCAGTTGTTTTTGATACACAATTGGTCAAGACCAGCAAAATCTGGGTTGGCATTCTTGACAATTTCACCGCTAGCAAGCTCAAATGTTGCCCACCTAGGACCGTCATCGATAAGAACCGGGGTTGAAACGATAGAACCTTGAGGTACACCCAAAAGTGTTTCGACTTGACTATTTGGAACAGTAATGGGGGTAAATCTATAGTATGGCAACTGGAACGTAATAAAGGTATTGCTTAAATCACCAGGTGTGTAATTTTCTACTGTCAATTCTACAAGTCCAGCCTCGCATTCTTGGTACACTTTTCCCTCTGAATTAGGAGTAATGAGCCCCAGCTCTAATAAAGAATAGCATGTACCTATAGTGGGGTGGCCAGCGAATGGCAATTGTGAAGTTGTAGTGTAAATTTTAACCTGGTAGTCCGCACCTTCAATTGTTGGTTTACACACAAATGTAGTTTCTGAGAGGTTGGTCCAATTTGCAATTTGCTGCATTTCATCTGGGGTCAAGTCATCTGCATCAAAGAACACGGCCACAGGATTACCTTTGTACTTTGTGGATGTGAACACATCCACCTGTTTGAAAGCTTTAGTCATAGCGTCGATTATAAATTTTGCAGCCAATGCAAGGTTTATATACTGTTCTGATGAGTCACAACTGCAGTCATAATAACCTTAAATCCAGACAAGAAATTCCTGGTGCCATAGCTTGGATAGGCGACCATGTGCCACTACTACACAGGCCCGGTGCTCTGATACTGAGGAAGCGAAACCAACCAGATGTTAAACTCAATTTGCAATCGAAAACAGTTAGAGCTAACCATATGCAATTGTTGCAGGACAAATACTTTGGTAAATCGAATGACGTAACAAACTACCCAATGTATAAATAAAGATGTTATAAATAGCACAAAAGCGCTTGACGCACAGAATCAGTACAACAATGCACCAAAGCAGCAGACATAGTCGGAGAGAATTAACGTCACAACAACGAGTTGTAGCAAATGGCAGTACAAACCGACCACCACAAGCCTAACGGCCGTAACATGCATTGCTCTGGGTTGGCATAGTCCAGACCCATCAAAGCTTGGTTCTGAACGGTAGCGCAGTCTACAAATGGATTGGGAATTGTGTCAAACAGGATTACAAACGAGGCAGATTGATGCAGCAACACACAAAGAGCATGTCAACATTTAATGCTGTCTTTGTTTGTGAACCCAAGTCACTACTTCGCATCCCATTCGGCGATTAAAATAGCACGCAAGGCTTAGAGAACACAGCCAAGACAGTGCACAGAGACACGCCGAAGGGTTCATACAAAAAAGAACGCAGAACATAGAAAACAGTGACCATACAGCTCCAACAAAGACGAAACACCGCATAGCGGTGTCATTACAAAACTAGTTTAGAATGTAAACAAACGTACCACGTACCTCGATTTGATTGTAATTTTAGCGACGATACTGCACCAAATGCAGAATGCAGCTTCACCAAGACACAACTTCACAACGTCATCAGTAAGACCCGAAACTCCATGATTGTCCGTTTCCGTAGATGAAGAAGCAGTCGAATTTGCTGCTCGGCGGACATTGCGGATCTCAATGGTAAGTCGTGATAGCAACGCCATGTGTAGCTGGCTGTCCCCATCAGACACGAGACGCGACCATCCCAATCCCGCCCCTTCCCACTTCAACTGGTAACCAGGGATACTGGGTAAAGGACCAGCATGTGGTGGAAGGTGATATGCCAGTAGTGTGCTCTCGTCCTATTGTAGTGTACTTTATCATCTCCAAGTAGAATCTTTACTTATACCTTCACCAATT
>ERZ778017.3803-NODE-3803-length-10317-cov-6.990743_pt1 | contig 10317 bp, 13 predicted proteins | sample MGYA00375747_ERZ778017 | MGnify/ENA primary metagenome ERZ778017 (study PRJEB29350, sample SAMN05509838) | bioreactor metagenome | biome: bioreactor; material: wastewater | place: South Africa: University of Cape Town | collected 2014-03-17 ... | reverse complement strand
TCATCGGCGAAACCGGCTGCGACCAGCCCTCGCGGCAGATGGACCAGTTGCTGCCCTCGCAATCGATGGACCAGATCGTCAGCTTCGACATCTGATTTCCAGGGCCGGCGAGCCTTTACAGCGCCGTTGCGGACGTGCCAGAAGCGCGTTCACCCATACTTCATGTCGACGATCGGGATCGGAGAACGCCCTTGAAACCGGAAGAAATCAGGAAACTGGACGCCTACTTCAAGCGCGCGTTCCAGAATCCCGGCCTGCAAGTGAAAGCCCGCCCGCGCAAGGACGATTCGGCTGAAGTCTATCTTGGCGACGAATTCCTCGGCATCGTCTTCAAGGACGAGGAAGACGGCGACTACAATTTCTCGATGGCCATTCTCGATATCGACCTGTGAGCCGCAGCCGGCCGGCGGGGCGCTGCCGCCCGCTGCGCGTGCCTTACCGGGCGCTCTTCAGGATGCGGGCGGTCTCGGCCGAGATCGCCTCGTCCAGCGCCTGCCAGTCGCCGAGCAGTTCCTCGGGAAAGCGGTAGGTCAGGCTGAGTTCGTCGCCGACGTGAACGTCGCGCTCGCAGGGCGCCAGTGAATCGGCCGCGCTCCGGCCGGTGAGGCAGCGCGCGACGAACGGGTCTTTTCCCGGCCGGTAGGCGACGGCCAGCATTTCGTTGAGATAGCCGGATTTTTCCTTGAAGGCGTAGCGGGTGATGCCGCCGGCGCCCGGTGTGCCGGGCTGCTCGATCAGTGCGCTGTAGATCGGGGCGAAGCGGCCGCTCATGTCGCGCGACATCATCCTTTCCTCGAACGACAAAAACAGGATGTTCCTCTCCTTTTTCTCGCCGTTGAAATCGTCGCGTGCCGCCTCGCTGTATCCGTCCATCTGCGGGTAGCGCAGGTAAAGGTCGAGCCGGGCCGCGGCGCCGTTGTGGCGTGCGCGGTCGAAGCGGATGGCGTTTGCGGGCACCGAGAGGACGTCCTTGCCGATGACGATCTCGTGGATGGTCGCGTCGTCGGTGTAGCCGGCCATGGCGATCGAGTGGCCGAACCACCTGCCGCCGAGGCTGATCGCCAGCGAAAGCAGGACGAGCGCGGAGAAGGCGTAGAACACCTTCATCATCAGCGACGAATCGATCACCGTGAATTCCGGGCTTGCGGCCTGGCCGGCCTTCATCGTCGACACTTTTCCCGATACCTTTCGAGCGCTTGCCGTGGTTGCGCTTCCGACTGTGCGGTTTCATGGTAAACGGAGGGTAAAGACCGGCCGGAATCGTCGCGGCCTGCCGCCGCGCCGTGCGAGGGAAGGGGAGTAAAAATGCCTGTTTATGCGCTGGATGGGATTGTCCCGCGGTTCGAGGACGAAGGCAGCGCCTGGATCGCTCCCGATGCGGTGCTGATCGGCAACGTCCATGTCGGCCGCGACGTCGGGTTCTGGTTCGGGGTCGTCTTGCGCGGCGATAACGAGGCCATCGCCATCGGCGCGGGCACCAATGTGCAGGAACATACGGTGATGCATACCGACGTCGGCTTTCCGCTGACGATCGGGCAGGGCTGCACAATCGGCCACAAGGCCATGCTGCATGGCTGCACCATCGGCGACAACAGCCTGATCGGCATGGGCGCCATTGTGCTCAACGGCGCGAGAATCGGCAGGAACTCGCTGGTGGGCGCGGGCGCGCTGGTCACCGAAGGCAAGGAATTTCCGGATAATTCGCTGATCGTCGGTTCGCCGGCGCGTCTGGTCAGGGAACTGGATGAAGCAGCGATAGCAGGCCTGCGGGCCTCCGCCGAGCATTACGTAGGGAACGCGAAGCGTTTCATGGCCGGGCTGAAGCCGGCCTGACGGCTGTTGCCGGCAAGTAGAAAGGGCCGCCCGGAGGCGGCCCTTTCTTTCCGCGCGATTGCGCGGAATGCGAAACCTTACAGATCAAGTACCGATCTTGTTCGCGATCTGGTTGAACTTCGAACCGATGTTGTTGCCGAGCGTGCCCGCGCCGACCATGATCGCCAGGGCGATGAGGGCGGCGATAAGGCCGTATTCGATAGCGGTCGCACCGGATTCGTCCTTGTAGAAGCGCGAAATGAGCTTTACCATTCTAGTGTTCCTTTGACCCAAGCTGTGACACATTCATCTTGAACGGTTTCTTCTCGAACCGTGCCCAAACACTACGGGACATCGATTTCGGTCGAGTTAAAGAGGATGGTAAACGAAAGGTAGTCCGCCGTTTGCTTAACAAATACAGAACGGCGGAAGCTTATTTGCCGGGTTCCATACGGCAACGGCCGCCATCGGCGGCGCGGTCGGGCGATGATGAGAAAAGGCCCCGCAAAAAAGGCGGAGCCGGCCCGGGGACGGGGCCGGCTCCTTGAACCCGGTCTTTGGGACGGGGAGTGGGGACTCGACCGGGTTTTCTCGTGAGCGCCTAGCGCACGCTGGCGACCGCGTCGGCGCGGCCGTCATTGATCGACACCCAGACGCCGGAGTTCGTCTGCGACTGGCGCTTGAGATAGGTGTACTCGGTGTCCGCCCAGGCGAGCACCTTCGGCTCGAGGTTGTCGAGGACGAACTCTCCGAGGCTGGTGCGCACGGTGAGCACGGCGTGGCCGTCGCCGTTCGGCTGGCGCACCACCGTGACCAGCAGGTCGCCGGCCGGCATTCCGGCCTTCATCAGCCGGCGGCGCTTTTCCAGGACGTAGTCCTCGCAGTCGCCGAGACCGTTGTCGGGATAGGACCATACCTCTTCCTTGCCCCACATTTCCATGTCGGTGCGCGGCGTGACCGAGGTGTTGACGGCGTTGTTGACGGCGATGATCTTCGCCCACAATTCGCGCGTCAGTTCCGTGGGCGCCTGTTTCGGCGTCGTCTGCCGGCATTCCTGCGGCAGGCGCCGGCAGAATTCGTAGTGGCCGATCGGCTGCGTCGTGCGGCCGCCCGTGTGCATGGCGCTCGCCCCGGCATAGGCGGTTCCCCAACCGCCGAATTGCAGGGCCATTGCCAGAAGCAACAGCTTGCTTTTCTTGTTCATTGTCTTGTCTCCCCGTTTGAGGAGACAATGACACGTCCGGATTTATTCGACGCAAAAGTCCGAAGTAGACATTGAGTAAAAACTAGGTCGATTTAATATAAATCTTGAATCGTCTTTTCATAAAATGCGCCGAAAATTTAGCTAAAATTTTAGCGATCCGACCGGCCGGCAACAAGAAGCCGGCCCTAGGCCGTGTGGACAGTCCACACGACCTGCGGCCGGCTCGGTCGAACTCGCTACGGGAAACAGGTCAGGAGCGGGGTGTGTTGAACTCGGAGTCCAGCGTATCCGTGCGCTGGACCACGGCGAACTCGATGGCGACGCCGTCGTCGAAATGGCGCACCACCTGGCCGCGCATGGTGCCCAGCGTCACCTGGACGCCGATCGCCGGCTTCACGTCGATCTCGATGGCTGCGCCCGAAAGCGACAGGTCGATGATGCGGCATTGGTAATGACGGCCGTCGGTGAGCTGCAGGACGCTCATCGGGTTGCGCGGCGCCACACGCTCGTGCCGCCGGTCCTCGGGCAGATCGAGCTCGTGCTTGTTGGCGAGCCAGGTGAGTTGGGCGGCGAGCTTGTCCTTCTTGCGCTCGGACGCGATCACCGTCATGGCGAAGCCGTCCTGCAAGGTGCGGGTGACGACGCCTTCGATACGGCCGATATGGTCGATATAGGCGATGACCTTCTCGCCGGGCTGGCCGATGCGGTCGGTGCGCAGCGCCACGTTTCCGGGCGACATGTCGACCACCTGGCAGGGGTGCTCGGTGCGGTCCTCGAGCATGAAGCGCCCGTATATCTTGACGCGGACACGCTGAAAGTTGCGCCTTTCAGCGTTTGACGGCGCCAATTCGACCGCCGTTGACCTCATGACTGCCTACACCCCGTTGGCATCCCTCGCGATAAGCAAGGGTTTTCCAGCGAAAAATACGTCAGGACCGGTTAACAAATCAGAAACCGCGCCGGCGCGCCGTCCGGCAGGCGGCCGTGCCCCGCGGCTATTTTTCCCGCCCGCCGTCGAGCACGACGAGGTGGCGGATGCGCCTGGCCCGGCTGAATTCGAAGATGGTGGTGGGTTCGTCGAGGCCGGCAGGGGCGAGGGGCGGGACGGTGATCGCCGGCCTGTTCTTCAGGAACATCGGCTCCTTGTCCGGATCGATGATGCGGATCGAATCGATAAGGGCGTCGGTCACGGGATCGGCGCCGAGCCAGAACGGCTTTTCGGCCGCCGTCACGACGCCGAGGCAGCGGGGATTCTCGACGCCGCCGTCGAGCGGCAGCGCCAGCAGTTCGAACCGGATCGAGCGGCCGTTGCGGCTGACGCCTTCGTAGCCGATGACGGCGAGGGATTTCTGCTGGAAGACGCCATGGATCAGCCGGGCCACCAGCCGCTGGTCCTTCTCGCGCCACAGCGAGGGGAAGGAAAAACCCTTGAGTTCGCGCCCATAGGTCGCGCACAGCCTTGTGCCGGCGAGGCGGAACACGGCCTCGCCACGCGTGTCCTTTTCCAGGATGAAGGTGTCGGCGAGCAGCGCCTTGATGTCGGCCGGCTCGATCTCGGTGCGCCTGGGCGCGCTGCGGCCGTCGCGAAGCCGGTTCCAATATTGGAACAGTGCGATCGATCCGTTCAGCTTCATCGTGTGCCTAACTCCGCGCTTTCCCCGACCCGATGTGCCATCGCAGGACAGAAGGGCGCCCACCTGCGACCTACATGCTTCGCGTTGCAGGACGCATGCCAGCCCGGTCGACACTTGTTCACGGGTGGGGGCGGTTAAGGTTAACGGATGGTTTAGATTGCCCTTCGGAGCGGTCTGTGAGACATGAAAACCACTCCATTGGCGGCCATTTCGGCAGCACTCCAGTCAAGGGTTCCGGGAGTAGGGGACTCGACCCACCGTTCAAGGGAAACCTTGAACGGTTTTTTTTCGAATCGGCGCGGGCGATTCGGCCCGCGGCGTCGATCCGGCCAGGGCTTTCGCATATCGGCATTTGTGGATGGGCGGACAATGCTCTACATGCCTGCGACGAAACCGGATCGACACGCATGAGTGAAACGCAGGGACCCATGGCCAAGCCCGACCGGATGCCGGACCCCGCCGGGCCGGGCCGGCGGGACGGCCGCGAACCCATGTTCAACATCCCGCCGGTCGTCCTGGCGATCGTCGGCATTTGCGCCGCCGTGTACCTTGCGCAGCGCTATGTGCTGAACAATGCCCAGAACCTCGTCCTGCTCTACGACGCGGCCTTCTTTCCGGTGCTTTATACGGGCCGGTACGGCTTCGACTGGTTCCTGCTGTCGCGCCCCTTCACCTATACGTTCCTGCATGGAAGCCTGACCCATCTCGCCGTCAACATGGTGTGGCTGGTGGCGTTCGGGCCGCCGCTCGCCAACCGCTTCGGCGCCCGGCGCTTCGCCTTCTTCTTCGCGATGACGGGCCTGGCCGCGGCCGGGCTGTTCTGGATCGTGCACCCTTCGATGGAAGCGCCGCTGGTCGGCGCGTCCGGTTCCATCTCGGGCATGATGGGGGCGGCCGCGCGCTTCGGCTTCCGCATCGACCGGCTTTCGGGAAAGCCGGCTTTTTCCGGAGCGCCGCTGCCGTTTTCGATGGTCGTGCGTTCGCGCAGCGTCATGACCTTCCTGGCGGTGTGGATGGTCATCAACCTGGTGACGGGGCTGGTCGGGCTGGGCGCGGGCGAAACCGACCAGATCGCCTGGGAGGCCCATATCGGCGGCTTCCTGCTCGGTTTCTTCGGCCTGCGTCTGTTCGAGCGCCGGCCCTGAGCCTAGGGCACTTGAAATGCGGCCGATCCCAGCGCACCATGCTCACGATAGCGTGAAAACCGGGCGCGGGAGAATCGAACAGAGGAGGTCGCCATGACGGTGAAGGCAATTCTCGAAAGCAAGGGGTACGACGTCCTTACGCTCGGCCCCAACGAAAAGCTCGTCGACGCCATCCGCATCCTCGCCGAACATCGCGTCGGCGCCCTGGTGATCACCAACGGCGACCGCAAGATCGTCGGCATCCTGTCCGAGCGGGACGTGGTGCGCGTGGTGGCGCAGCACGGTGCCGCCGCGCTTGACCTTTCGGTGCGCGAGGCGATGACGCCGAAGGTCAAGATCTGCAACGAGAACCATACCGTCAACGAGATCATGGAGATCATGACGACGGGCCGGTTCCGGCACTTGCCGGTCGAGAAGGACGGGATGCTGCACGGCATCATATCCATCGGCGACGTGGTCAAGCGCCGCATCGAGGATGTCGAGCGCGAAGCGGAGGAAATCCGCGCCTATATCGCGACCGCGTAAGACGAGCACACTGTCTCCGGATCGGCCTTCCCCCCACCCCTCACCCCTCCCCTCGAGGGGAGGGGTGAGGGTATTGAAGTCTACGACCGCGGACTCGCCATAGGCGATCGCGCCCATGCCGGCCCTTGCCTCTCCCGGCCGTTTGCACTAGCGAAGGGCGATCGACAGACCGTGTGACCGACCCTTGCGGCCGGCTTCCTTTTCGCTTCTTGCAGGCCCGTTCATGACCCTCATCGACACCCGCACGCCCGATCCCAAGCGCCTGATCCCCGGCGCCACCGGAGACTGGGAGATCGTCATCGGCATGGAAGTCCACGCGCAGGTGACTTCGCAAGCCAAGCTGTTTTCGGGCGCTTCCACCAAATTCGGCGCCGCCCCCAACGCAAACGTCTCGCTGGTCGATGCGGCGATGCCCGGCATGCTGCCGGTCATTAACGAGGAATGCGTGCGGCAGGCGATCCGCACCGGGCTCGGCCTGAAGGCGGAGATCAACCTGAAGTCGGTGTTCGACCGCAAGAACTATTTCTATCCCGACCTGCCGCAGGGCTACCAGATCTCGCAGTTCAAGCAGCCGATCGTCGGCGAGGGCACCGTCATCGTCTCGGTCGGACCGGATGCCAAGGGCCAGTACGAGGATATCGAAGTCGGCATCGAGCGCCTGCATCTGGAACAGGACGCGGGCAAGTCGATGCACGACCAGCATCCGACCATGTCCTATGTCGACTTGAACCGCTCCGGCGTCGCGCTGATGGAGATCGTCTCCAAGCCCGACATGCGCTCTCCCGACGAGGCCAAGGCGTACCTGACCAAGCTCCGCACCATCGTGCGCTATCTCGGCACCTGCGACGGCAACATGGACGAAGGCTCGATGCGCGCCGACGTCAACGTCTCGGTGAGGAAGCCGGGCGGGCCGTTCGGGACGCGTTGCGAGATGAAGAACGTCAACTCCATCCGCTTCGTCGGCCAGGCCATCGAGTACGAGGCGCGCCGCCAGATCGCCATCCTGGAGGACGGCGGCAGGGTCGACCAGGAAACGCGGCTGTTCGACGCCCACAAGGGCGAGACGCGCTCCATGCGCTCCAAGGAAGAGGCGCACGATTACCGCTATTTCCCCGATCCCGACCTTCTGCCGCTGGAGTTCGACCAGGCTTACGTCGACGCGCTTGCCGGGGACTTGCCGGAACTGCCCGACGACAAGCGGGCGCGCCTGGTCGAAAAGCTGGGCCTTTCGGCCTACGACGCCTCGGTCTTGGTTTCGGAAAAGGCGATCGCCGACTATTTCGAGCAGGTGGCGGAAGGCCGCGACGGCAAGCTTGCCGCCAACTGGGTCATCAACGATCTGCTCGGCGCCCTGAACAAGTCCGGCAAGGCCATTGAAGAGACGCCGGTTTCGCCGGCGCAGCTTGGCGCGGTGCTGGACCTTATCAAGGAAGGCACCATCTCCGGCAAGATCGCCAAGGACCTGTTCGAGATCGTCTGGAACGAGGGCGGCGACCCGAAGGAGATCGTCGAGAAGCGCGGCCTGAAACAGGTGACGGACACCGGCGCGATCGAAAAGGCGGTGGACGAGGTGATCGCCGCCAACCCGGACAAGGCCGAGCAGGCGAAGGCCAAGCCGACCATGGCCGGCTGGTTCGTCGGGCAGGTCATGAAGGCGACCGGCGGCAAGGCCAATCCGCAGGCGGTCAACGACCTGGTCAAGGCAAGGCTCGGCATCGAATAGGGATATCTTCATCGGCGGTGCGACGCGCAAGACCCTTGCCATCGGGCCGGGCCGACGCCATAAGCAGCAACAGGCAATCGCTGCCAGCGAGGAAGTCATGAAGACGCTGATCGTGCAGTTTTTCACCTGGTGGAACAGCCAGAGCTGGGGCACCCGCTTCCATACCTGGCGGCACGGCAAGAAGGTGGGCGAGGACGCCGCCGGCAACGTCTACTACGAGGGCGGCGTCAATTCCGACGGCCAGACCCGGCGCTGGGTCATCTTCAACGGCTATTCGGAAGCCTCGGCGATCCCGCCCGGCTGGCACGGCTGGATCCACCACCGCGTCGACGTGCCGCCGTCCGCCGAGGACTACAAGCCGTGGGAATGGGAGAAGCCGCACCAGCCCAACCTCACCGGCACCGCCGCCGCCTACCGGCCGAAAGGCTCGCTGCTCGGCAACCGGCACCGCCCGCAGGTCACCGGCGATTACGACGCCTGGACGCCGGGTGGCTGAGGCAGCGGACTTTTATCGCCACAATTGACGTTTAGGCGCTTGCCGAACCGGCAGGGGTGAATAGCCTTGGCGGGAAGGAATCACCCCGGACGAAAAACCACCGGAACCCCGCATGAACTTTTCCTGTCGAATTCTGGCCATCGGGCTGGCGACCGCCGCAACCATGATGCTGCCCGTCGGCTTGTCCGCGCAGGAAAGCGAGGCTCCGGCCGCCGGCGCGCCGCCTTCCGATGCCGGCCGTGTCGCCAATCCGGTCGCCGAGTTCGCCGGGCTGGACAAGATCACCGGCCGTATCATCAGCTTCGACGTCTATATCGACGAGACGGTACAGTTCGGGGCTTTGCAGGTAACGCCGCGCGTCTGCTATTCGCGGCCCGAGGCCGAGGAGCCGAAGACGGATTCCTTCGTCGAGGTGGACGAGATCACGCTCGACCGCAAGATACGCCGCATCTTCACCGGCTGGATGTTCGCCGAAAGCCCCGGCCTGAACGCGGTCGAGCACGCCGTCTACGACGTGTGGCTGAAAGCCTGCAAGCAGAAGTCCGACGTGCCGGCTCCCGACAAGGCCGATGCGCCGGCGGGCAAGCCGGCTTCGGGCGCTCAAGGGTAGAAGACGGCTTTTCCCTTCAGCGCTTCGGCCAGCATTTTCTCGTATTTTGCGCGCGGCACGTCGATGGCGCCGAAGTGCTTCAGGTGCTCGGTGGTGAACTGGGTGTCGAGCAGCCTGAACCCGCGTTGCTTCAGGCGTTCGACCAGCGCGGCGAGACAGACCTTGGAGGGGTCCGTCTCCCTTGAAAACATGCTTTCCCCGAAGAACACGCGGCCGAGCGCCAGTCCGTAAAGGCCGCCGACAAGACGGCCGTCCCGCCATGCTTCGACCGAATGGCAATGGCCCATCCGGTGAAGCTGGACGTAGGCCTCGCGGATCGGCGCGTTGATCCATGTCGAGGCGCGTTCCTCGCGCTTTTCGGCGCAGGCGTCGATGATGGCCTCGAAGTCGAAGTCGAAGCGTATCTCGAACAGGCCCTTGCGGATCGTCTTGCGCAGGCTTTTGGGCATGTGGAAGCCGTCGAGCGGGATGATGCCGCGCACTTCCGGCCGCACCCAGAAGATTTCAGGGTCGGAAGCGCTTTCGGCCATCGGAAAGACGCCCGACGCATAGGCCTTGAGCAGAAGGTCGGTCGGGATGCGATAGCCGGGCGCGAACGGGCGGGTCATGGAGAATGCGCCATCGGCGCCTCAGTGGGTTCCGGCTTCCTTGGCCAGATATTTTTCCAGCCAGTGGATGTCGTAATCGCCGTTGGCGATGTCGGGGTTGCCGACCAGGTCGCGGAACAAGGGCAGCGTGGTGTTGATGCCGTCGACGACGAACTCGTCCAGCGCGCGCCTGAGCCGCATCATGCATTCGACGCGGTTGCGCCCATGCACGATCAGCTTGCCGATCAGGCTGTCGTAGTAAGGCGGGATGCGGTAGCCCGAATAGACGCCCGAATCGACGCGGATGCCGAGGCCGCCCGGCGTATGGAAATGCGTGATCGTGCCGGGCGAGGGCACGAAGGTGCGCGGGTCCTCGGCGTTGATGCGGCATTCGATGGCGTGGCCGTGGAAGCGGATGTCGTCCTGCTTCACCGAAAGGCCGTTGCCGGCGGCGACGCGGATTTGCTCGTGCACCAGGTCGACGCCGGTGACGGCTTCCGTCACCGGGTGCTCGACCTGCAGGCGGGTGTTCATCTCGATGAAATAGAACTCGCCGTTCTCGTACAGGAACTCGATGGTGC
>ERZ778017.3800-NODE-3800-length-10323-cov-3.321776_pt1 | contig 10323 bp, 6 predicted proteins | sample MGYA00375747_ERZ778017 | MGnify/ENA primary metagenome ERZ778017 (study PRJEB29350, sample SAMN05509838) | bioreactor metagenome | biome: bioreactor; material: wastewater | place: South Africa: University of Cape Town | collected 2014-03-17 ... | reverse complement strand
CATGGTGTCCGGGGCCGGGCGCAGGCTCACACACCGCTCACCCACGGCCCGGGCCGCCTGCTTCGCGACCGAGGCAGGGTCCCGCCGGTACGCCGCAGCCCGGACCGCGGCGGTGATGGCTTTGTCTCCCATGCCGTCCAGGGCGCCGGTGTCCGCGGCGAGTTCCTCATCCACCCCGGCCCGGTCCTCCGGGGACAGGCAGATGGTTTCCTTCACTACCAGCGTGGCCCGCCACTCATTCAACAAACCGGACCGGAACGCGGCGAACGTTCGGGGCATCCCGGTCAGGGCCTTGGCCAGGCCCAGCAACCGGGAACCCCTCGCCGGGGACTCCCGCCTGGCCAGCGCGATCTGCGCCGCCACACCGGCACCCTGCTCAGCGGCCGGGACCCCGGCGGCTGCCTGTTCCCGCCGCTGCTGAAGATCAAAAGCAACAGCGGTGTCGGCCTGGCGGGCACCCGCCAGGCACTTCAGGTCCTCCAACCCGCGGATCTGATCGATCATCCCCGCAGGATCGGCAGCCAAAGGAACGCGAGCCAACAGGCTCAGGACATCACCAATTGAAGGGGCGGCAGCAGCAACTCCCGGAACAGCGGGTGGAAACAGAAACACACCGGCAGCAGGCAGCCCCAGAGGCTCCGCCTCCAGTAATCCCGCCGTCCCCACAACTGCTTCCATAACCAAAGTCTTCCAGCACCCACTGACAATTCCGACGGCCGGTACCTCCTATGTGGAAAACGTCAAAAGAGGCACAAAAGCTGTCCCTGCTGCCCAGGACCGTGCGTCTGTCGCTGACCCCTGCATTAGCGAAACGGCGGCACCCGGGAGGGCGCCGCCGTCGTACTTCCCTGGAAGTGTCGTGATGCGTGCTGCGCCGGCCTAGCCTTCCGCGACCACCGCCACGCTGCCGGCCGGGACAGTGCCTCCGAAGGACTGGCCTGTCAGGAGATCGGTTCCCTTGGCAGCCACAGAGGCCTCCTCCCGCGTGTGGTTGATGGCGAACAGGAAGCTCTGCCCGTCGGCCGAGCGCCGCCGCACCAGCTCCACGCCCGCGTCGGCCACGGCAACGGGGGAGACCCCGGACTCAGCCAGCAGCCGGTCCACGAGGGCGTCGATTCCGTCGCGGTCCGGGAAGGTGGCCAGGTACCAGGCGGCTCCGGAACCCACGCTCCGGCGGGTCAGGGCGGGCACGCCCTCCAGGGGGTACTCGGTAAAGGTCTGCACGGCCTCGGCTCCGGCCAGATGGACATGCTCGCTCCAGACCGAGGACACGGTCCCGTCGCTCAGCTTCAGCTGCCTCCCGGCCAGCAGGGGGTGGAACTCCTCCACCCGTACCCCCAGCAGTTCACGGAAGGCCCCCGGGTAGCCGCCCAGGCGGACGTGGTCCTGCATGTCAACGATTCCGCTGAAGTAGCTGACCAGGACAGTGGCGCCGGCCGCTGCCGCGGCAGCGATGTTGGCGGCATGTTCATCGGAGACCGCGTACAGCGTACAGACGAGCACCAGGTGGTACCCGTCCAGGGAAGCGGAGGGATGCACCATGTCCACGGTGACGCCGCGGAGCACCAGCGAACGGTGGAACGCCCGCAGCAGGTCCAGGTACTTCACATCCACGCTGGGCTTCGAATCGATCTCACTGGCCCACCACGCTTCATAGTCAAAAACAATGGCCACACGCGACTGGACGCGGGAGCCACGCACCGGCTCCAGCCGTTTCAGGGCCGCGCCGAGCTCTACCACCTCACGCCACACCCGCGTGTCCCGGCCGCCGTGCGGCACCATGGCCGAGTGGAACTTTTCGGAGCCCGCAAAGCTCTGCCGCCACTGGAAGAACATCACGGCGTCGGCCCCGCGGGCGACGTGTGCCAGGGAGTTGCGGAGCATCTCGCCCGGCATCTTGGGCTGGTTGCGCGGCTGCCAGTTCACGGCCGACGTCGAATGCTCCATCAGGATCCACGGGTCGCCGCCGGCAATGCCCCGGGTGAGGTCCGCGCTGAACGCGAGCTCGACGTGCCGTTCCGGGTCCGCCGCCACCAGGTAGTGGTCGTTGGCGATGACGTCCAGGTCCCCGGCCCAGTCGAAGTAATCCATGGACTTGGTGGCGCTGGAGGCCATCAGGTTGGTGGTGCACGGGATGTCCGGGGTTACCTCGCGCAGGACTGCCACCAGCTCCCGGTAATAGTCCACGAGCGCGCAGGAGTTGAAGCGCTGGAAGTCCAGCTGCTGGCCCGGGTTCAGCGTGGACGGCGCGACGGCGGGCGGCAGGATTTCTTCAAAGGAGCCGTAGTTTTGGGACCAAAAGGCCGTGCCCCAGGAGGCGTTGAGCGCTTCGATGCTCCCGTAGCGGCGTTCCAGCCAGGCGCGGAAGGCGGCGGCGTCCTCCTCGCCGTAGAACTCCGAGACGTGGCAGCCCAGTTCATTGTCCACGTGCCACAGCGCCAGCGCAGGGTGGTCCTTGTACCTTTCGGCAAGGACGCGGGTGATGCCGGTGGCGTAGCGGCGGTAAGCGGCCGACGACGGTGTGTAGTGCCGCCGTGAGCCCGGTCCCAGCACGGTCCCGTCAGCCGTGACCGGCAGGATTTCCGGGTGCTTGCGGACCAGCCAGGCCGGGGGAGCGGCGGTGGCGGTGGCCAAGGCCACCTTCACTCCAATGCCGGCGAGGTTGTCCATCACCTCGTCCAGCCACCCGAAGTCATACTGGCCTTCTGCCGGTTCGAGCAGCGCCCAGGAAAAGATCCCCACGCTGAGGAAGTTCACCCCTGCCTCCCGCATTAGATCCAGGTCCTCGAGCCGGACTGCGGCAGGCCACTGCTCAGGGTTGTAGTCGCCGCCGAAAGCGATACCTTCGACTTTGGTCCAAACGCTCGACGGTCCGGGGTTTTCCTGCCGTGTCATGGGACTCCTTTGTCAGCTGGGAAGATGGGACAGGTCCATTGGTCAGACGTTTGGAAAACGCTTGCCCAAATGTGGGAATGCCGATATTGTATCGTTTCAGAAGCCGTGTAAGCCAGCTCACTACCCGCGTTGTAGACCGAAAAGGCGACACTCATCGAGCAAGGAGGCTCCCGTGATCAACAGAAGGCATTTCCTCACCACCGTGGCTATCGGCACCGCATCTGCCGCCGCCCTTTCCGCCTGCGGGTCGGGGGCCGGCTCGTCCGGCCAGACCGGCTCCGCGGACAAGCCCGTCACCATCAACTACACCTGGTGGGGCAACGACGACCGCGCCGAGCGTACCCGCAAGGCCATCGCGCTGTTCGAGTCCAAGAACCCGGACATCAAGGTCAACGGCAACTTCACCGATTTCGCCGGCTACTGGCAGAAGCGCGCCACCGAGGCTGCCGGCGGCGGCCTGCCCGACGTGATGCAGTGGGACCTGTCCTACCTGCGCGACTACGGCCAGCGCAACCAGCTCCTGGACCTCAGCACGGTCAAGATCGACACCTCAGCCTTTGACAAGTCCCTGTTGCCATCCGGCCAGATCAAGGGCAAGACCTACGGCATCCCCACCAGCACCAATGCCTTCGCCGTCTACTACGACCCCGCAAAGCTGGCCCCGCTGGGAATCGCCGAACCGGACGGGACCTGGACCTACAAGGAATTCAACGATTTCCTGACCCAGGTGGGCACCAAGAGCAACGGCGCCCTCTACGGCGGCACCGACTACACCGGCGTCTGGTGGATGTTTAACATCTGGCTGCGCCAGAACAAGATCGAGGCCTTCACCTCTGACGGCAAGCTCGGCTTCAGCAAGGATGACCTGAAGAAGTGGTGGAATCTCACCGCAAACCTGCGCGGCACGGGTGCCATCATCCCTGAGGACCGGGTGACGCAGCTGGCACCGAAGTCGCCGTTCGGGTCCAACGCCACGGCCACCGAGGTGACCTGGGACAACTTCATGGCCGGGTACCTGGGGGACAGCGGCGCCAAGGAACTCAAGCTGGTTCCCGTACCGTCCGACGACCCCGACAACCTGGGCCTGTTCCTCAAGCCCTCCATGCTGATGGTGGCCAGCGCCAAGACAAAGTTCAAGGACGCAGCCGCCCGCTTCATCGACTTCATGGTCAATGACCCCGAGGTGGGCCAGATCTTCAAGACCTCCCGCGGCGTTCCTGCCTCCAAGACCCAGCGTGACGGCACTACCTTCGAGGGGACCGACAAGCTGGTGGTCGATTACGAAAAGTCCATCGAGAAGTACCTCAAGGACGCCCCGGAGCCGCCCATCGTCGGCTTTGGCACGCTTGAATCCTCCTTCAAGCGCATCGCCTCGGACCTGAACTACGGCAAACTCACCGTCGACGGTGCAACCGATGCCTGGTTCAAGGAAGCCGAAGACCTCATCAAGCAAAACGGCTGATCCTGCCGCCATGCCCACCCTGGTCCCCACGACTGACGGAATGAACTCGTGACTTCAAGCCCAACCCTGAGCAGGCGTTCGGCGTCGTCCGCCCCCGTGCAGCTTCGCAAGTCGAAGCGCAACGGGGCGGACGCCCGTGCCGGCTACACCTTCCTGCTGCCCTGGCTGCTGGGATTCATTGCCCTGACAGTAGGGCCGATGATTTCCTCGCTGTACCTGTCGTTCACCAACTACAACCTGTTTGAGCCGCCCAAATGGATTGGCCTGGATAACTACACCACTCTGTTCCAGGACGAACGGTTCCTCCAGTCCGTGGGCGTGACCGTGGGCTATGTGGTGTTCGGTACGCCCCTGAAGCTCGCGGCGGCACTGGCGGTGGCCATGCTGCTGAACAGCAAGCGCCGCGGACAGGGCTTCTACCGGTCGGCGTTCTACGCGCCGTCCCTGATCGGTGCGTCCGTGTCCATCGCCATCGTGTGGAAGGCGATGTTCGGCGATTCCGGCCCCGTGGGCCAGGGGCTGTCCTTCTTCGGGATCAACCTGGGTGGCTGGGTGGGCAACCCGGCCATGACCATGCCAATGTTCATCCTGCTCACGGTGTGGCAGTTCGGTGCCCCGATGGTGATCTTCCTGGCAGGGCTCAAGCAGATTCCCGGTGAGCTGTATGAGGCGGCGTCGATGGACGGAGCCGGCCCGGTACGGAAGTTCTTCAACATCACCTGGCCCATGCTGTCCCCGGTGATCTTCTTCAACCTGCTGATGGAAACCATCCACGCGTTCCAGATCTTCGCATCGGCGTACATCATTTCCAACGGTGAAGGCGGCCCCGCCGGATCCACCCTCTTCTACACCCTCTACCTGTACCTGCGCGGTTTCAGCGACTTCCGGATGGGCTACGCCTCGGCCATGGCTTGGCTGCTGGTGGTCGTGGTGGGCATCATCACACTGATCTTCTTCCGCACGTCCAAGTCCTGGGTCCACTACAGCGGTGATTCACGATGACAACCATGGCAACCCCCACCCAGTCCACTCCGGACACCACCCCGGCCTACAACCCGAAATCAGAGTCGGTTGGCGCCAAGCGGGCCAAGAGCGTGGTCTTCCACGCCGCGGCCCTGATCCTTACCGCCATCGTGCTCTACCCGGGCTTGTGGATGATCGCGTCGTCGTTCAAGCCCAACTCGGAAATCGGCGGCCAGAACACATCGTTGTGGTCCAACAACTTCAGCTTCGACAACTTCGTCACGGCCATGGATGGAATCGGCGGGGTGTCCACCCTGCAGTTCTTCACCAACTCCCTGATCCTGGCCCTGGGCGCGGTGGTGGGCACCATCCTGTCCGCGTCCGTGTCCGCCTACGCGTTCGCCAGGATCAACTTCCCCGGCCGCAGCATCTTCTTCGGCATGATGATCGCCACGCTGCTGCTGCCCTTCCACGTGGTGATCATTCCGCAGTACATCGTGTTCCAGCAGCTGGGCCTGGTGGACACGTACGTGCCGCTGCTGATCGGCAAGTTCCTGGCCGCGGACGCTTTTTTCGTCTTCCTCATGGTCCAGTTCATGCGCGGCCTGCCCACGGAGCTGGACGAGGCGGCACGGATCAACGGCGCCGGGCACGCCCGGATCTTCTTTTCCATCATGCTGCCGCTGATGAAGCCGGCCCTGATCTCCACCTCGATCTTCTCCTTCATCTGGAGCTGGAACGATTTCCTGGGCCCGCTGCTGTACCTGAACACCCCCGACAAGTACCCGCTGCCGCTGGCCCTGCGCCTTTTCGTGGACCAGACCCAGTCCTCGGATTACGGCGCGATGATCGCCATGTCCGTCCTGGCGCTGCTTCCCGTGCTGATCTTCTTCCTGATCTTCCAGCGGTACATCGTCGAAGGCGTCTCCACCCAGGGCCTTAAAGGCTAGAAGCAACAAAGGACGAAAATGAGCGTCATGGACAGCACCACACCCGCATCCGGCCACGAACCTATCCCGGTAAACCGGTTCGCCCTGTTCTCCGAAACCCTCTTGGCAGGGGTGCTGGTGCTGGTGCTGTCCCTCCCACTCGTCACTATCCCGGCCGCCTACGCCGCCGGGACCGCCCACCTGGAACGGCACCTGAACGGTCGGGACGATTCCATCCGCGGCTTGTGGGTGCTGTTCAAGGCCGCCGTGCCCGGCAGCTGGAAACTTGGCCTCACGACGGCGGCAGCCGCCGTCGTGATTGTCCTCAACCTTTTGCTCGCGTGGGTGGGGCAGCTCCCGGGCCGCGGCCTGGTACTTCCTGCCACGCTCATCCTTGCCTCCGGCGCCGCGATCGTGCTTCTGCGCACCGCCTCCGCCTGGTCCGACTCTGCAGGATCCACCGGCAAGGACACCTGGCGCCGGGCCCTCGAAGCCGGGCAGGCGATCTCCCTCCGCGACTGGACGGGATCGCTGCTGCTTGCTGCCGCCCTGTTCTGCGCCGTCGTCTTCGTCTGGATGCTCGCCGCACTCTTCGTCGTGGTCCCCGGAACCCTCATCCTGGCCGCCGCCGCAGTGAAGCTGCGCTCGGGCCGCACCAAACGCTGACTGTGCCTGGCCGCCGCACCCGTCCCACACAGGCAGCACCCGAACGAATCAGCCAGCCCCGCTGGTACCACCCCCTGAAACACCACAACTACCGGCTCTTCCTGGCGATGCAGCTGGCCGGCAGCCTTGGCGTGTGGATGCAGCGCCTGGCCCAGGACTGGCTGGTGCTGCAGCTGACTGGCAGCCCTGCAGCGGTGGGTGCCGCCGTGGCCCTCCAGTTCCTGCCCATGCTGGTGGTGGGTCCGCTTGCCGGACTGGTGGTGGACCTCTTCCCCAAGCGCCGGATCATGATGGTGTGCCAGTCCGTCATCGTGCTGCTGGGCATCGGTCTGGCGGCCTGGGCGGCGAGCGGCACCATCACCGTCTGGGTTGTGTACGTGAGCTGTGTGGCCCTGGGTGTCACGGCAGCGGTGGACCAGCCCACCCGCCAGGTCTTCGTCAACGAGGTGGTGGGCGATGCCGCGCTGCGCCCCGCCATCGGACTAAACAACGCGCTGTCGCAACTGGGTGCCATGGCCGGGCCGGCGCTCGGCGGTGTACTGATTGCCCAAGCCGGACCGGCCGCCGCCTTCGCTTCGAACGCGGTGATTGGCCTGGTGGTGCTGGGCCTGATCTCCGCCGTCCGACTCCACGAACTGCACCCCGGTACGCCCGCCGAACGGGGCCGCGGGCAGATGCTCGCCGGGTTCCGGTACGTCCGCGAACGGCCACGGCTGCTGCTCCTCATCCTGCTGGCGGGGCTGCTGGGCGCGTTCGGGATGAACGGGCCGGTGGTCCTTGCCGCGTTCGCCCAGCAGGTGTGGCACAACGGGGTTGAGGGCTTCGGCCTGTTCAACACCGTCAGCGCCGTTGGAGCCCTGGCCGGCGCGCTCCTGGCGGCCCGACTGGGAAACATGGGCCGCAAAGGCATCGTGGCAGCGGCCGGCTGCTTCGGTCTTTCACAACTGGTGGCCGCGCTGATGCCCACCCTGGTGCTGTTCGTGGCCATGCTGGTGGTGGTGGGCATGATGACGCTGCTGTTCCTCACCAGCGCGGCCACAGCCGTCCAGCTCGAAGCCGGTCCAGCCATCCGCGGCCGGGTTATGGCCCTGTACCTGCCGCTCCTGCTGGGCGGCCACGCGTGCGGCGGCCTCTTGGCAGGCTGGCTGACCGAACAGTTCGGCGTCCGGGCCGGCCTGGTGGCCACCGGCGGCCTGGGCATGCTTTCCGCCGCCGTGGTGGGACTGCTGCTGTGGCGGCACGGGCGGCGGCAGGCCAGGGTTTAAGCCGGGGTGAACGTCCAGGTTCCGGTGTGCACGCGGAAGTCCCGGGTGGCGCCCGCCTGGTGGCCGTCCTCCCCAGCGGAAACCACGACGGCGGCATCCGCGCCCTGGTCGCTTAAGGTCCCGGGCCCCTTCAACCCGTAGGTGCCGGCGGGCAGCCGGCCCGTGGCAGTGGTTCCGGCCGGTCCCGTGCACTCCAGTTCCACCAGGCCGCCGCGGCGCCGCCAGTTCGCACGCACGTATCCGTTGCCCACCGGGACGCTGCCGCGGGCATGCTCCAGCCGGCACAGAGGTGGTTCAATCAGCACCTCTGTGCCGCCCGGCGCACTGTAGCGGATGCCCAGCAGGTGTTCGAGGATCTCCTTGACGACCGAGGCGGACCAGGCATGGGACTGGCTGTAGTCGGTGCCGTCCTCCAGGTCCCATGCTTCCCAGGTGAAGGTGGCGCCCCGGCCCAGGAGCCGCGCCCAGCCGGGCTGGTCCTTGCCGGTGAGGAGATCCAGTACGGCGTCCGTCAGGCCTACCGCCAACAGCGCCCGGACCAGCCGGTGCACCGTCATGGGCCCCTGCCGCATGCCCATTCCGGCGATCCGGCAGGCATCCGCGGCAGCATATTCGGGGCCGGTGATGCCGAGGGACAGCGGGAAGGAGGTTGCATGCTGGGAGGCGTGGGGGCTGGGCGTGCCATCGGGATGGAGCCCGTCCACCATGACCCCCTCCACCCGCAAGCGGGCCCTGATGGCGTTGGCGAGCGTGCGTGCAGCCACAGCATAGGCGACTGCGGCGGACTCGTCCCCGGCTGCGCTGCAGAGCCGCGCCGTGGACACCAGAGCCGAGTACGCCTGGGCGTTGACGGTGGTCCTGGCGGCGCACTCCATGTCGTAGCCAAACCGCCCGGGTGCCGGCCAGTCCACGATGCCATGAAGGTAGGGGCCGGAGCCGCCGCCCAGGGTGGTGACCAGTCCCGCCGTCGGACCCTCCGCCGGGACGTACCGCAGCACATAGTCAGCCGTATCGCGCAGGTGGGGGAGCAGTTCCCGCACCAGGGCCAGGTCCCCGGTGCGCAGGTGGTACTCCTCGGCCCATTCCGGCAGCATCAGGGAGAAGTCGGGGATGTCGCGCTTGCCGTCGCCGTTGGGATAGACGGCGTTGTAGCGCCCCTTTTCGCTGCTGGAAGTCCAGTAGCGGCGGGCGGACCACGCGAACTCCCGCAACGCCTGCGCCGTGTAGGCGTGCTCGCCGAAGAGCGCCATGGTGGCATAGGAGATGTTGGCGGCGTCGGCCAGGAACTGGCCCTTTTCCCGGGTGGGAGTGTCCACGAACTGCTCTTGGACGCCATACAGGGCGGAGTCGCGGAGCAGCCCGAAGACCGCGTCCAGGACCGGATCCGAGCTGCTGAAGCTGCCCTCGCCCGGATGGGAGCCGTGGACGGTGAGGGCACCCATCCGGGACACCTCAGCGGCTTCGACGCCCGGCAATTCCAGGTAGCGGAAACCCAGGTGCACCGAGGCGCGGAACTGCTGCGGCCCTGACGTCTGCGTATAGGGGAAGGACATGTCCGTGTTCTGGCTTGAGGTCTTTCCCGCGTCCACCCTGCCGTCGGGGCGGAGGGTGTAGCCGGCCCGGAGCATCACGGTGCGCCCGGGGACGCCGTCCAGGAAATCCACCTCCGGGCGGGCGGGAAGAACCTGGCCGAAGTCCGCCACCATCGTGCCGTCATCGGCAGTCAGGAACTGCCGCGGAGCCACGAACTCTCCGGCAAGAGTAGTCCGGCGGGGGTGCAGTCGGGGAAAGTCCGACGACGGGTGGCGGCCGGTGACCACGGCGGCGGGCAGGTCCTCGGCGAGGTCGAGCGACGAAGCTGCCTGGCCGTCCAGATGCTCGACCGGGTCACCCTCATCGTTGCGGTAGCCCGACTGGCGGTACGGGGCCTCCCCTCCGGACCAGCCTGGACCGGAGGTGAGAACGTCACGGCGGCCGTCGTCATAGTCCACCGTGAGCCGGACCAGCAGGCCCGGCACGCCCGCTGCCCGGCCCTGGCCCGGGCCGTACCAGTGGAGCAGGGCCGTCACCGGGACCGCCGAACCAGCAGGCTGCCCGGCGAGGATTTCCGTGATGTCGGCGGCGTCGTAATACCCCTCGCCCG
>ERZ778017.3799-NODE-3799-length-10323-cov-4.261297_pt1 | contig 10323 bp, 5 predicted proteins | sample MGYA00375747_ERZ778017 | MGnify/ENA primary metagenome ERZ778017 (study PRJEB29350, sample SAMN05509838) | bioreactor metagenome | biome: bioreactor; material: wastewater | place: South Africa: University of Cape Town | collected 2014-03-17 ... | reverse complement strand
TGAAGGCCTCGTTCTCGTCGACCGAGCCGAAGGTCTTGTCGATGCCCACCCACCAGAGATCGGCGCCGAAGGAGAACGCCGGCGTCGGCTCCAGACGGAAGCCCAGGGTCGCCTGCTTGGACTCTTCCGGCTGAATCTTGGCATTGCCGCCGGTGAACACGTTGTACTGCAGCGTTGCACCCTGGCAGGCGGCACCCAGGCTCGCAGCCATCTCCGCCATCTCGGCCGAGCAGGCGTAGGGTTGCGCGGTGACGCCGAAGTCCTGCAGCGGACGGTACAGTTGGCGCAGCGTCGGCGCCCGGAAGCCGGTGCCGGCCGAGCCGCGGATCAGGAAGCTGGTCGTCGGCTGGTAGCGGAACGAGACCTTGCCGTTGACTGCGCTGGCGATGTCCTTGTAGTCGTCGTAGCGCAGGCCGGCCGTCACCTCCAATTGCTTGGTGAAGGGCATCACCATCTCGGCGAACACGCCCAACGCCTTGCGCGTGGCCGAATAAGGCACCGCGGCCTGGGCATCCCCGAAGCGCGAGTCGTCGCCGCCGGGGCCGCCGAGGCCTTGCGCCGTCAGGCTGGGGGAGCTGGAGACCTTGTCCTCGACATAGCTCCCGCCGAGGGCCAGGGCAGCGCTGCCGCCGCCCAGCTTGAAGAGGTCACGCGACGCGCGCGCGTCGAGCGTCGTCATCTTGCTGGTCTCGGTGTCGTAGATGCCCGAAACCATGATCGCCTTGGCTGCATCCAGCGCCTCCTGAGACTGGTTGCCGGGCAGGACGAAGGGGTTCCAGATTCCGCTGCGCAACAGCTGGCCGAAGGCGCGGCCGTACGGATACCCGCTGTTCGACTCCTCGACCTTGGCCTTCTGGTAGCCCAGGGAAGCGCTGTAGTCCCAACCGGCAACATTGCCGTCAAGGCTCAGCCACACAGCCTTGGTATCGCGGTCGAACTCGGAATCGCGGTTGCCAAGGTCGAAAGCGCGGTAGTTGACCGTGGCGGGCGTGGTGCGCGTGTAGCCGACCAGGGCCAGGTAGCTGCCAAAGGGACCGGCCGGATCGACCAGCACGCCACCAGGCGCCGGGGCGATCTTGCCGCTGGACATGGTCTTGCCCAGCAGCACGTCAAGCGACAACGTGTGGTCGGCACCAAGCGACTTCTGCAGGGACGCGAAAATGTTGGAGCGCTCGCGGTCAGGGAATGCCTCGACCGTGCTGGCGTAGTCGAAATAGCAGGTCGGCCCGTCCTGCACGTGCATCGGTGGGCATTCGCCGTTCTCGACCAGGTAGGGGCTGCGCAGCACGCCGTTGACGTTGACGTTGCCGGGGATGCCGCTGGGCGAGCCGTTGAACCACTCGACGGTGCCGCCCTCATGCTGGAAATTGATGACGCCGGACTTGGAGAAGTCGCGCTGGCTGGCGCGCAGCGCCTTGCGCTTGTCGACCGACAGGCCGAAGGTGGCATTGAAGCCGTCCTTCTGCAGGTCGCCGAAGCCCTTGGAGAGGTAGGCGTTGTATTCCTCGCCGCCGGACTTCTCGGGCTTGCTCGCCGACAGCGTGATGTTGCCGTCACGCGAATTCCGCTTGGTGATGAAGTTCACCACGCCGGCCACGGCGTCGGAGCCGTAGAGGGCCGACGCGCCGTCGCGCAGCACCTCGACCCGCTCGATGATCGACAGCGGGACCATGCTCAGGTCAACGGCGCCGCCGGCCTCGCCGATCAGCCTGCGGCCGTTCAGCAGCACCAGGGTGCGGTCGCCACCCATGTTGTGGATCGACACCGTGGCCTGGCCGCCGCCGCCACCGCCGATCGTGTCGCCCTCGACGACGCCACCTTGCACCGACGATAGGTTCTGCAACAGCTCGACGACCGAGGTGACGCCGCTGCGCTCGATCTCCTCGCGCTTGATCACCTGCACGGGGAGCGCCGATTCGCCATCGATGCGCTTGATCGCGGAGCCCGTGATCTCGATGCGCTGCGTGTCCTGCGCCAGCGCCGGCAAGGCCGCCAGGGCGACGCTGCCGCCGAAGGCCAGCATCAGGCCGCGGCTCAGTAGGGTTGGTCTGAACATTGAGTCTGCTCCTCACATTGATTGAACAAGGCCACCCGGTTCCAGGGATCGCCTGCGCGGCGGGCGTCCTGCCGAGGCCTGCGGCCCGAAACTCGCAGTCCGATTCTCGGGGCAGCGTCCCTGCGGGCCGACAGGGGGAAACCTATGTCACGCCAGAGCCGGCCGTGGGCACACGTCACCTCGGATTGGACAGTTCAGAAATATTTCTTTGCATTCAATAGTTTACGCAGACTTTGCACTATTTCACATGAAGACCCGAGAGAAGACGGCACCCACCTGACCGAGGGGCTGGGGTTGGCAATTTGCAACACCCCGATGCATCCTCGGAACGCGGGCGCGCGGGCGCAGGCAAGAGCGCCGCGGCGAGATGCTCCTATGCCAGCGCCGTACTGGCTCAGGCAGGCGCCGCCGCGCCTCGAAGCCGCGGCACCGCCGCCAGCAGGCTGCGGGTGTAGTCGGTGGCCGGGGCGCCAAGCACCCGATCGACCTCGCCCTGCTCTTCGATGAGGCCGGCGCGCATCACCGCCACACGGTCGGCGATGTATTCGACGACGCCGATGTTGTGGGTGATGAAGAGGTAGGACACGCCCAGCTCGCGCTGCAGTTCGCGCAGCAGGTTGAGGATCTGCGCCTGCACCGAGACATCGAGGGCCGAGGTCGGCTCGTCGCAGACGATGAGCTGCGGCTGCACCGCAAGCGCCCGCGCGATCGCGATGCGCTGGCGCTGGCCGCCGGAGAACTCGTGCGGGAAGCGCTCCAGCGCGTCGCTGCGCAAGCCCACGCGCTCGACCAGCGCCTTGATGCGCGTGCGCCGCTCGTCCGCCCCGAGCTCGGGCTGCAGCGCCGCCAGGCCCTCTTCGAGCACCACCTGCACGCGCATGCGCGGGTTCAGCGAGGCGAACGGGTCCTGGAAGATGATCTGGATGCGCGCGCGCGCGGCGTGCAGCGCCGGGCCGACGAGGCCGAAGAGGTCCTGCCCGGCCAGCAGCGCCCTGCCCTCGATCCGCGCCACGCGGCGCAGCAGTTGCACGATGGCCTTGCCGGTCGTCGTCTTGCCGCAGCCCGACTCGCCGACGAGCGCAAGCGTCTGCCCCTTGGCGATGTCGAAGGACACGCCCTTGACGGCATCGAAGGTCCCCGCGCTGCGCTGCAGCAGGCCGGTGCCGCGGATCGGGAAGCGCACCCAGAGGTCCTGCACCTGCAGGAGTGGCGCCTCGGTTCGATTCGCCGCCGCCTCGGACCGCGCGGCGGGTGCGGCTGCTGCGGCGGCTGTTCCGGCTTCGGGCTTGGTGTCCTCCACCGTGACCGCGGCCGGCCGCGGCGCATCGGGTGCGTAGAGCAGGCAGCGGACCTCGTGCCCGGGGCCGACGCCAAGCAGCTCGGGGATGGTGCTCGCGCAATGCGGCATCACCTGCGCGCAGCGCGGCGCGAAGCGGCAGCCGGCGAAGTCCTGCGTCAGCGCGGGCACCGTGCCCGGGATGGCTTCGAGCGCCTGCGCGCGCCGCCCCGCTCCCGGCAGCGCGCGCAGCAGCGCGGCGGCGTACGGATGGCGCGGCGCCGAGAAGAAGGCCGCGGCCGGCGCGACCTCGACGATCTGCCCCGCGTACATCAGTGCAACCCGGTGCGCCATGCCCGAGACCACCGCCAGGTCGTGCGTGATCAGCAGCAGGCCCATGCGCTGCTGGCGCTGCAGGTCCTTCAGCAGTTCGAGGATCTGCGCCTGGATGCTCACGTCCAGCGCCGTCGTCGGCTCGTCGGCGACGAGGAAGTCGGGCTCGGCGGCCAGCGCGATGGCGATCATCACGCGCTGCTTCTGCCCGCCGCTCATGCGAAAAGGGTAGTCGTCGATGCGGCGCTCGGACTCGGGGATGCCGACGCGGCCCAGCCACTCGACGGCCTTGGCACGTGCGGCCGCGCCGCGCAGCGCGGTGTGTGCCTCGATCGCCTCGACGATCTGATCGCCCACGCGCATCACGGGGTTCAGGCTGGTCGAGGGCTCCTGGAAGATCATGCCGATGCGCCCGCCGCGCACGCCGCGCATGCGCGACTCGGGCAGGTCCAGCAGGTCCTGCTCGCCGAGCAGCACGCGGCCGTCGGTGACGCGGCCGTTCTCGGGCAGCAGGCGCATCAGCGCCAGCGCCGTCATGCTCTTGCCGCAGCCGCTCTCGCCGACGAGCGCGAAAGTCTCGCCGCGCTCGATCGACAGGCGCAGCGCGTCGAGCGCGCGCACGATGGCGGTGTCGGTGTCGAGCTCGACGCGGAGGTCGTCGATGGTGATCATGCGCGGCCTCCGATCGCACGCTTGGCACTGCGCGCCACCCTCGCCCTGAAGCTCCGTGCCCGCGGGTCGAAGGCGTCGCGCACGCCGTCGGCGAAGAGGTTGGCGGCGAGCACCAGCGTGACCATGAAGACGAAGGCCGAGGCGAAGGACCACCAGACGACGGGGTCGCGGCTCATCTCGCTGCGCGCGAGGTTGATCATGCCGCCGAAGCTGTTCATCGAGGGGTCGACGCCGACGCCGACGTAGCTGAGCACCGCCTCGTAGAGGATCAGCGCCGAGAACTCGAGCACGGTGACGATGAGCATCAGGTGCGCGACGTTCGGGAAGATGTGCCGCACCATGATGCGCGTGCGGCTGACGCCGAAGGCCTGCGCCGCCTGCACGTAGTCGAGCTCGCGCAGCTTGAGCGTCTCGCCGCGCAGCAGCCGGCACAGGCCGGCCCAGCCGGTGAGCCCGAGCACGGCGCAGAGCAGGAAGAGCTTGAGGTCGGCGCGCTCGGCGCCGGTCTCGAACAGCTCGGGGTGCTTGTCCAGGAAGACCTGCACCATCAACACGCAGGCGGCGATCAGCAGGATGTTCGGGATCGACGACAGCACGGTGTAGACGTACTGGATGAGCTCGTCGACCCAGCCCTTGAGGTAGCCCGCGACGATGCCCAGCACCACCGCCAGCGGCAGCGTGGCGATGGTCGCCAGCGTGCCGATGACGAAGGCCGTGCGGATGCTCTTCAGCGACTGGTAGAGCACGTCGTTGCCCGTGGTGTCGGTGCCCATCACGTGGTAGGGGCCGGAGAGCGCCGCGACGGCGCCGATGAGCGCGCCCAGCACCAGCAAGGTGGCGATCGCCACGTGCCAGGGCACGGCGCTGCGGCGCTGCAGGATCTCGCGCGCGCATGCGGCCAGGCCCTGCCGCCGCAGCGCGGCCAGCAGCGCGACCAGCGCCGCCGAGGCCAGCAGCGCGGCGGCCAGCCCGGCGACGAGCCCAAGCGCCGCGCGGCCCAGCACGTCCGGCAGCCACTGCGTGGCCGGGTCCTTCAGGTGCGCGCCGCCGTACTTCAGGCGCGGCGCCACGCGCTCGACGCGCCCGTCGACGACGAGCGACTCGCGCGTGAAGCTGACCGTGGCCAGCGGCTTGGAGTAGGTCGCCTCGCGCGCCTGCACGAGGTCGTCCAGCCAGGCATCGAGCAGCGAGCGCGTGCGCGCGTCGTAGGCGACGGCGGTCGCGCCGGGTGTGGCCGGCAGCAGCGGGCGGTAGTGCACGCTGTCCAGCAGCGTCACGCCCAGGCACAGCAGCAGCACGATGCTGGAGGACAGCGAAGGCGCGTCCATGAAGACCTTGCGCCAGTTCGCGCGCAGGTTCGGGCGCCGCCAGGCGAAGACGACGTAGGCCAGCAGCGCGACGGCGAGCAGCCAGATCGCGCCGTCGGTCCAGAGCAGGACGAACTTGGGCATGGTGCTTCAGCCCTCCAGCCGCACGCGCGGGTCGGCCCAGGTGTAGGCCACGTCGATGAGCACGTAGGTCGCGATGTAGAGCAGCGAGCCGATGAAGACCATCGTGCGAACGATCGCGAAGTCCTGCTTGCCGATGGCCTCGATGACGTAGGCGCCAAGCCCCGGCAGGCCGAAGAAGCTCTCGAAGACCAGGCTGCCGAGGAAGACGTAGGGCAGGTAGCCGCCCGCACTGGTGATGATGGGAATCAGCGCGTTGCGCAGCACGTGGCGCCAGAGCACGACCTGCTCCGACAGGCCTTTGGCGCGCGCGGTACGCACGTAGTCCTTGGCCGTCTCCTCGAGGAACATGGCGCGGTAGAGGCGCGCCTCGCCGCCCACGCGCGAGAGCAGCGAGAGCAGGATGGGCAGCGCGAGAAACTTGATCGCGTCCAGCCCCGGCGCGTAACCCGAGATCGGCGCCAGCCTGAGCACGCGCGAGAACAGGAACTGGCCGACGATGATGTAGAACAGGCTCGAGATCGAGAGCATCAGCACGCAGGTGACGACGCCCCAGAAATCGAGCCGCGAGTTGCGGAACATCACCAGCAGCAGCGCGAACGCGGTGCTGGCCAGCACCTGCAGGATGAACAGCGGCAGCGCCATCTGCAGGCTCACCCACATGCGCTGCGTGACCTCGTGGCCGATGTCACCGGCCGATTCGCCGTCGGCACGGCCGAAGCGCAGCGCGAAGAGCGAGACCGAGCGCTCCCAGAAGATCGTCTCGGTGAGTTTTTCGGGCCCTTGCGCCTGCGCGTTGAAGTACAGCGGCTTGTCGTAGCCGCGCTCGACCTTCCACTTCTCGATCGCCTGCTGGGTGACGCGCTTGCCACCCAGGTTCAGCCGCGCCATGTCGTCGGGCGTGTTGACGGTGAAGAAGAGGAAGAACGTGGCCAGGTTCACGCCCAGCAGCACCAGCACGCCGTAGAAGGCGCGCCGCAGCAGGTAGCCGATCATCGTGCCGCCTCCTGCGCCAGCACCTCGCCGCGTCCGGTCGTGCGCTCGCGCAGGCGCAGCGTGCGCCGCGCCAAGGCAAGCAGCAGCAGCACGAGCGCGGCGATCAGCGCCAGCGGCCACCACACCGGGCGGTTCCAGGCGGCCAGCGCGGCAGCGCGGTCGGCCGCGTCCAGCCGCAGGTAGCGGCCCTGGTCGCGGATCATGATCACCGGGTGGTAGTTGTAGACCCAGCGCTGCGCGGCCCCCGAGCTCCAGGGGAAGAAGCCGAAGCTCCAGGGCGCATCCTCGCGCGCGATCTGCACCAGTTGGTCGACGAGCGCCTGCTTCTCGGGGCCGTCGTCGTAGAGCTTCATGCGCTCGAACAGGCGATCGAACTCGGGGTTCTCGTAGTTGGCCGTGTTCTCGCCGTCGTACTTGGTCTTGCCGGCCATGCTTTGCAGCAGGAAGAGGAAGTTCTCGGCGTCGGGGTAGTCGGCCAGCCAGCCGAGCCAGAAGACCTGGTAGCTGCCCTTGCGCACCTTGTCCTGGAACTGGTTGTTGTCGGTGGCGCGGATCTCGAGCTGGATGCCGAGCTTGGCGAACTGGCGCACCATCCAGTCGAGCTTGGGCCGGTTGCCGGGCGTCGGCGCCGAGTAGTAGTCGTAGTTGATGACCAGCGGCTGGCCGGACTTCGCGTCGCGCCCGCCGGGGTAGCCGGCCTCGACCATGAGCTTCCGCGCCTCCTCGATCGGCCGGCGCTCGGCGCGCCCATCCTTCCAGACGTGGGTGACGGGGTTCACGCCCTCGCGCGTGCCCTCGCGTGAGCCGAAGATCCCCGGCGGCAATGGGCTCATCGCGGTCTGCCCGCCTTCCTTGGGGAAGATGCGCGAGAACTCGTCCCAGTCGATGGCGATCGAGATCGCCTGGCGCAGCTTGCGGTTGCGTGCGTGCTGCTGCGCATCGCTGCTGGCGCCGATCACCGGGTCCAGCATGTTGAAGCCGATGAAGTAGCTGCCGACGTCGGTGCCGCGGCTCAGGCGAAAGCCCTTCTCGGTGTACTCGCGCTTCACGTCCTCGCTGTCCTGCATGCCCACGAGGTAGGGCATGCCGGTGTCGGTGCGCTCGAAGACCTCGACGTCGTAGTAGCCCTGGCGGAACTTGTTCTGCCGCGGCACGCCCTCGCGCTCGATGCTGAACACCATGCGGTCGATGAAGGGCATGGTCTTGCCGCAGTCGGCGAGCAGCCCGGCCTCGCGATCGCCGGGCGCGCCCTCGCAGGGATAGGGTTCGCCGCGGTAGTTCGGGTTGCGCACGAGCACGTGCCGCCGGTCCTGCTGGAACTCGGCCATCATGTAGGCGCCCGTTCCCACCGGCCAGCGGTCCAGCGACAGCCCCGCCGCGGCCATGCCCGGCTGGGCGTAGAAGGCATCGGCCTCCCAGGGCACCGGCGAGAGGAAGGTCATCTGCATCCAGTAGCTCCACTGCGGGTACTTGCCCTTGATGCGGATGCGCAGCAGGTGCTTGTCCGGCGCGCTGGCGCCCTCCAGCGGCCAGCGGCGGAAGTCGAGGAAGGGCTTGTCCAGGCTGGCCGGGTCCGCGCCCGCGCGCAGCCTGGCGTCCTCGGCGCGGATGAGCTTGCCGTAATCGGCCAGGCCGACGACGTACTGTGCGAAGGTGGAGAAGATCGGCGTCGTGATGCGCGTGGTGGCGTGGCGCTTGAGCGCGTAGACGAAGTCCTCGGCCACCAGCTCGCGCGTGCCCTGGTGCTCGAACTGAAGCGGCGAGCGCCGCGTGCCGAGTTCGCCCGGCTTCATCGCGTGGTAGCGGTAGCTGCCCTGCTCGTCCCGGGCGAAGGCCGGGTGCGGCTGGAACAGGATGCCGGGCTTGATCGGCACGTCGTAGACGCTCTGGGCCACCTGCTCGCCGGGGGCGTCGTCGGGCAGCGGCTTGCCGTCCTTGTCGAGATAGCGCGGCTTGACGACCGCGGCAGCCGACTTCGGCACCAGCTCGTAGGGCCGCTTCAGGTAGTGGTAACCATAGGGCGGCTCGTAGATCTGGTAGGTGTACGGGGTGTCGTTGCTCCAGTACGAGGCGGTCGGGTCGAGGTGGCGCGGCGAGGCCTCGACGACGGCGGTGAACAAGGTGTTGCCTGCCGCGGCACCGTCCGGCCAGGGGTTGTTGTTGCACCCCGGCAGGCCCAGGGCCAGCCCCAGGCACACGCTCGCGGTCACCAGGGCGCGGCGCACCGCGACACGGCGGCCGGCCTTGTCTTCATCGCGCATGCGTCACCATCCGATCAGTACGTCCCGCCCCTGCACGGCAAGCGTCACGCGGCGGCCGACGGGCAGGGTCACTTTCGTCGGAACGTGGCCGAAGGGCAATCCCGTGAGGATGGGGATGCGCACGTGCTCGCGCACGCGCTGCAGCATGCTCGCCACGCGATAGCCGCGGTCCAGTGGCGAGGGCGTCCAGCCACCGAGGTCGCCGACCAGCAGCGCGCGCTGGCTCGCCAGCACGCCGCCCTGGGCAAGCTGCAGCAGCATGCGCTCGACGCAGTACGGGTGCTCGTTGACGTCCTCGATGAAGAGCACGCCGCCGCGCACCCGCGCCGGACGCGGGAAGTGGCGCGTGCCGATCAGCGAGCACAGCATGCTCAGGTTGCCACCCCACAACGGCCCCTTCAACAGCAGGCCATCGAAGCCCGCCGCGGTGCGAAAGCCCACCGCCTCCAGCTCGCCGCACATGGCCTCGGCGAAGCAGTCGGCCGTGACCTCGTCGACGCCGCCCTCCCGCTGCGGGCGCCCGAAATCGGTCACCGCCATCGGCGCGGCCCAGCTGGCGGCACCGGTATGCGCCCACAGCGCGAGCTGCAGCGCGGTGAAGTCGCTGTGACCGGCCCAGTTCGTGCCGCGCTCGGCAGCGCGGGCGAGCAGCGGCCAGTCGATGGTATCGAGCAGCGGCGTCAGGCCGTAGCCGCCGCGCGTGGCCATGGCCACGGCAGGCGCCTCCCGCGCCACGCGGTGCAAGGCCTGCAGCCGCGTCGCGTCGTCGCCGGCGAAACGCTGCCGCCGCGCCAGGGCCGCTTCGTCCGTGCGTACGGCGAAGCCCAGGGCCTGCAGGCGCCGCGCCGCCAGGGCAAGCGAGGCGGCACGCGGCACCACGCCCGAGGGGCTGAAGAGCGTCAGCGTGTTCATCGATCGTCAGGGAAATCGTGCAACTCGGTGGCTTCGCCGGCCGGAATCGGTGCGACCGGCGCGACCGGCGGGACTGGCGGCGTTCGCGCAGCATCGCCATCCGCCTCGGCCTCGCCCGGCTTCTGTGCGCGCTGCTCGGCGCGGCGCTCGGCGAAGAAGCGGCGCAGCAGCGCTGCGGCTTCCTCCGCCAGCACGCCGCCGCGCACGACGGTGTGGTGATTGAGCTGCGCCTGTGCGAACAGGTCGACCACGGAGCCCGCGGCGCCGGTCTTGGGGTCGGGCGCCGCGAAGACCACGCGCTTGAAGCGTGCGTGCATCAGCGCCATCGCGCACATCGCGCAGGGCTCCAGCGTCACGTAGAGCTCGCAC
>ERZ778017.3797-NODE-3797-length-10336-cov-4.749733_pt1 | contig 10336 bp, 9 predicted proteins | sample MGYA00375747_ERZ778017 | MGnify/ENA primary metagenome ERZ778017 (study PRJEB29350, sample SAMN05509838) | bioreactor metagenome | biome: bioreactor; material: wastewater | place: South Africa: University of Cape Town | collected 2014-03-17 ... | reverse complement strand
AGCGATAGGCCAGACAGATCGGCACCGCGGCCACGGCGGTCAGCACCGCCTCGAACAGCGACAGCGCCAGCCAGGGCACAGGTCCCAGATAGCGGCTCGTGAACGACACGTTGATCAGGAAGAACGCGGCGCCGAACGCGAAGCCGACCAGCACGGCGCCGCCCGGCCGCCGGCCGATCAGGGTCAGCAGTGTCAGGGGGACGGCCACGAACGCCATCGGCCACCAGCTCAGGGCCGGGAAGGCTGTCGTCAACAGGGCGCCGGCGACTGCGGCGACGAAGGTCGCGATGCCCAGCGGCAGAAGAGGGCGCGGCAGGGCACGGCGTTCGGGCACCCTCCCAGCGTAGGTCACCGCTCAGACCGACGAGTACGCGACGATCCCCCGGCGCACGGCATCCCGTGCCTTCTGTGCCACCGCCGCCAGCGGGCGGTCGGCGACGAGAGTGAGCTGGTCCAGCAGATCGATGGTCTGCTTCGCCCACCGTACGAAGTCGCCGGCGGCCATGTCAGCGTCGGCGAGCACGCGATCCAGCGTCGCGCCGCGCGCCCACGCGTGCATGGCCTGCGCCAGGCCCGTCGCCACCTCGCCGGTGCCCGGCAGCTGGTGGTCATGCTCGACGTCGTCCAGCACGGCCCACAGCCGTTGCGTGTCGGCAAGTGCCAGCCGGAACGCTCCCCGGGGCAGCCCGCGCTCTCCCGCGGGTGCCTCATCGCGCCGTGGCTCGTAGACCAGGCAGCACACGAGCGCCGCCAGAGACGCCGCGTCCAGCTGGCGCCAGATCTGCGTGCGCAGAGCCTCCGCCACGAGCAGGTCGCGTTCTCCGTAGATGCGCCGCATCGTCTCGCCTGCCGGCGTCAGGGTGGTTCGGCCGTCCGCCCCCACACGCACGTAGTCGAGCGCGGCCAGCACATCGACGACGCGGTCGAACTGACGAGCCACCGTTCCCGTGCGCGTCTCGATCTGGTGTCTGAGGCGCTCCGTGGTGCGGGTGAGCTTCCAATACCGCTCCGCCCATCGCGCGTGGGTCTCACGGTCGGGACAGGAATGGCAGGCGTGGCGCTGCATGCGGCGGCGCAGCACCTGGATCTGCCGTTGGCGCTTCTGGCGGGTCGCGTGCGAGGCGGCGCCGTCCTTCCGGTTCAGCTTCTCCAGATCGCTGAGCTCGCGACGGATGCCGGAGTACTCGACGAAATCGCCACGGTCACAGGTCATGGCCGTTGCGTAGCCGCCGAGAGACTCCTCCTGCTCGCGCACCTGTCGCGCCAGGCCCACGACCGACCGATCCGCCTGGAACTGAGCGAACGAGCTCTCCAGGATCTCCCGCGCCCGTGCGCGCCCGAACTGGTCGATGAGGTTCGCGGCCATGTTGTACGTGGGACGAAAGCTGGAGTTCAGCGGATAGGTGCGCCGGGAGGCGAGGGCCGCGACGGACTGCGGATCCATGCCCTCGGTCCACTGCACCACCGCGTGTCCTTCGACGTCGATGCCACGACGGCCGGCACGGCCGGTGAGCTGCGTGTACTCCCCCGACGTGATCGCCACGCGCGCTTCGCCGTTGAACTTCTCCAGCTTCTCGAGCACCACTGTGCGAGCGGGCATGTTGATGCCCAGCGCGAGCGTCTCCGTCGCAAAGACGACCTTGACGAGCTTGCGCTGGAACAGCTCCTCGACGACCTCCTTGAACACCGGCAGGAGGCCGGCGTGGTGGGCGGCGACGCCGCGTTCGAGGTTGTCCTTCCACTCCCAGAATCCCAGCACGCCGAGATCCTCGTCGTGCAGCGTGCGGGTGTGCTCGTCGACGATCGCGCGGATCTGGTCGCGCTCCTCGCGCGAGGTCAGGCGCACTCCCGCGCGACGCAGCTTCTGCACGGCGGCCTCGCAGCCCACGCGGCTGAAGATGAAGAAGATCGCCGGCAGCAGTCGGTCGCGCTCCAGGAGCAGCACGACATCGGGACGGTCCATCCGCTCGATGTGCCGCACCCGGGCCGGTCGCACCGGCCTGCGGCTGCGGTAGGGGCGGCGGTTGCGCTCATAGGCGGCACCCGTCGACGAGCGGATTCGCATGAGCTCCTGGTTGACCCGTGCCGTCGCCGCGCCCGCCCTGTCGTCGAACAGGGGAAGCAGGTCGTCGCGCACCAGCACGTGCTGCTCTAGCGGCACTGGTCGGGTCTCGGACACGATGACCTCGGTATCGCCTCGGACCGTGCCCAGCCAGTCGCCGAACTCCTCGGCGTTGGAGACCGTCGCCGACAGGCAGACGAGCTTGACCGCGTGCGGCAGGTGGATGATCACCTCTTCCCACACCGCGCCGCGGAACCGATCGGCCAGGTAGTGCACCTCGTCCATCACGACGAAGCGCAGACCGCGCAGTGCACCCGAGTCGGCGTACAGCATGTTGCGCAGCACTTCGGTGGTCATCACCACGATGCGGGCGCCGCCGTTGATGCTGATGTCCCCGGTGAGCAGCCCGACCTCGTCGGGACCGTACACATCGACGAGCTCGCGGAACTTCTGGTTCGACAGCGCCTTGATCGGCGTGGTGTAGAACGCCTTGTCGGTGCTCTCGCGCATCGCCAGGTGAACGGCGAACTCCCCGACGATGGTCTTGCCCGCGCCCGTGGGCGCGGCCACGAGCACGCCGTCACCGTCCTCGAGCGCATGACAGGCCGCCACCTGGAAATCGTCGAGGTCGAACCGCTGCGCTGCCGCGAAATCCGCGGTGAGGGGATGCCGGCGATCGGCGCGGGCGTTCGCGTAGCGTTGCGCGGGGCCGGGTCCGCTCACGCGCCCGCCTCCGCGGCGGCCCGCTTGGACCTGCGCCTGTCGAACAGCATCGACAGCAGCGCCGCGGCGAAGTAGAGGATGCACAGGATCCCCGCCAGCAGCAGCATGGAGGTCACGTCGGCGGCAGGCGTCGCTGCGGCGGCGAACACGACGATGACGATGATCGCGACTCTCCAGCCCTTCAGGATCGTGCGGCCGGACATGATGCCGGCGAGGTTCAGCGCCACCAGGAACACGGGGGTGATGAACGAGACGCCGACCACGAGCAGGAGCTTGAACACGAAATCGTAATATGTCGAGTAGTCGTAGAACTGTGCGACGCCCTTGCCGTTGGGCACGAACAGGGCCATGATCTCCACCATGTGCGGCATGATCAGCCAGCCCACGTAGAGCCCCCCGGCGAACAGCGGGATGGCAGCTGACAGGAAGCCGATGGTGTAGCGGATCTCCTTGCGGGTCAGACCCGGCATGATGAAGGCCCACAGCTGCCACAGCCAGACCGGAGCCGACAGGATGAGCCCGATCGAGAACGCGATGCGCATGCGCATGTCGAAGCCGCTGGTCACGGTGTTGAAGTCCAGCGCGATGTAGCGATCGCCGTGTGCGGCGGCGATCTGCGCGATGGGCGCGGAGAGCAGCTCGATCACCGGCTCGCTGATGATGAACGCGATGATCATGCCGACGACGAGCCCCGCCGCGGCGACGAACAGGCGCTTGCGCAACTCGCGCAGGTGCTGCGCAAGCGACATCCGCTTATCCCGAGGCGGCGGTGCGGGTTCCTCCAGCTGCGACGGGCCGGTCTGGGTCACGTCCGGCTATGGCTTGGTGTCGCCGGTGGAGCGCGATGCGGGCGCCTCGCCCGGCGCGTCGGTTCCCGCGGCGGGGGCTGCGGAGGACTTCGTGTCGTCGTCCTTCATCGCCTTCATCTCGCCCTTGAACACACGAGCCGATTGCCCGAGGCTCTTCGCCAGCGCCGGCAGCTTCGCAGCGCCGAACAACAGCAGGATCACCGCGAGGATGATCAGCAGGTGCGGCCACCCGAATGCGCCCATGGTCTCTCCTTGTCGTGCGCGGTGGATTCAGTCTAACCCGCAGGGCGGTGCCCGTGGCGTGCGGCGCGCTCAGTCCGTGGACTGCCCGGGGTACTGCTCCAGGGCCGACCGTGCCCACTCGGCCGCGGCATCTCGTGCCTGGAGGGGCTCGATGATCTCGACGTCGCCGCCCCGCCCGGTCGCCAGGCGCTTCAGGCTCTGCGGGTCGGCCACCCGCAGTGTCGCGTCACGCACGGGTCCATCGCCGACGATCTGCTGCGCACGCCCGAGGTAGCCGCGCAACAGGCCGGCCACCGCCTCGCGGAACCGGATGCGCGCGACGATGTCACCCTCGTCGATGTCGAACAGCGCGGGCACCGGCTCCTCACCGTGCGTGATCGCGATGTCGGTGAGAGCGAGGTCGCTGACCCGGTCGAGGTGGAAGGTGCGCATCGCCTGGCGCAGATGGCACCACCCCTGCAGATACCATTGCCCGTCGGCGATGTGCACCTTCACCGGGTCGACGGTGCGGGTGGTCACCGGCGCGTCGGGAGCCTTGTAGGTGAACGAGACCGCCACGCGCTTGCGCAGCGCGTCGTCGACGGTCATCCGCACGTCGTCGACGGGCTCGGGCGCCACGATCACGTCGGCCGGTGCGCTGGAGGCCCCGCGCGCGAGCTTGGCGAGCAGCCCGGCGATCACGCCGCTGTCCCTCACACCCGGCAATGATTGGGCGAGCTGGAGTCCGGCCAGCAGCGCCGCGGCCTCGCGCGCGGTCAGCCGCGGCGCGTGTTCGAGACCGACGGCATTGGTCAGTGAGATGCGGTCCTGCTGCTCGAGCAGATCCCAGTCGATGTCGAACAGGTCATTCGCCATCTGCCAGTAACCGCTGTCGCCAGGACGCCCGATCACGGTGAGCTTCTCGACCATCCCCCGCATCTGCTGCGGCGACACGTCGAAGTCCGCCGCGGCCTCCTCGACCGCGACATCGCCCTTGTTGATCAGATATGGCACGAGCTGCAGCATCAGCGCGGCGCGCTCGGTGGCCAGCACCGGCCGGGAGGCCGGACTCATCGCGCACCCCCGTTCGCCGCCAGCGCTGCGCGCAGTCGACGGATCACCTGGTCACGCAGCTGAGGAGGATCGACGACGCGCACCTCCGGGCCGTACGACGCCAGCTCGTCGGCGAAGATGTGCACGTCGACGAACGGGACCCTGATCCCCTGCACCTCCGCCGTCCCCCGGCGTTGCAGGCGCAGGGACGCCTCGGTGCCCGGGTGCACCTCCAGCAGAGCACTCTGCCGCCGGGCGAGGTCTTCGAGGCCGGCAAGGGCGCGTTCACCCGCACCCGCACGCAACGCCTGGTCGAACGAGGTCCGGGTGATCTTCACGTCTCCGACGATCCGCGACAGCAGGAACGTGCGCTCCGCAGCAGCATCCACGTCGATGCCGTACACATGCCAGCGCGCCTCGTACTCCACCAGCGCCAGCGGACGGATGGTGCGCGTGCGAGGGTTCTCCTCGCCCGGCTTCAGGTACGGGAAGGTCGCGACCCGCGCCTGCTCGATGGCTCGCTGCAGCGGCGCGAACGCCGTGCCGTGCAAGCTGATGCGGGGCGCGTAGCCGATGATCGGTTCGTCGACGGCGATGCCCAGGGAGCGGATCTTGCGCAGCCCGCTGCGGGCGGGCGCGGACAGCGACTCCTCCCCCCACACGCTGCCGGCCAGGTTCAGCACGGCGACCTCAGCGGGGGTGAAGGTGATCTCGTCGGGCAGCGCATACTCCGCCGTGGGGACGCGATAGCGGGCCTGTCGCAGATCGTCCGGCTCGAGCCGGTCGCCGATCGTCTCGATCGGCACGCCCAGCCCGCGCAGGTTCTCCTTGTCGCGCTCGAACATCTTCTCCAGCGCGTCCTTCGACGCGCCGGCCTCCATCTGCTCCCGGTAGCCGGAGACCGAGCCGAGGATCGTGTCCTTGGTCAGTCCCTGGTCGGTGGCCATCAGGGCGACGACGAGGTTCAGCAGACGCTCTTCGGGCGCAGTGCGCTCGGCGGAAGACACGGAGACGTCGTCGGCGGGCACCCACCCATCCTAGGGGCCGGTGCCGTCGCACGGACGCAGGCGCGGCTACTGCGCGCCAGCAGCCTTGTCGGGGCCGATGCCGAGGATGTCGATGACCGCGATCTGCGTGTCCTTGGCCCCTGAGTCACCGTCGGCCGGCGGGATGACCGCAAGGATCTGCGAACCTACGGTCTGCCCCTCGACGGCGCGCTGGAAGCCCTTCGACTTCGTGGACAGCGTCACGAACTGCGCCTGGGTGTCCCACGTGGTGTCGGCGACCGACTTGTCCGTCCAGTTCACGATGGTGTACTGCAGCAGCACCGGATGCTGCGCGCTGACCTTCGCGCCGTCGCCGCGCTTGAGCACCTCGGTCTGGAATGTCTTGGGGGCCGGGCTGTCGGGCACGATGACGCCGGGGCGACCGCCTGGCGCACGCACCACCGCCGGCATCCCGAACCCGTCGTTGTAGACGGGGCTGCCGTTCGCCGCAGCGAGATAGACCTTCCGCACGTCCAGAACCGCCACCAGCGAGTCGCCCTTGGTCATGCCCAGGCTCGCCAGCGATGCCTCCGGCACGCCGCCCGGGGCGATGGCGACGGCCGCCCGCGTCCCCGCTGTCGCGCAGTGGAGGGCGTCCTTGAACCCCGGGAACGACTGCACCCACTGCGAGACCGGATACACGCGGCTCTCGTCGCCGTCGTAGGGCGTCGTCACCAGCGTCTTTCCCGTCGTCGCGCTGACCAGCGCGACATCCAGCACGACCATCTGCGAGTCGCTCGTGATCGGGACGTCCCCGGTGCCCTTGGCCACATCCTTGAACTGCGTGGTCGTCGTGTGCAGCGGAGTGCGCACCTCGACGTTCGGCTGGGCGGATGATCCGCCCGTGACCGAGATGAGGTTCATGGTAGACGAGCCGGCGTCGGTCGTCCGCGGGCAGGACGCCGCCGGGTCGCTGCTGGACGCGCAGCCGACGAGGGCGACGGCCGTCAGAGACAGGACGGCGAGGGCAACGGGGATCTTGCGCACCGGAACAGTCTAGGCGCTCCCGTTCTGTGCCTCGTGCGCGGCCCGACGCCCCTGCGCCGCCTGCTGCGCACCGTCGGCCGCCCGCTGCGCGTCGCGGGCGCGCCTGCGCAGGTTCTTGTCGGTGATCTCACGGTCGCCCACGGCGCCGGGCGTCCACGCCTCCACGTCCTCGTCGCCGTAGGCGGTCTTGCGCACCCCTCGGCGGCGCACGTCCGGCGGTACCGCCCCGGGTGCCAGGCGGCGCGCGGTCAGCAGGAACCCGGTGTGCGCGACCATGCGATGGTCGGGTCGCACGGCCAGACCCTCGACATGCCAGCCGCGGACCATCGTCTCGCTGGACTCCGGCTCGGTGAACAGTCCGGTGCCCCGGATGAACTCTGCGACGCGGCTGAGCTGGGTCGCCGTGGCGACGTAACACAGCACCACGCCGCCGGGCACGAGGGCATCGGCGACGGCGTCGATGCACTCCCACGGGGCGAGCATGTCGAGCACCACGCGATCCACCGCACCTGACGGGAAGGACGGCGGGAGGGCATCGGCCAGGTCGCCGATCACGATCTGCCAGTTCTGCGGGCTCTCCCCCAGGAACGCGGTGGCGTTCGCCCGCGCGACGTCGGCGAACTCCTCCCGGCGTTCGAACGAGACCAGCCGTCCCTCCGGGCCGATGGCCCGCAGGAGCCATAGTGACAGCGCGCCGCTGCCGACGCCCGCCTCGACGACGATCGCACCTGGGAAGATGTCGGCCTGGGTGAGGATCTGCGCGGCATCCTTCGGATAGACGATGGCGGCGCCGCGCGGCATCGACATCACGAAGTCACGCAGCAGCGGGCGCAGCGCGAGGTACTCGGTCTCGGAGCTGTTGCGCACGACCGAACCATCGGGCAGACCGACGAGCATGTCGTGACGCAGCACCCCGCGATGCGTGTGCAGCTGCCCGCCTTCGCGCAGCGTGATGGTGTGCAGCTTTCCCTTGGGGCCGGTCAGCTGCACGCGGTCCCCGTACCGGAACGGCCCACTCGGCTGCGGTGCGTGGCTCATGCCACCTCCTCGTGACGGTGCGTCGCGAACAGCTCGGCGACATCGTCGGCCGTGCGTCCCTCCAGCGACGGCCACAGCGCGTGGGCGCCGGCGCCGGTCAACGACACCATCAACGGCACGCCGAGGGTCACGGCGCCGGACGCGACCGCCGCGCGCAGGCCGTTGGGCGAGTCCTCGATGGCGACCGCATCGCGCGGATCGATGCCGAGCGCGGCACTGGCCTGCAGGTACGGGTCGGGGAACGGCTTCGGACGCGTCACATCGTCACCGGCGACCACCACGTCGAACGCATCGAAGTCGATGAGGTCGACCACGGTCTGCGCCATCCTGCGCATCGACATCGTCACCAGCGCGGTCTTCACGCCGGCGTTCTTCAGGCTCTGCAGCAGCGCCCGTGCTCCCGGGCGGAACGGCACGCCGTCCCGTGCGAGCGAGGCGAGGACCTCGTCGGTGAGGTGCCTGACGATGCCCGCGACATCCATCCGCACACCCTGTGCCTGCAGGATACGGGCGGCGTCATCCAGCCCCAGCCCGACCATCTGCAGGGCCTGCTCGTGCGACCAGCTGCCGCCGAAGCTCTCCACCAGAGGGGTCTCCGCGGCCATCCAGTAGGGCTCGGTGTCGACAAGGGTCCCATCCATGTCCCAGAGGACGGCAGCGGGCAGGCGGGACGTCATCCCTCCATGCTATCCAGCCGGATGCGGCGGGCCGGGTCACACGTCGCGGGGCTGCGCCTATCCTGGGTAGGACGCGAGCGGGAGGGGCTCTTGTGGACGGACTGGGTCGGCGTGTACTGGTCGTCGCGTTCGACGGCTGGAACGACGCCGGCGAGGCGGCCACGGCCGCGACCGCGCTCCTGAAGGAGACCGGTGCCTATGAGCGCGTCTTCGCCGTCGACCCCGAGCTGTACTTCGACTACCAGTACACCCGTCCGGAGATGCGCACGGACTCCGACGGTCGACGCACGCTGTCCTGGCCGGATGCCACGGTGTATCGTCCCTCGGGGCGCCCTCGCGGCACGCAGCTCTGGCTGCTGACCGGTGTGGAGCCGGCGCGGGCCTGGCAGGCCTTCTCCGGAGAGCTCGTCGACGTGATGCTGCGTGAAGACGTCACCGGCCTCGTCGCACTCGGCTCGATGATGTCCGACGTTCCGCACACCCGTCCGATCTCCGTGTTCGCCGGCAGCGACAACGAGCAGCTGCGCACGGCGCTCGATCTGGAGAAGCCCGTCTATGAGGGTCCGGTGGGGATCTTGAGCGCCTTGGCCGCAGCGGCCGAGGATGCGGGCATCCCGACGATCGGGCTGTGGGCGAGCGTGCCGCACTATGTGGCCGGGCACACGCCGTCCCCGAAGGCGACCCTGGCTCTCCTGGAGAAGCTCGAGGAGGTCACCGGAACGTCGGTGCCCCGCGGCGATCTGGCCACGCAGGCCGTGACCTGGGAGGCGACGATCGATGCCGCTGCCGCTCAGGACGAGGAGATGAGCGAGTACATCCGCCAGTTGGAGGCCGCTCGGGACACCTGGGACTCGCCGGACGCGTCCGGCGACGCGATCGCCCGCGAGTTCGAGCGGTATCTGCGTCGCGGCGGCGACGGCAAGCCGGGTCGGGACGACCCGCGCCGGTGAGGGCCGGGAGACGCTCGGGCCGGACGGTCAGGGCTGGATCACGTTCGTGCTCAGCAGCACGATGAGAGCCGCGCCGACGGCGACGCGGTAGACCACGAACGGCAGGAAGCTGTGCCGGGTGATCCACTTCATGAAGAACGCGATCACCGTGAGGCCGACGATGAACGCCACGATGGTGGCAGCGGCCGTCTCACCCATCGTGAACACCTCGTGCGTCGGTGATTTCACCGTCTTGTACAGCTCGTACAGCCCGCTGCCGAACACGGCGGGGATCGCCAGCAGGAACGCGTACCGTGCGGCGGCCTCCCGCGTATAGCCCAGGAGCAGGCCAGCTGTGATCGTGCCGCCCGAACGTGACACGCCCGGGATGAGGGCCAGCGACTGCGCAAGGCCGTACACGATGCCGTGGCCGACCGTCAGGTCGTCGAGCTTGCGCCGCTGCGTGGCGACCATGTCGGCGATGCCGAGGATCACGCCGAACACGATCAGGCTCGCGGCGACGATCCACAGTGAGCGCAGTGTGGTCTCGATCGCGGTCTGGAACAGCAGTCCGAGCACGACGATGGGGATCGTGCCCACGATGATGAGCCAGCCCATCTTCGCGTCCGGGTCGTTGCGCGGGATCCTGCCGGACAGCGCACGGAACCAGTGCGCGATGATGCGGACGACGTCACGCCAGAAGAAGACCACGCCCGCCGCCTCCGTGCCGATCTGGGTGATCGCCGTGAAGGCGGCCCCGGGGTCGCCGGCGTCGGGGAGGAGCGCGCCG
>ERZ778017.3796-NODE-3796-length-10336-cov-4.759070_pt1 | contig 10336 bp, 6 predicted proteins | sample MGYA00375747_ERZ778017 | MGnify/ENA primary metagenome ERZ778017 (study PRJEB29350, sample SAMN05509838) | bioreactor metagenome | biome: bioreactor; material: wastewater | place: South Africa: University of Cape Town | collected 2014-03-17 ... | reverse complement strand
TATAAACATACTGTATGGTAAAACGTGAATAGCTCCATACTTGGTTTTTTTACACTGATTTCATCTGAAAGCCACTTGATTTGGAATAAAATGTCGTTACCAGAAGGATACGAGTTCAGAAAGTTGCAAGCATCTGATTTCACCAATAATTATACTGAAACTTTGAAAGTTTTGACCACCGTTGGTGATATTTCTCAGGAACAGTTTACTGATTTGTTCAACTACTGGTCGTCGTTGCCAGAAATCTTCCATCCACATGTTATCACTGACGCAAATGGTGTTGTTGTTGCAACTGGAATGTTGCTTGTTGAGAGAAAGTTGATTCACAGCTGTGGATTCGTAGGTCATATTGAAGATATCTCGGTCGATAAGCACCAACAGGGAAAGAAGTTGGGCCACTTTATGATTACTAGCTTGGTTGAATTGAGTAAAAAATTGAACTGTTACAAAGTCATTTTGGACTGTGACCAGTCCAATGTCGGATTTTACGAGAAATGTGGCTTGAAACCAGCAGGAGTTGAAATGACCAAAAGATTCATTTGATTCGTGTTTGTAGTTTGGATCTGTATTCACCATTAGTGGATTTTCGTTTCAATGTTTCACTTGAAGTTTTCGCGGAGTATGATCGTTCGATCAGCTTCGCCCAGGGAATCCAAGTTGACCTTCTCGAAGTGACTCAGTGGTACATTACTTCAGGCACACGTTGGTGCAGCGTGGCCACGGGTCGTAACCGATTGCGTTTCACGATCGTTGTGGGACTACATCAGTACTATTACCATAGAATTAGATATTATACATAGAATACATAGATTAGATTTTTTCAAGTGCCTGTTTGTTAGTACCATTCCGTCTCCATAGAATCCTTGGATAATACGTACCTCTAATGAAACGATGGAATTTCCCCGTATAACCTAAAGATGTTAGTACTATTTGAATCAAATCTGAGACAAATATAGTCTTTTTTTCCACTTGATCTTGTAAAAAGCTCCCACTATTTATACATACAATGGTTCCAATATTTAACTTTTCATCCTTCTGTTCCTCCAATGCATCGATTAAAGTGACATTCAAAAATATCTAATGTTAGCAAAAGCATAAAACAGCACAACGCTGAAACCCACGCAACAGCATGGTCATATCAAAACAAATACGTACATCATAGCCTTTCAAAGTGCCAATAACCTTTCTGTTCCCATTTAGCTGGACTGATACCTTCTTATCCATGTACTTAATAACGTTAGTAACTCGACCAAACCACGGAAATTCTGATCGCAAGTAGCAGTCCTTGAACCAATCATAACTTCAGTCTCTTCTCATTCTTCACAACATACGCTTTTCAACTCTGGTGCCGAAACCATTGCAGCCAGTATAAAGAGTTGATATAGTTATATAATTTGAAATTTATCGCGAAAATAAAAATCATATACGTAAACAGAGTCTATATGAGTAATATTGAGGATATTACATCGCTTTCTGATTTCCTAAACACGTCCCCGCGAGACAATGCTGAGACAGGTTCCATCTTGCAACTTGACCGGCTGAAATTGGTAAAGAATGTCGAGAGGAACGACAATGATGAGGCCGACTCGATGGTGAAACAGCTAATGGAGCAAACCGGGGAAAAGGTGGAATTGAACGACAAACGAACATCGTTATTGAAACAAAGACAACGTCTTCGAAACGACATCGAAGAGTTGACGCTCAAAATTCATCAAATCAAACAAAAGCAACACCACCAGAGAACACAAAACCTACTATCAGAATTTCTTCTGAAAAACACCAACAATTTCGCAGAAACAAACCGCAATGTCGATGAAGATGACGTTTTGAACAAGTTGGACGTATCCCCATCGAGTGAGTGGACGCAGAGGATACAGTTGGTCAAAAAGTTCTACCCGTACTTGGAGGTGGAAAACATATCCACCGTGAATAGACTCGATGACCTGAATAACTCACTTTTTAGAATCATTAGGTACACTTTGGTGTCTCCATTACTATTTAAACTAGGTATTGAAATTATCGTCGAATCTCGTACAGATTCCATTTCTGCCATCACCATTACCCAAAACAACATCGCCCAATTCTCGCCGTCATTTTCTCGAATTCTACTCTCAAATTACGTTCCCCAGAGAAAGATTCAACTTATTATGTATGGAATGAATTCACTCTCAAAACTTGTTCACAAAAGGGTCGAGATCTTTTATCAACTAATCCGAGCTTTACCAAACAATGTTGATTCCATGAGATACGGTGATTTGATTCAAACAAAAGAATTATCCGATAAAATTACATTGTTTGCAATGCTAAAATTGGTTGATAGTTTAACATTTACATTCACAAAAGAATCCCAATTGGTGGAATTGACACTACATTGGGAAATAGTCCTCTCCAATACAGTAACGGGAGAATGTGAGTCCAAGTTAAATTTGTCAATAACGAAGGAAGACAGACTGATTGATTGTCAAGATCTATTTGTTGACCTTGCAAAATCCTACGGTTTGGTTAACGCGCTCAAGATTATTTTAAAGAACTCATTCAATATAGAATTTTGAAGAGTTTCATCCATAAACTATTAATAAGTTTAATTCTTATCGTAAATATTTCACTAATAACTTTATGCTGGTCATAAGTTTAATACATAGACTTTTATTAAGTAAATGATCTTTTTCACCCGTTAGCTAAATATCACCTCATCATTATCTAAATCAAACGAAATGTTAATTCGACTGTTCACCCCTTGTTGGTGCAATGACTTAACAAACCAGTCATTACAATAACTTATCAACTGCAAGATAAATGTGTTTTTCTCGTTGGCATTATCGAAATCATGGCGTGGCAAGTATGAAAGGTCTTCTCTTATTCCATCCTCTAGCGTATCCAAATTTGATTCAGTGATGTGAAATAACGACTGTCCGAATTGTTGATATAAGTGTGATTCAACTCCATTTATGAGATCATATCTAATGTCTTCCCATTCCATACCTAACAACTTATTTCCCACAGACCGCTTGTACTTGAAATAACGATAAATCCAACCTCCCAAGATTGATGTCTTTTTGTTGAAGGACGCAGTCGAGGCTTTGGACGCAGTTCTGACTTCTTGTACGTATGATCTGGAAGTATTCGTTGCAACCTGTTGATAATTAAAGTTGAGTTCATCGTTTGCTACATGTTCGGCATCGGGATAATAGTTTTCGAATAGGTTGTTGAGTGACTTGACTGGGAACTCAAGATTTTCGACTTTAGCTTCATTGGTTATAAAATCTTCCGATACAGTTGGTTCAGGCTCAACTGGAGATACCTTTTTTGGTCGTTTCTGTTTCTTCTTAGTTTGGGTGGTCTCGGTATTCGAAGCAAATTCAACTGGGTGAATGTTGTGCTCCTCAAGTAAATACTTTGCTCTTGTTTGCTGCATTTTGTTGGCATACTCAACTTCATAGTCTGGGTCGATATCGAACGGGCCATCTTCGTTGCCGTCACTGTCATCTTCATCTAAATTTTCATTGACTAGTACTTTAGGTGGAAGAGATTCACCAAATGGATTTAGTTTCATCAGCTCCTCAGTGAAGTCGGTCTCCAAGTATGTATAAAGTAACCACAATAACCTGTTTGCCCTATTCTGTGGATTTACGTTGGTATTTAAAAAGAATTCCATAAAATTGTTTCCTATACCCTCAAAAAATGGAATCTTGTGAGGGTAGTTCGTCAACAAAAAGATGATTTGAATAAGATTCGTGTTGGGTTTCTTAGCAGAAGGATTGCTTAAGATGTCGTCCAACTCTTTTGCTTCATTATCATCTACTACTGCTTTCAAAATTGATTTTAATCTTGGGGTATCTTGTAATTGTTTTGGATTACCGTCAGCATCGATTTGCAATGAAGGAATACTGTGGTAAGTACGCAACGTCGATTTCATTTCTGGAACAAAGTTAATGGTGGTGTTCATTCTCCCCGCGTTGACCAAGAGACAGACCTTAGCCACCCCGTGGGCCATGTCCTTATCTTTTAATAACCGCTCTTTCAATACTTTGGAACACTTGGACGACTCAGCCAAAGTACGGATATATAATTCGCTAAACGTCAATTTTTCACTGTTATTAACCCCTGGAAGGTCCGACGCTGGGAAAGTGTTGGTAAATGCTGCATGAGTATCATTGAACAAGAAATTCAAAAAGTCATATTGAATATCACGTCTCCAGAATGGTTCCCCTTCAGCTTTCTTCAAGTGCTTGGATTTGTTGGACGCAAGAATTTTCCGCTTCTTTCTTGCCTGGTCGACCTCGTCGTCTATATCAGAATCATCTGTAGGAGCTTGTGAGCTATTCAAATATGCCATATTGGAAGCTGGGCTAGGAAGAATCGTGCTGCTGTTGTAGTTTGCTTTAGGTAGTATGGGCTGAACCTGTCCTGGAATTGCAGGTTGTGTCAGTGGTTGTGTCAGCGACTGTGTAGTGACTGGTACGGCCTGATCCGGCAACGGTAATGTTGGGGCAATAGTGGTGGGAGGATATGGCAGCTGGTAAATTGCTGGTTGCTGGTCAACGTGTGAGTAACCATTTTGCTGGGAATTGTTCAAGTAGGGCGGAATTCCAGCGGGATCAGAGCCAGCTTGCTGTGGCAGTTGAATTTGGGAAGTAACTGGTATAGCAGGTGCTATTGGAACAGGTTTTGCTGAAGGTGACGATTGCGGGTGAGGTTGGGAAGCAGTGTGAGACGCCTGATCATTGTTTGATACATAAGTATCATGAATCGGGTCGTAATTCATCGTGTAGAGAAGAAAGAAACTGTGTCTTCAAATTTTGAGGAATTTTCCTATAGGGTTAGTGAAAGTGAGAATTTTACTGCTATTGGTAAACCGTGGGGAGGTTTCGAGCACTATTCAAACTTTGAACAAATTCCAAGGTATTTTGTCAAATGAGAGCTGATATGGACTGATACAATCAAATTCTTGTGTTCTTAATTCTATTATTGACTGGTTTTATTATTGACTGGGTTGTGGTTACCTTTGGTTTGTAACGATTCGAGTCCCGTGTCCGGAAAATGAAAATGGAAATTTGCAACAGTGTCAAGAAGCCTACACAAATACCAGGTTTTGAATAGTAAGAGCATTCGTTGCAACAACACTTGATCTCCGGGGTAGCATCCATATACGCGTATAGTTGAGTATAATTGACATGTGTCTTGGAAACTATTACTTTTTAGCAATGGCTGCGAAAATATGACAAAATGTAAATTTAGACATACTCTCGTACGGATTAACGAACCGTTGTTTTCATTAAGATTTTCAAAACCCAAGTAATCTGAAGAACCACTTCAATCTAGTTATTATTCCTTTTAATCCTAATACAACATGTAGTTCGTAGATAATAGCTCTGGTGATAGTGTCTACTGCCACGATTCTCTAGGTTGGTAGCTACTTGTATAGCGCTACCAGTCACTACATAAATTCAAACTAGATAATCCACCACCACTACAAACAGTTGTCTATTCACCACCAATGGCGTCGCTTCTGAGTACGTGGAGACAGTTCCAGCTCTTTGACTTCACGCCAATACGGGATCCGAATTTCAATTCGTCCAATCCGTTATACTCTGATAGCAGTCTAACATCCATTAACAGTAGTAACAACTACTTCATACTTGGGGTTAATTCATATATAAAGATTGTTGATAACGATCTCCAAGTGGTAAAGACATTTCTCGCCTATGACGTTGACTACCGTATCACGTTTATTAAGTCAATTGACAATTCAAACTTGATAATTACCTTGGGAGAGAACCAAGGGAATTCGTCTATCATAAAGTTATGGGATTTAAACAAGATTGTCACTTTGGCCAACGTTAGTGACGAAGATATGAAATTCAAATACAACAGTCAGATTGTCATCAATTTATCAGATAATTCGTATCCTATTTCATGTTTTCAATTCAGTTTCGACTTGACAGTTTTTGCTGTAGGGTATACTAATGGTAAGGTAATACTTATTAGAGGAGATATCTTACGAGATAGAGGCTCAAAACAAAGGATTGTATATGAATCAAATGATCCAGTCACAGGGGTTGAAATTGATAGCAATCAAAGTTTGTACATCACCACTACTTCAAAGATCGTCAATGTTTCAATTTTGAATCGTTCCAAGCCACGAATTCTTAGTAAATCTGGTATTGATTTGCATTGCGAAACAATAAATCAAGAGGAGAAGTTGATTGTGGCCACTCAATCTGCTATAAAGTTTTATAACAACTACCAAAAGATCAAGTCAATTAATTTTCAGTTGAACAAATCACGGATAGAAAAGTTGTCAAATAATTACTTGTTGATAATATCAACCGAAGATCAAAATAACAAATTAACAAGTAGAGTCATAATTTTTGATCTTTTCAATAGCCACATTTCATTCAACTTGTTGATTCCAAATGCAATTATCACCCACATGTTCGTTCAAAAGAAAAACATTTATCTATTAAGTAATGATGGTGTACTATACCGTGTCCATGAAAAACCAATTAATCAACAAATTGAGTCCATTGTTCAGCGAGAGCTCTTCCCGATTGCCTATGACTTGGCTAAACAAGCGAATTTGCCAAACAATTTACTTTTAAGAATTCAGAAGTTATATGCTGATCATTTATACAAAAACTCGAAGTTTGATGAATCAGTTGACATTTATATAAAGTGTCTTGACTTATTAGATCAAAAGAGAGCCAAGGACACCACAGAAGAAAATCTCGAAAATGAAATCGACGATGAAGAATTTATTATGAATGTCATCACAAAGTTCAAGGATGTTCAAAACATCACCAATTTAACTAAGTTTTTAAAAGTGCTAAATGACAAGAAATTGGCAAACAAGGACCATATCACATTGCTCCTTTGCTGCTATTGTAAGTTGAAATTAACTGACGATTTGGATAATTTTATCGAAAACTTTGATGAAAATCTTGACTTCAACTTTCAATTGGTCATAAACTTGTTAAAAGAATGTGGTTACTTCCAACAAGTTATCAAGTTATTGCATAAACTTAATGAACCTGGCTCAATTGTTGATATTTATTTGAACGACCTAATCAACCCTAAGCAAGCATTAAACTACTGCAAAACATTACCGATAGATGAATTGCTTTTAATTCTCATAGATCATTCCAAAACTTTGCTAGATTATTATCCTATTGAAACTACAGAACTTTTGATTAATGTATTCACCGGCAAGTATCTACCTAAAGATACGCAAGAGTTGGACAAAGAAACTCACGAATATAAATCGTCAAACCCGTTAACTAGTTATCAAGCATTTTTGAACTATTTATCAGGGTCAACCGACGATGACGAGCCTAAAACTCCCCCTGAACCTACTTATCTGCCTCCGAAACCATCTTTGATATTTTCCAGTTTCATAAATCACACAAATGAGTATGTTATTTTCCTTGAAGCATGCATCGAAACATTTGATAAATATCAAGGAAATGTAAATGATAAGAAGAACTTGATTATGACACTTTTGGAGATGTATTTGCAATTATCGAAGACTGTCAGCGACTCACAACATTGGATTGACAACGCAGAAGCTTTAATTAAGAAGCATTCAATGTTTATTGAAGACTCTGATTTGCTTTTATTGTCCCACATATACAATTTCAGGCAAGGTGAAGTCTTTGCAAAGCAAAAAGCCGGATTTGAAGAAAGTCTATTTACCAGTTACCAAGTAGGAGGAGACGTTAAAGGGTGTTTTGGAATTGTAAAAGAGTTTGGAGATTCAAAACCTGAATTATTTAAACTAATGTTCAAGTTTGTTGTAAGTTCAGAGCAGGTATTTGACCAAATGGAAAATCCTGGAGATTTTTCATACCTATTAAAAAAAATCAAACAGTATAAACTAATCAATCCATTGGAGATGTTGCAAATTTTAACTAACAAAGGAGAAAAACAAAAGTTCTTAACACTTGGACTAATAAAAGATTATTTGATTGAAATTATTGATCAACAAAATCGAGAAATTTCCAACAACACGAAGTTAATGGAATACTACGAATCAGAATCAACAAAGAATGCCCTGAAATTAACTGAGTTAACAACAAAACCATTTGTTATCCAGAACAATAAATGCGACGAATGTTCCTTAAGACTTGATTTCCCCATGATACACTTCAAATGTAAACATTCTTTTCATCAAAAGTGTTTAAACAACAACCTTATTGCATCAACAGTCACAAATGCAGAAGAAAAACAATGTCCTAAGTGTTTCAGTGAAATTGAAGAAATGAGGACTGTCCGTCATGAACAGTTCAAGTCCAAAGAAGACATTGAAGTATTTGAAACTGGCTTGAACGATGCTTCAGATAAATTTAGATACATCACGGATTACATAGGTAAAGGGGTTATGGAAAACAATTCAGTTACATTGTTAGGTGATAATTGAATCAAGATACTAGTACGCACAATGTGTATATCGGTTATAGCATACATACAACGTTTAAATACATTTGCAAATGAATTCTTCATTAATTATTTATCATGGCTGCAAAATTTTTGCAGCCATTTTGAAACGGGTTTGAAACAATCTCAAAACTTTTTCTTAGAAAAATTATGACTATATATCTAGTGACATAAACAAGAGTATACCTTAGAGAACTGTAAATATGTCATTTCGACACTCTGTTTGCAGATATCTTGAGTTTGAACAGCATTACTACCAATTAATCAAACAGCAAAATACTACACAAGACACATTAGTGAATAAAATAAATGAAATATCGAAAGAAATTGTGGACTCTATTATTCTGAAATGGGATATGATTGACTCCATAAGCATAGGTGAGATAGTCAACGAAAAGTTGACATCAAAACATTATCGTCAAATGGTGGTGCTTTACTTTATGAGAGTACGAGTCTTGGACCACGAAATATACCACCGATTATTTGAAGTTGTGAAGTACTTAAAACAGATGATGGATGAGCTCTGTGGAAATGAACAGTTTCAACATGACTTGAGTGTCAGCTTGATCAAGTTTAATCAGATCATCACTAAACTACATCGACTAGCACAGAATGGCTTTGATGAGGACGCAGATGACGACGAAAAGATAGGTGGAGTTAGATGCCTCAGCAGTGGAGATTTACCCAGAGGTAAACTACGCAATTTGACTTCTAAGTTGTACCCGAAATGCAGAAGAACTGAAAAAGGGCAGTCCAGGGTATATCAGCCGGAAGCTCATGTCGCAAGAGAGGTATCAGAGCCTGAACATGCAGAGGAAAATTTTGCAATGACTCCCATGATGAATCCTCCAAGTGTAGAAGAGATTCCCCTTCCCCTGGTGTCAATTATGGAGCCTCTACCACTTGAAGAACCCATTGATTTACACCCTGATGAAAACTCGGTAATTGATGAATACGTCCACCCAGAACGAATGAAGTACAGTATAATTGGACCCAAGAGAGTGACGAGTCTACGAGTAATGGACCGAATTCCGAGCCGTAGACAAAATTTTCGTCTGATGTAAGAGAGTTTGACTAGTGGCAGTAATTCTACTGATCACTGCCGAGCAAGACGTGAAAGGTACAGCACGAAAGGAGAAAGAGGATACGTGGACCAAAAGTAAAGTCAGATCATAGTGTATGAAATATCATAAGTTCCAACTACGACGCAAACAAATCTCTACACAAACTCAATCTGTCAATTACTACTTTCAGTAACTGATAAGCCTTACTTCGGTCGGTGGAACGTAATGGTAGCTTCCACGGTAGAAAATTATCACTTCATAAAAATTGCGATAACCACAAAAGATGCAAGAAACTCATTGTGGCAACAGGTGACATTAGGTGATGTGTGGTACCTTACGATAGCGTAATGTAACCTTGTTGTTCGAATAATAATTAAAATCGACCTATGGTAGTGCCGATAGTGGCGTGTGGTAGTACCTTACGGTGGTGGCGGCGCGACTACGTGGGTACGTGTGGCGGTAGAAACGGGTTGTGTCGGTAAAATATGGCGGTAACGAGCAAGATTTTGTCTTGTGACAAATTGTCTCTTGCAGTGGAAAATTTTTAAATAACCCTTGTATCAAAATTTACTCTTTTTATCGTAGTAACTATTTTATTACTGAAACATGTCCAATCCAACTGATCCAACTGTTCCTCCAGTCCACGGAAAATCTGTCGAAACTGCTCCATCTGTCAGCGACTCTGGCTGTAAATACGCAAATGATCCAACTTTTCAGTTGATCTCTTGGAAAGATCCTGTCAAGACCGGTAAGGTTTTTGGTTCCATTATTGTTGGTTTAGCTGTTTTGAAAAAAGGTAACCCAATCAATTGGTTCTTCCATGTTGCTTTCCTTGCTTT
>ERZ778017.3795-NODE-3795-length-10337-cov-3.590255_pt1 | contig 10337 bp, 18 predicted proteins | sample MGYA00375747_ERZ778017 | MGnify/ENA primary metagenome ERZ778017 (study PRJEB29350, sample SAMN05509838) | bioreactor metagenome | biome: bioreactor; material: wastewater | place: South Africa: University of Cape Town | collected 2014-03-17 ... | reverse complement strand
GTTTGCCGCGTGAAGCCTGGAAAAATCTTGTTTGAGCTTGATGGAGTCTTGCCAGAAGTTGCAGAAAAGGCTTTTGAACTTGCTTCTGCGAAATTACCAATTGCAACACGTTTTGTTAGAAGAATTGGCTGAGGTATATCATGAAAAAACAAGATTTTAATAATAAGTCAGTAAGTGAATTATATGATTCACTTCAGTCAATTAAAAAAGAGCTTCTAGGTCTTCGCATCCAAAAGAGCATGGGTCAGTTGACGAATTCTTCTGTTATCAGAAAAAATCGTCGTGATGTTGCTCGCGTTATGATGCACCTTGCTCAGAAAAAAGTGAAATAGAGGTAAAAATGCCACGTAGAATTTTCGAAGGTGTTGTTGTAAGCGATGCGAATGATAAGACTGTTGTTGTTCGTGTTGAAAAAAGAGTAAAGCATCCAGTATATAAAAAGTACATTATGCGTTCAGCAAAATATGCTGCTCATGATGAAAAGAATGTCTATAAAATTGGTGATAAGATTCGGATTGAAGAAAGCCGTCCATTCTCAAAATCAAAAAAATGGCAAGTTCTTTACACTGATCAAATAAGTGCATAGGGAGTAGGCGATGATTCAAACTGAAACACGATTGGAAGTGGCTGATAACTCTGGTGCAAAGCAAGTTCAATGCATTAAAGTTCTTGGAGGCTCCAAAAGACGTTATGCCTCCGTTGGTGACATTATTGTCGTTTCCATCAAAGATGCTTTACCTAAAGGTAAAGTGAAAAAGGGCGATGTCCATAAAGCTGTTATTGTTCGTACAAAACAGTGTATTAAGCGTGCTGATGGTAGCGAGATTAGTTTTGACACAAACGCTGCAGTGCTCATTAATAAACAGAATGAGCCGATCGGGACACGTATTTTTGGCCCAGTAACACGTGAATTAAGAAACCAGGGATATATGAAAATTATTTCCTTGGCGCCAGAGGTGCTCTAATGACTGCAGTAAAATTAAAAGTTAAAAAGGGCGATAAAGTTATCGTCCGTACAGGTCGGGATAAGGGAAAAATTGGAACTGTATTGAAAGTTTTCAAGGAAGATTCCGCTCTTATTGTTGAAGGGGTAAATGTTGTAAAAAAACACGTTAAGCCAACTCAATATAGTGCAGGTGGAATTGAACAAAAGGAATCTAAGATCCATATTTCCAATGTCGCATTGCTAGATCCTAAAACAGAACAACCGTCTAAGGTTGGTTTTAAGATTCAGAAGGATGGTTCAAAAGTTCGCTTTGCTAAAAAAAGCGGCGAAATAATATGAGGTAATGGCAGTTATGACACGCCTTTATAAAGAATATAAAGATAAAATTGTATCAAAGCTGATGAAAGACTTTGACTACAAAAATCTTCATCAAGTTCCAAAGCTTGAGAAGATTGTCGTCAATATGTGTATCGGTGAAGCCGCTCAAGATAGTAAAAAGCTTCAAGCTGCAGTTGATGAATTGACAGCAATTACAGGACAAAAGCCTGTGATTACTCGGGCCAAGAAATCAATCGCTGGTTTCAAGCTTCGTGAAGGAATGGCTATTGGTGCAAAGGTAACCTTACGTCGTGATAGAATGTATGAATTCTTTGATCGTCTGGTTACAATAGCACTTCCGCGCGTTCGCGACTTCCGGGGCGTCTCTGGAAAAAGCTTTGATGGAAAAGGTAATTATGCCTTGGGTGTTAAAGAACAAATTATTTTTCCTGAAATTAACTACGATAAGGTTGATAAAGTTCGTGGTATGGATATAATTGTTTGTACGACAGCTAAAACAGACAAAGAGGCAAAGGCTCTATTGAAAGAGCTTAATGTCCCGTTCTATAATTAAGGATAGAAGTAATGGCACGTTTAAGTTCAATAAATACAAACAATCGCCGTCAAAAGATGGCGCAAAAGTTTGCAGCTCGTCGTGAGAAATTGAAGGGGATTATTTCTAATAAAGAAATTTCTTTAGATGAAAGAATTCAAGCAACAATAAAGTTATCTGAATTACCACGTAATAGCGCAAAGATACGGTTTCGTAATCGATGTGAAGTGACAGGTCGTCCACGAGCTTTTTATCGTAAGTTTAGAATGTCAAGAATTGCCCTTCGTGAGTTGGGTTCTCTTGGGTTAATTCCAGGTTTAACTAAGTCAAGTTGGTAATATTATGATTGTAAATGATCCAATTGGAGATATGTTGACCCGCATCCGTAATGGTCAGCGAGCAGGTAAATCATCTGTTAAATCTCCTAATTCAAAAGCAAGAAGGGCAGTTTTGGATGTCCTTCAAAAAGAAGGATATATTCGCGGCTACAGCACTGAACAAGTTCGTGCAGGCATCGAGAATATAAATGTAGAGCTTAAGTATCACGACGGTTTGCCCGTTATTGAGATTATTCAGCGAGTTTCTAAGCCTGGATTGAGAGTTTATTCTCAATCGAAGGATTTAGGTTCTTTTATGAGCGGTCTTGGTATTTATATTGTTTCAACTCCTAAAGGTGTTATGACCGATGTTGAAGCAAAAGAGCAAGGCATCGGTGGCGAAGTTCTTTGCAAAGTTTATTAAGGAGTAGCCAACAATGTCACGTGTAGGTAAAACACCCATTAAATTGCCCACAGGAGTAAACGTAGCTATTGCCAATAATACCGTAGAAGTATCAGGCAAGCTTGGTAAGCTTTCTATGAAATATCTTGATGTGGTTACAATAACAAATCAGGATGGTGTTGTCCAAGTTCAACCAGCGAACGATTCAAAAACAGCCCGTATTAACTGGGGAACTGTTCAACGTCGGGTTGCTAATATGGTTAATGATGTAACGAATGGCGTTAATGTTAATCTAGAATTAGTTGGCGTTGGATATCGTGCAAATGTTCAAGGAAATAAAGTGAACTTGCAATTAGGCTTTAGTCATGACATAGTTTATGATCTGCCTGCAGGGATTACAGCAAAGTCTGACAAACCCACGTCTTTAACAATTAGTGGTTTTGACCGTCAGCTCGTAGGGCAAGTGGCAGCAGAAATTCGTGCCTACCGTAGACCAGAGCCTTATAAAGGTAAAGGTATTATTCGGAATGGCGAATTTGTTCTTAGAAAAGAAGGTAAGAAGAAATAGCAATGGCTAAAATAGATCTACATACGCGACGCAAGGAACGTATTCGTTCTAAATTGCGTAAGGTAAGTTCTGGAAAACCAAGACTTACAGTGCATCGCACAAATAAATATTTGTACGTTCAAGTAATTGATGACGTTAAGTCCATAACTATGGCAGCAGCATCGACTCTTGAGTCTGCAACAAAAGCAGATCTTAAGAGTAGTTCAAATGCTGAAGCCGCTAAATTAGTTGGAAAGCTAATTGCTGAACGCGCAACGAAAGCAGGAATTAAAGAAGTGGTTTTTGATCGCTCTGGCTATAAGTTTCATGGTCGTATTAAAGCTATTGCTGAAGCGGCTCGTGAAAATGGTTTGAGCTTTTAGGGTAGAGTCATGGCTAAAAATACAAATACAGAAAAACAGCGCGAAGAAGTTGAATTGATCGAAAAGCTTGTTAGCGTTCGTCGTGTTACAAAGGTCGTCAAAGGTGGTAAAAACCTACGCTTCACAGCGCTTGTCGTTATTGGTGATGGTAAAGGTCGTGTTGGATTTGGTTCTGGGAAGGCCCGAGAAGTTCCTGATGCAGTTAGAAAGGCTTCTGAACAAGCCCGCCGCTCCATGATTCGTGTTCCCTTAAGAGAAGGTCGTACAATTCATCATGATTTGACAGGACATTTTGGCGCAGGCCGCGTTTACCTTCGAGCAGCTCCTGCTGGTACAGGTATTATTGCCGGTGGTCCAATGCGTGCAGTTTTTGAATCAGTCGGTATTCAAGACGTTGTCAGTAAGTCTGTTGGTACATCCAACTATTACAATGTGGTTCGTGCTACATTTGACGCTTTGGTAAATGTTTCATCACCTCGGGATGTCGCCACAAAGCTAGGTCGTAAGATTCCTGAAATTGTCGCTCGTCGCGATGCGTCCATGGCAAGGAGATAACAATGGCTGGAAAAAAGAAAGAAGTAGCAGGTACTATTAAGGTTAAGCAAATTGGTAGTCCAATTCGTCGTGATAGTATCCAAAAATTGTACTTGAAATCTCTCGGACTTGGAAAAATTAACCGAGTTCGTGAGCTTCAAGATACACCAGCAGTTCGTGGATTAATTACACGTCTGCAGCATATGGTTACAGTTGTAGAGTAAGGTGTAGGCAATGACTATTAGATTAATTGATATTAGAGATAATAAAGGTGCCCGCACTCGTCGTAAGATTGTTGGCCGTGGAATTGGGTCTGGCCTAGGTAAAACTTGTGGCCGTGGGGGTAAAGGTCAAACAGCACGTTCTGGTGTGGCGATTAATGGTTTTGAAGGTGGCCAAAATCCTATTTACCGTCGTCTACCTAAGCGGGGATTCAATAACATTCATGCATCGAAGTATTTTGAGTTAACTTTTGATAAAGTAAATGTTTTGTTAGCCAATGGATTGATTAAGGCTGGTGATACAATTGACCGCAATCTTTTAATTCAAACTGGTGTAATGAAGAAGTGGTATGATGCCGTTTCATTAGTTTCAACAGGAGTCCTTAAAGAGAACATTTCTTTTGAGGTAACTCGGGCGACAAAAAATGCATCCGCACAAGTTGAAAAACTTGGTGGAAAGATCGTAATTGCATAATTAAGGGGTAGGGTACCAAATGTCATCAGCTGTTGAGCAACTCGCTTCAGGTTTCAGTTTATCTACTTTTTCTAAAGCAGATGATCTAAAAAAGCGAATTTATTTTACATTGTTAGCACTGATCGTTTATCGATTTGGTACCTATATACCTTTGCCAGGGATTAATCCTACAGTTATTCAGGAGTTTGCTGCTGCGAACTCTGGTGGCATTTTTGGAATATTAGATATGTTCTCAGGGGGTGCAATCAGTCGTATGACTATATTTGCCCTAAACATCATGCCTTATATCTCCGCAAGCATTATTGTCCAGTTGATGACATCAGTTTCACCCCATCTAGAAGCTTTGAAGAAAGAAGGGGAGAGTGGACGCAAAAAATTAAATCAATATACTCGTTATGGTACTGTTTTGTTGGCATCCATCCAAGCCTTTGGTATTGCTGTTGGATTAGAAAAGATGACAGTTGGTGCAGGCTCTGCTGTTTTAAATCCGGGGTTTCTCTTTAAATTTTCAACTATTGTCACGCTAACAGGTGGTACACTATTTATTATGTGGTTGGGAGAGCAGATTACCAGCCGCGGTTTAGGGAACGGAACTTCACTTATTATTTATTCCGGTATCGTTGCTAACCTGCCTCAATCATTCTACAAAACTTTTGTAGCAGCCGAACAAGGTGCTATTAAGACGTGGGTGCTGTTTTTGATTCTAGCAATGGTTGCTGCAGTTATTGGCTATGTGGTCTTTATGGAAAAAGCTCAACGGCGAATTCTCATTCAATATCCTAAACGACAAATTGCAGCCGATCGACCTGCAATGGCGCAAACAAGCCATTTACCACTGAAATTGAATAGCTCGGGTGTTATTCCTCCTATATTTGCGAACTCTTTATTATTATTCCCGGCGACAATTGCTGGTTTTTCAGGGACAATGGATCCTGATTCCATTATGGGGATGATTTCTACTTACATGGCACACGGAAAACCTCTTTATATGCTATGTTCTACAGCGTTGATTATCTTTTTTGCTTTCTTTTACACGGCTATTGTTTTTAACCCAACTGAAACAGCTGAAAATTTAAGAAAGATGGGAAGTTTTATTCCCGGAATTCGACCGGGTAAGGCAACTGCTGACCATATTGATTATGTTTTAACAAGGTTGACCGTTATTGGCTCATTGTATCTTGCATCAATCTGTTTGCTGCCTGAACTCATTTTGTCTAAGGTGGCTTTGCCATTCTATTTTGGTGGAACAAGTATTTTGATTGTTGTGAGTGTAACGATTGACACAATTAGCCAAATGCAGTCGCATTTAGTTGCTCACCAATACGAAGGACTCATTAAAAAAGCTAAGCTTAAAGGTAAGCTATAATGATACTGGTTTTATTTGGGCCACCGGGTTCAGGAAAAGGAACTCAGTCAGATCTGCTTCTGAAGAGTGGACATTTTATTCATATCTCTACAGGTGACCTTCTACGTAATGAAGTTGTTGAAGGTACTGAGATTGGTGGGGTGGTAAAAGATATTATGTCGCGCGGGGAGTTTCCGAGTGATGATATTATCATGAATTTAGTAGAGAAGCAGCTTGATCTACATGAAGGTGAGCAAATTATTTGTGATGGTTTTCCCAGAACAATGAATCAAGTGCTTGCATTTAATGACCTTCTTAGTGTAAAAAGAGAAAATGTTGGTCTTGTTGTCAATCTAAATGTGGATCTCAGTCAATTGATTGAGCGTATCTCTGGGCGATATTCCTGCAAGGAATGTGGTGCAGTTTATCACGACACAAATAAACGTCCGCTTAAGGATGGGGTGTGTGATCGTTGTGGTGGGGATGAATTTATTCGCCGCACAGATGATCAACCGGATGTTCTTGAGAATAGGGTAAGAACGTATTTAGATCAAACCCAGGCCGTTTGTGATTATTATAGGCAAAAAGGTTTAGTGAAAGATCTTGATGCATCAAAAGATCCTGTGTCAGTAAATAATGATTTAAAAAGTTGTCTGACTCAGGCAGGTTTTATAATATAAGGAGAACTAGGCAGTGGCACGTATTGCTGGTGTAAACATACCAACACAAAAGCGAGTTATTATTGCGCTTACGTATATTTATGGTATTGGAAAAGTTAAGGCTAAAGAAATTGTAGCCAAATTAGGCGTTGATGAATCAAAGCGCGTTAATGAGTTGTCGGATCAAGATGTCTTACGTATTCGTGAGATTATTGACGCTGATTATCTTGTCGAAGGTGATCTTCGTCGCGAAGTTTCAATGAACATTAAACGTTTAATGGACTTAGGTTGCTATCGTGGTTTGCGCCATCGTAAAGGTCTTCCTGTGCGTGGTCAACGGACGCATACCAATGCACGTACACGTAAGGGTAAAGCAGTTCCGATTGCTGGTAAAAAGATTGCTAAGAAGTAAGAAGTAAGTAGTGAGTAGATAATGGCACAAAAGAATACATCGCGCGTAAAGCGTCGTGAAAAAAAGAATGTTGTAAGTGCGCAGGCACATATTAATGCAACATTTAATAACACGATCGTTACAATTACAGATGAAAAAGGAAACGCGATTTCATGGTCCACAGCTGGTGCGATGGGCTTTAAAGGCTCTCGTAAGTCTACACCATATGCGGCTCAAATTGCAGCGGATGAAGCAGCAAAGAAAGCAGCAGAACATGGTGTAAAAGATATTTCTGTTTTTGTCAAAGGACCTGGCTCAGGTCGTGAAACAGCTCTGCGTGCATTGCAAGCAGCTGGTTTCAAAGTAACGTCAATTAAGGATGTGACACCTATTCCACATAACGGATGCCGAGCACCAAAGCGTCGTCGCGTGTAATTGTTGTTAATTAGAATTAGTGGGGAATTCCAGTGCTTCAAAACAATTGGGAAGCGTTAATTAAGCCGAATAAGCTTGATGTAAAATACAATAGTCCTGACTTACGTCATGCTGATGTCATTGTTGAACCTCTTGAAAGAGGATACGGCCTAACTTTAGGAAACGCATTACGTCGCATTCTTTTGTCTTCATTGCAAGGGGCTGCATTCACATCTGTTAAGATTGAGGGTGTTCTTCACGAGTTCTCTACAATACCTGGTGTGATGGAAGATGTAACAGATATTATTCTTAACCTTAAGACTATTGGTGTTCGTAGCACAGTTGAGGGTGTTAAGAAAGTTAGGCTCGTTGCCAGCAGTAAAGGCCCTGTCTATGCTCGCCAGATTGAATGTCCTACAGGGATTGAAATCCTTGATCAAGATATTATTATTTGTCATCTAGACGAAGGTGCAAAACTTTCAATGGAAATGACAGTTGAATCGGGTAAGGGATATATTCCTGCGAACAGTGTTTCGCATGATGACAAACCGATTGGATTGATTCCAATTGATGCAATCTTTAGCCCGGTAAAGCGTGTAAGCTATAAAATCGAGCCGACTCGTGTGGGGCAGAGGACTGACTTTGATAAATTGATCCTAAACGTCAGCACCGATGGATCTCTTAAACCAGACGATGCTATCGCCTTAGCTGCTAGAATTATGCAGGATCAATTACATAGCTTTATCAATTTTGATGAGCCTAAAGCAGCAGATAAGAAAGAAAGTAAAATTGAATTACCATTCAATCCAAATCTTTTGAGAAAAGTAGATGAGTTAGAACTGTCAGTACGGTCAGCAAACTGCCTGAAGAACGAGAATATTATCTATATTGGTGATCTAGTTCAAAAGTCAGAACATGAAATGTTGCGGACACCTAACTTTGGGCGTAAGTCTTTGAATGAAATACGTGAAGTTCTTGAAACTATGGGATTAACGTTAGGGATGATTATTCCTAATTGGCCACCAGAAAATATCGAAGAGCTAACAAAGAAATTAGAAGATCCATTTAATTAAGAATTTTTGGAGTAAACAATGAGACACGGTATAAGTGGTCGTAAATTTAATAGAACAAGTTCTCACAGAAAAGCAATGTTTGCAAATCTTTGCCAGGCATTGATCGAACGTGAACAAATTGTAACAACCTTGCCGAAGGCAAAGGATCTTCGCCCTGTAATCGAGAAATTGATTACTATTGCGAAGAAAGGTGATCTGCATTCACGCCGTATTTTGGCATCACGGCTTCGCAGTGAATCTCATGCAGCAAAGCTAGCAAATGAATTAGCTGGTCGTTTTGCAGGCCGTCAAGGCGGTTATACACGCATTATGAAGCATGGTTTCCGTTATGGTGACAATGCGCCAATGGCTGTTATTGAGTTTGTTGATCAAGCGAAATAATATCCTCCCAGATATTTTAAAAAGGCGGCATAGTACCGCCTTTTTTTATGTCATAGTATTCTAAAGTTAAAATTATAATCTATTAAGAAGGAGGGGGTAATTTATCCTCCTAGTCTAAATAGTGGTGCCGGAAGAAAAGTGATTCAATAGACTTAGTATACTTTTCTCCAATTGATGTCCAGTTGCTAAGGATTGCATTATTCCTGTGCACTGAAACGCCTTAATACCAATCATTACCCATCTCATTTTTGCAGGATTCGTTATATTTCAGGCAGTATCCTGCCTAACCTGCTCAAGAATTTTTACCGTTATGTTAATTTTTTTACAACATTATATATTTCTTCAGCGTTGACTAATTAATTATTCTTTTAAATCTTACTTTTCACCTAAGCCAACAAGAAGCATTAAAATAGCTTGATTTATTGCTAAGGAGAATCAGTACGGACAACTAACAGCTTCCAACCATATATTATTGGCAATAATAAAGATTGCTCTTATCATCTCTTAATAATTAATGATGGAGGAGGGATGAGTAGTTCTAATAGTATTTGCCGTCACAAAGCTTAGGAGATAAACAACCTTTTTCGTAAAGCTTAGCTAAGACTACCTATCTAAGCGCCAGCAACCTGAGAAGAATGTAAGGTAGAATACTTCAACATTCAGTGATAGGTAGTATATAGGTAACACTTATATTACAGACTGAGCAGCCAACCTCTACCATTTTACAGAGTAGATATGGCACTTATCCCCACAGGCTTCCTATATTTGCATTTGAGGTGGAGGCGGTCTCTTACATCTCAGTTATGAAGGTACTGTAGTATGTCAATTTTATAGGAAGAGAGGGTCATGCATTATAAATATTCTGTTATGTTAGGAATGATAAGGATCGCATTGGACTGCCCATCAGATTGGCTCCCGCGAGAACATGAGAAATTACATAAGTGCGATTATAAGTCCCTTCATAGTGCAAGGGAATATAGGTCCCTCCTTAAGTCATTAGTATCTTGAGTACCGACCCTAGTAACCATTTGTCAGAGTTTGTAGCATTCAATATAATACAATATTTGCATTCATTGCTTTAGAATAATGGGCTGTCAAATGCCAAGAGTATATAGGCCTCCTCCTTTAGTTCCTCAAAACAAAAAGCATTAGTTTATCTATTAATTGAGACTAAGGGGAAACTTATAAGAAATATTATTAGTTAAAGAACTAAGGGTAAGCTTGTGCAAATAAGCTATTGCGGTAGTCTTCGGTTTCTAATATTAAATCTTCTAAAGTTTTATTTAAAGTTCTAGCATAATCGGCATGAGAAGGAAGCCCATCGTCCAGATCCCTTAAATAATCTTCGATTTTTTGAAACTCTGTATCATTAATGCT
>ERZ778017.3793-NODE-3793-length-10344-cov-4.700262_pt1 | contig 10344 bp, 6 predicted proteins | sample MGYA00375747_ERZ778017 | MGnify/ENA primary metagenome ERZ778017 (study PRJEB29350, sample SAMN05509838) | bioreactor metagenome | biome: bioreactor; material: wastewater | place: South Africa: University of Cape Town | collected 2014-03-17 ... | reverse complement strand
CTTCATCACTTTCCAATCACTGATAGGTTGGTAATTTTTATAGTACCGTTTTGATAATTTCATTTCGTCTGTGATGGGATTTCCATTAGTATTGTGTCGTTTATCATCATAGTAGATGTAGAAGGTGTTGGCGAGCAATTTAAGGAAGTTCTCCGAGTTGTAATCTTCATCGAATCCATGCCGCATCTCTTCATTTAACGGCTGTAGCGGTTTGGGACCATAGTAAACTAATGGTTGCGACGACATTGGTACACGACTGTGATTTATCTGTCAAGTCCAACCTAAGCTTGTGATGTTCCCTCTTATGTACTAAGTTTGCAACTTGACAAAGATCATATTATCAATGTTCGTGGTAAGAATGATAGTAGAGTGTGCAGGCGCAGCGCTACCATCAAAGAGCACCACTATATAAGTAAATTTGCAACAAAAAAACTTATTATGGGAGACGAAAGAGGCCGACACGGCAGGGAAGAATATTGCGGAAATGAAACTCTCGCAGTGTTTGTCGTGTAGTTTTATGTACGGTGTGCGAAATTGGCAGTCAAATGTACGTGGAATGGGCCTGGTGATTCATATATAGTGTAGATACTGTAGTAGTGAAGAACTGCGTTTCTTGATGCAAGGTGATTAGTTACAGAGATGCTCTACAGACTTCTAAACGTGTCGAAAAAGCAATTGGGTTTAGTCATACATAATCAGCAGCAGCTAAGCTGTAGAAGCTTGGTGATAGCTAGGTAAAATGAGGTAACTGAGGAATTCTGAGCGCACATATAACCGATCGGCGTTGACGATTATTGACAAGTGAAAACAAGTGAATCACATCCTAGGCCTCAGTATAAGCTGAATTTCCAATGGATTAGAAATTGCAATTACAGTGATCAATGATAACGCATACTGTGTGGAGAAAAACCACTTGGATCGAAAATGTAGAACAAATATTTCACGCAACGGTAATTGCAAGTACTCGGTGAATACAAGACAAAAAGAGTAATCGAAATGGCTCGACAGAGTCCATTTAGCTCAAAGTCACTGAACTAGCGATATTCGAGAGAAGATCACATCAGAAAAGTCACACTAGAAACACTGAGCTGAGGACGATACAGTGTACAGTTACTCTTTCACATACAGTATCATTTTGCAATGCTGCACGTCAATAGCCTTGACACTGTCGGTTACAGCCATAGTAAAGGCCCCGTTCTCCACAAGTACCATTGGCACCTATCGTATATAACATACGTGTGCATATGTCATGGTGATGTGCTTGATCCGAAGTCAGCCCTTAGAAACTCCGAACAAAATATCGTACATCGCTGTACATGTATTCAATTTACGTCAATTCCATAGACAAGCTCTTACAGCATAGCAAGTACAAACCGAGTCTGCTGATGCTACTGTTCCTATTGCCCGACCAGCAGTGTAGAGTCATCTTTGTATGTATCATGTATGGCTACATTATTACGGACATATTAGCCGAATGCGGTGAGCGGTCACGGCGAGCGGCCACGGCGGTTCTGGCGAGCACGGCGAGCACTGTGGCTACACGTTCGAATATACAACACCGATATCATTAGTATGTATTCACCACGGAACCACTTACCGAGCCTAGCACCTACCATATTGTAGACTTGGTATTCATCTCACTTACTAACACATTGTAACGTTGTTTTCATACGGTGCGGGCCGGGCTGGGTCCTTGCTCGCTTAGCATTACCGCAGCATCAGACAAGCACTGAATAGTGAAAACCACCCTGATCATCAAGCCTCCATCTGTCTCCAAAATGGCGATACTAGGGATACATTCTGCGCTAGACCGAGACCGTATATGGCATTGACCGAACTAGGGTGCGGTGTTTGCACACGAACGGTTAAACGGAGTTGACATAGGACGTTTGCTAGCCCTGTACCGGCTACATCGTGGCTTAAATATACATGAACAAAAGCAATCAAAGGATTTGTTGGAAACACCAGAGAAAGTGGGCAAGGAAGACTGAAGTGTGCGATGGGAGATCAGTGGCGAAAGCAATAAGGGGTCCAGTTCCTACGATAGCCTTAAATACCCATTTGCTTTACTCCTCTTATTGTTTCTTCCCCATGTATGGAATATTCCGCCCCCCTGTGTGCGGATGTGCGACGTCTTGGGGAAACTTTTAATCAACCCAAAGAAATAACAAGAACATATCCCGGTTAGCCTTCGAAGATCCCCAGTGTAACAGTATAGCATCTCCCTGGTGTGGGGTCAGTACTACCACACCAATAAAAGCTAAGACTCTGGGTCGACTTTCCGGCTATCGAGTCCGACACAGGCTGCAACGTCGCCGTTATGAGCCTGTGGTCATCCATGTACCATCCCGATTAGGAAAAGTGCCGCGTTTTTCTCATCTCTACCGCTATAATTGCCGTAACGCAAGATGAAAATTCTTGAACAGGGAGAACAGTAACGCTATCGATAGCCTGTATCGACGTGATGAATTCCTTTTTGTAAGCTGGACTTGTCACGTCAAACTTTTTTCTCCGGCTTCTTTTTCTATATATATCTTTTTGGTTCGCATCTTTTACCTGATTTCAACTTTTTCAATTGCTTTCACAATTATGTCTTCTTCGAGTATAGAAAAGACTACCGATGTCGGTGTGATCCAACACCTGGCTCCATATGAAACAAGTCAAACTCGTTGGCAAGCTTTCAAGCATTCGTGGAAAAGAGCCGACACCACCACCATTGACGCATGCTCTGATGACTCCGGGGCCCCAGATGGTGGTGCAAATTTAAAGAAGGGTTTAAAGAAAAGACAACTTCAAATGATCGCCCTTGGTGGGTGTGTTGGTTCTGGGCTTTTAGTTGCGTCTGGTTTAGCCTTGAAAAATGGCCCTGGGGCTGTTTTGGTGGCGTGGACCATTGTCTCTACTTTCTTATATTGTACCATGCAATCGTTGGCTGAATTGGCCGCATACATGCCAGTTTCTGGTTCTTTTGCGGTATATGCTGCCAGATTCATCGATCCCTCATGGGGTTTTGCCATGGGTTGGAATTATGCCATGTTCTGGGTGGTTGTTTTGCCGTTGGAATTGGTTGCAGCATCGTTAACAATTGACTTCTGGCAATCAAACATCAATCCTGTCGCATGGATTGCCATTTTCTACGTTTTGATTATTATCTTGAATTTGTGTGGTAACAAAGGGTTTGGGGAAGCCGAATTCGTTTCCGCCATCATCAAGCTTTTGGGGGTTGTAGGGTTTGATATCTTAGCTGTCATCTTGATTTGTGGTGGTGGTGACGAAGGGTATATTGGTGGTAAATACTGGCATAACCCTGGTGCCTTCACCACCGGTTTCAAAGGGGTGATTTCTGTTTTGATTACTGCCGTTTATTCTTTGGCTGGTACCGAATTAATTGGGTTGACCGGTTCCGAATCAAAAGAAAACCCTCGTGAAGTGTTACCAAAAGCCATCAAACAAGTGTTCTGGAGAATTGTTATCTTCTACTTATTGACCTTGACCTTAATCGGGTTCTTAGTCTCTGGTGACTCTCCCGAATTATTAGGTGGAAATGGTGCTTCTGCTTCTCCGTTTGTCATTGCCATTAGAGCTGGTGGTATCAAAGTTTTACCATCGATTTTCAACGTTATTGTCTTGGTTGCATTATTAGCCATTGGTAATTCTGCCGTTTACGGATTTTCAAGAACCATGCTTGGTTTGGCTGAACAACAATTGGCTCCATCCATCTTTGGCTACGTCGATAATGCTGGTAGACCATTGGTTGGGATCCTTACTTGTGCCATTGTTGGATTGTTATCTTTCGTGGTTGCTTCTCCTAAACAAGCTGAGGTGTTCAGTTGGTTGGTTGCATTGTCAGGTTTATCCACTTTATTTACTTGGGGTAGTATTTGTGGTGCTTTCATTCAATTTAGAAGAACTTTGGCATTTCAAGAAAGAACTACCGACGAATTACCTTATGTTTCCAACACTGGACTTTGGGGTGCATGGTATGGTTTGTTTATGAATGTTCTTGTTCTTTGCTTTGTCTTTTGGTTATCGTTATTCCCAATTGGCGAAAAACCAAGTGCTGTTGCTTTCTTCAAGAACTATTTAGCAACTGTTATTTGTATTGCATTTTACATCTGTCATAAAGTTTACACCAGAAACTGGAAGTTATTGGTTCCAATTTCTGAAATCAACATCGATAAAGGAAGAAAATTTGTTGACCTTGATTTATTATTACAAGAGAAAGCATTGGAAGCACAACGTCGTAAAGAGTTGCCAATCCACAAAAAGATTTACCATTTCTGGTGCTGAGGTTTTTTTGAGGTGCTTCTATTAAAAATTTCACATTTATACGTTTTATGAGTAACGGGTAGGGATATCAGGTATTGTATATTATTTAATTTACGACAAGTAAGGATAATACTGTAAGACGGAAAATAGTCCTTAATGTGGTTGTAAAAGACCTTGATTTTTTTTTTTAACTTGATTTAAATGGTCCACTCAAGTACCAATCTTACTGCTCTGAAAGCCCTGGTTGCAAATTAATCATTTTCAGTCAAATTTTTGCTATAGCAAAATACTAGGGAAATTAAGATACCAGAGGCTACGCTTCTGAATTACCGATTGCACCATGGTCTTCTTCAGATCTGAATTTACGTGTTCCAGCAATATGCTATAATTTGGAGTTTAATGCAATGCGTTGACAAGATATTCATCTGGTAAGTAATATGAGGTATGTAGCGATTGATTTCATGCTGTTAGAACCGATTTTGGGGGGGAATTTTGGTGTAGTGAAATTTTCATCTTTTACATCATACAGTTATAATATATTTTCATATGCATCAAGAAACGGCCTGCGTAGCGTAATGGTTAACGCGTTTGACTTCTAATCAAAAGATTCCGGGTTCGACTCCCGGCGTGGGTTTTCTTTTTTGCCTTTTAAAGTAACAATTAAAGCATCAGTATTCAAACGTCGAGGCAACAAAAGACTCGACAGTAGAGAATTACTATTTTGCTCTTTTTATGCCGGTGCTCGTCATATTTAAGGTGCTCGTCATATTTAAGGTGCTCGTCATATTTGAGATGCTTGATTAAACCTGATGTCAAATTACCACCGCTGCTTCTTTTTTCACACTATCTTGCAGGGATTGCGTATTAGGTATCTTAGACGTTGGTTGCGATCTTGCATCTGTAGCTGCGTTCAGGTCAAATTCAGTTGCTTTCCATCATGTATAGGACAATTCTAACACTGGATTAAATCTTCGTATGTAGAATCATGGGGCTAGTTCGTAGATGAAATTCTTCTCTTGTAGCGACAAACATAACCACAGTTGGACATATCTTACCCAAATTTGCCTCAGCGACATCCGGCGACAAAATGTGGTTTTTTAACTTCGGTGATTTCTGGTTGTGATTTTTGGGTGCAAACCGTATTAGTATAAAGAAGTCGCAGTGTGAATTTTCACTTCTTCTCCTATCGTAGTTACCACTTCAAATAACAGTCATCTTATGCACTTGTTGAAATCGTTAAGGCAGTCAAATTCCGATATCCGTATACTATGGGTGTCAGTGTTTATAAGAATGGCGAGTTTCGGACTCTCAAACCAAATTTTGACATTATACCTTGAATCACTACTGATTAGTCAAGTAAAAATTGGGCTATTTATGACCCTTACGTTGATTGGAGATGCTCTAATTTCGTACTATTTGACATGGAACGCAGACAGATTAGGTAGACGATTCGTTATGCTTTTTGGTACTGTGATGATGTTTGCATCCGGAGTGATATTTGCTCTATACTCCAACTATTTTGTATTGTTACTTGCTGCTATAGTCGGAGTGATATCACCATCAGGAAATGAGACCGGTCCGTTCAAATCGGTTGAAGAGGCATCGATAGCCCATCTTACGCCCCATAATCATCGCCCAGAGATATTTGCATTTTACGGACTATTTGCAACTGCTGGGGCAGCAACGGGATCGCTAGTTTGTGGGTACCTTGTAGACTACTTGCACCTCTCATGGAGATTTGAATTTCAGAGTTGTTATAGAATCATGTTTGGATTATATTCCGTAATTGCCATCATCAAGTTTGGATTAATGTGCTTGTTATCACCTAAATGTGAGATTTATACACCAGTAGAGGGTGTTAGCGACTCGGAGACGGAAACGAGCTCCTTGTTACCTCAACAAGAACAAGAACAACCTCAATCCAGCGGAATGTCGAAAACTACAAAGTACTACTTGCCCAGATTATTGGCGATATTTATGTTGGATTCGTTAGGATATGGATTTATGCCATCGGCATGGGTGATTTACTATTTAAAGAAAACGTTTGAAGTCACAGCAACTATTTTGGGGGTGATATTCTTTGTCACCAACGCCATCGATGCCGTTTCTTCATTACCATCGGCGTACCTCGCTAAGGCATTGGGACCAGTAAAGGCAATCTTGTTTACTCAGGCTCCGTCAGCGATTTTCTTTGTAATCATCACCTTCATGAGCAACTTTGCAACGGTGACTACGTTGTTGATTTTGTACTACGCTACGTCTACCATGGATGTGGTTCCACGACAAGTATTACTCACGTCCATAATGCCCAAAAACGAAATAACCAAAGTCATGGGAATTGTCAACATTGGTAAGACGTTTGCTACATGCGTGGGCCCAATTGTTACTGGGAAGTTGGCGTCGCACCATAAACTCCGGTTTGGATTTTTGATTAATGGGTCATGTGTGTTGCTCGCAGACTTGATATTGGCAATCAGCTTTGTCCATTTGGACAAGGAAATTTTGACAAAACAGTCCATTGATCACGACATCGAATAGTTGACCCAGAAAACGTTACTGCAGTAGAACACGTATGGAATATTATAGAATAGAGACAAGTCGTATACGCTTTTTCTGTAGCATTCCCACTCCCGTTACACCCAATCTGAGTTTGTTCCGCAAACTGCTTCTTAACTTATTAAATTTCTCTCCACCATACTGCACCATACTCGCATTACCAGTCTACTTACGATCTTGCATCGTTAATCGCACTCGTTGGTGCTTCTTTTTCTTCATCTTGCGCTCATATCTTTACATTTAGATCTCATTTTTAAACTGATATTTATTAAACCTTTCATGCTATATCTAGATACAACAAAAACCGTCAAGAGAAAAGAAGGAAATGCAACTAAAACAACATGTCTAATGTACAACATACACACAATGCTGCCAAACAACCCATTAAGCACCCTTCACCTCCTCCACCGCTGGGATGTTGTTGTTGTACATACACCGGTTGTTGCTGGGCATAATAGCCACCACCCTGTTGAGGATATCCTTGTTGGTAACCCTGTTGAGGATACTGTTGGTACCCTTGTTGTTGGTAATGATGGCCACCTCCCCAGCCTCTATCTTGGGTCTGAGACGAATAGGCCGGGGCAGCAGGGGCCGGGGAATATCCGGACAGATCATTATTTGACCAATTGGGTGGTGCTCCCGTTGGAGGTTGGTATTCTTTAGACATTGATACTACTTGTACAAAATAATAACAGGCAATATATTACAGGTTTCGACATTTATTATTTTGCATGTCACTTACTACGTTTTATACTGGACTTCCCTTGGCACAGGCAGCCGTGGTAGCCAAGCCCTAGCCCCCTACCAGATTCCTCACCCCCTACCATATATTTCGTTCCGCGCTGTACCGACGGTGGTGCGACCACAGGTGCTAGGGCCACCATGGTACTTTCGAGTGTCAGAGACGCTATTGCAACCATAGACGCCATGGTTTCGTTAGTGTTGGCACTCCTATCACCCAGTAGACTTATTTGACAAACTAACATTCGGCTTCTATCGGCACTCTGTGAGATTGTGATGTGTGAACTGCTTCGCCTACGCCACTTTTGTGTGATGTAGTACAACCGATCCCCGGATCAGGCTATGATTTTACGGCATAGAGATCAGTATTTGTGTGGATCTTGTCGAGATAGGTGTAGGACGTCATTTACATGCCGCATGTTGATCGTTTTGTGGGGGCTGTCGTTATCCTAAATAATGTATATGCAATCAATTTGTGAGAAAAAGGAAATATCTAGAATTTTTGAAAAATTCCCACAAATTGACAAATTATCTAATCAATTCACATAGATTGACGAATTTGTAGTTTATAACACGTCACTGTACTCTTCCAGGAGCTTTTTGTGAGTGGGAATTAACCTTGTTTCCATGATCTAACACTACATTTTAGTAAAGTCAAACCCAGCCATAGAGCAAGCCAATTTGCACTTCGAGCGTTGAGAAGGGACTGAAAGGGTTCTACACGTATAAGCATGGACCGCTGTTGGTCTATATGACAAGGTTGTTTAGCTGACCGAATGACAGGAGAAGAAACTTGTATAACTTCTTTAGCCATAATAGCAAATAAGTGGTAATTAGGGGGTAATTATTTTATAGTGAAACTGGGAGTCAAAACAACGGAGGTGAAGCAATCGAACAGAACTAGAGAAGGCAAGACGCTCATTTGTCATTAAATCATCATACTCTTGTTTACAATTTTGTATGCCTATCAAGAGAGTTGCGTACAACTTGTTTGAAGGTTATTTTATGTTAACCAGCTTGTTCAAATTCAAATCTTTATGCAATTATGTATTGTCATTTGACAGAATGAGGTACAGTTGTCACAGATTGCAAGGAAAAGTTTCGACAAAACTTCCGATTTGTAATCGCTGTTTGTGCAATGTAGTAGAGGGCTATTGCCGTGAGATGGCTTCAACATTTTAATTCCGTCTACATTTTGCCCAAAGTTGCACTCAAACACCGGAAACCAAACCAGGAGTCAGCAATATATCAGAACTCAATTTCACATAAACATCCGTTCTTTATTGTGTATTATGGATTTTCTTTTACAATACTTATATACTTTATCTCGATAACCCAATATATGCATTTTAGTTAAAAAAAGGGTTCGCAAGAAGACCTAACTCGATATTTTCCTTTAATTTCTTTTGTAAGTGACTAGAAGCCTGTTTTGAATGTAATATCAGTATTCATATCTACTACAAATGCATTGTTAACTATTTCGAGATAAAGTTGGATTTGTCGCAAGTCACAAATTTCGACCGTGTTTTTAGATGATTACAATTTGCTACACTAACAACAAACAGCCAAGAAACAACAAAAGCTACTTGGTACTTGGCATTCACGATATTCTCCGACAATACTGTGTGCCCAGCACCTTGTATTAACTATTCAATTCATTAGTTGATACTCTACCAATATGCACACCATTCACGTAAATGATATACAAACATTAGCTGAAGAGGGATAAAATTCGAGAACGAAAGCATGAAGTTGTCTTACGATATGTTATTGAATCAGTGACAAGTATGTAATAAACCAACTTCAACATCTGTCTTGTACAAAATGCCAGGTTTCTTGTCACCAATATTTAGGGCTAAAGCCCTATTGATCACGGGACCGGAATTTTTCAAGGTAGTGTACTGGCTAACATTAACCTTCCTAATTGAGCTTTTTGAGAAATTTTCACTTCACCATCAATTTTTTTCACTACTATTATCATAAAATATAGTTTTTTTTTTGCTAGTTCACATATAACCTCATTGTATAAACATGTCTGACGTTGAAGAACAAGTTCAAGTTGAACAACCAGTTGTCCAAGAAGAATTGCAATTAGTTGAATTAGCTACTGCTATCCCAGCTGACGTTCAACAAGCTCAACAAGAAGTTAAATTGTTCAACAAATGGTCCTTCGAAGATGTTGAAGTTAAGGATGTCTCTTTAGTTGACTACATTCAAATCAGACAACCAGTCTTCGTTTCCCACACTGCTGGTCGTTACGCTGCTAAGAGATTCAGAAAGGCTCAATGTCCTATTGTTGAAAGATTAACCAACTCTTTAATGATGAACGGTAGAAACAACGGTAAGAAATTGAAGGCTGTTAGAATCGTTAAGCACGCTTTAGAAATCATTAACGTTTTAACCGACCAAAACCCACTCCAAGTCTTAGTTGACGCTATTGTCAACTCTGGTGCCAGAGAAGATTCTACCAGAATTGGTTCTTCCGGTACCGTCAGAAGACAAGCCGTTGATGTTTCTCCATTAAGAAGAGTTAACCAATCTATCTCTTTATTGACCATCGGTGCTAGAGAAGCTTCTTTCAGAAACGTCAAGACTATTGCTGAATGTTTAGCTGAAGAATTAATCAACGCTGCTAAGGGTTCTTCTACTTCTTACGCTATCAAGAAGAAGGATGAATTAGAAAGAGTTGCCAAATCTAACCGTTAAGATATTTCTATCTTTTTGCTTCTCATTTCTCTCATCTATCTCATATCTTATTCCGTTTTTCTTTAACTGATT
>ERZ778017.3792-NODE-3792-length-10346-cov-4.728112_pt1 | contig 10346 bp, 10 predicted proteins | sample MGYA00375747_ERZ778017 | MGnify/ENA primary metagenome ERZ778017 (study PRJEB29350, sample SAMN05509838) | bioreactor metagenome | biome: bioreactor; material: wastewater | place: South Africa: University of Cape Town | collected 2014-03-17 ... | reverse complement strand
CCACGGCTGCGATCCTTGAGCACATCGCGAAGCGCTGGGCTCTTCTGTCCGATGCGGAAATAACGCTCGAAGCCAATCCGAATAGCGTTGAAGCTCAGCGCTTTCGCGGTTTTCGCGCGGCGGGCATTAATCGCGTGTCGATCGGGGTGCAGTCGCTGCGTGACGATGAGCTGCGCAAGCTTGGGCGCATTCACACAGCGGCAGAAGCAAAGGCGGCGATCGATGTCGCGCGCGCGACGTTCGATCGCTTCTCCTTCGATCTGATTTATGCGCGGCCGAAGCAAACGCCCGACGTGTGGCGAACGGAGCTTGCCGAAGCCCTGGCCCTCGCCGGCGATCACCTGTCGCTCTATCAGCTGACCATCGAACCCGACACGCCTTATGCCGCGCTTCATGCAGCCGGAAAACTCGTCGTGCCAGACGATGATGCGGCGAGCGCACTTTACGAAATTACCGATGAATTGACGGCGGCTGAGGGCTTCGCCGCGTACGAGGTCTCGAACTACGCGCGGCCGGGCGAGGAAAGCCGACATAATCTTCTCTATTGGCGCTACGGCGAATATGCGGGCATCGGCCCCGGCGCGCACGGGCGGATTGTCAGCGCGGGATATCGGCAGGCCACGGTCACGGAACGCAATCCGGAAGCGTGGGCGGCTCGCGTCGAGGAAACCGGCAACGGCATCGTCGAAGCAAACGACCTGACGCGCGCCGAACAGGCGGACGAGATGCTGCTAATGGGTTTGCGTTTGAGCGAAGGCGTGGATCTCGGCGATCTCGCATCGCTTGGTGGCGTGCGCCCCGACCTTCGCGTCATCGATGAACTCGTTGCGCTCGGGTTGTTGGAGACATTGGGCGGATTGGACGCCGCAAAAATCTCGGCTTCCCCGTCTCACCCCGACGACGTCGACGTTATTCGTGCTTGCGCCGGGCCGGGTCTTGTGCCGGAAACGTTCGCGACGGCAGGGATCTTGCCTGTCCGAATTCGTGCCACGCGCCGCGGCCGCCTTGTTTTGAACGCCGTTGTCGCAAAGCTTGCGAGGGGCTTCGTGCCCGCTGCCGCATAGACAATATCGCGAGCGCAATTTAAGCACCGCCCATGCTTCGGGGAATCTACGATTGGACGATGCGCATGGCGGCCAGCGAGCGGGCGCCGTGGGCGCTTGCCGTCGTCTCGTTCGTGGAGAGCTCGTTCTTTCCCATCCCGCCCGACGTCATGCTGATACCGATGGTGCTCAGCCGGCGCGAAAAGGCGTGGTGGTACGCGACCATTGCCACCGTTGCGTCCGTCGTCGGCGGACTGCTCGGCTATGCCATCGGTTATTATCTCTATGACGCGATCGGGCTGCCGATCCTGAAGCTTTATGGGCGCGAGCACGCGCTCGACAGTTTCATGACCTTCGTCCGCGACTACGGCGTGCCCGCGGTCATCATCAAGGGCATGACGCCGATCCCCTACAAAGTCGTAACGATCGCGGCAGGGGTCGGCCACATGAACCTGCTGGCGTTTGTCGGAGCGAGCATCGTGGCGCGCGCCATGCGTTTCTTCCTGGTGGCGGCGCTTTTATATTTCGTGGGCGAGCCAATCCGCGCATTTATCGAGAAGCGATTGGCGCTCGTGACAACGGCGTTTGTGGTGCTGCTGGTCGGCGGCTTCTTCGCGGTGCGATACGTTTTATAGTCGGAGTGTGTGGACATGGCGCTTATGGGAAAAGTCGAACGCGGGGCGGATTACCGGTTCGGTGCCATGGCGCTTTTTCTCGCGTTGGTCGCGATCCTGACGGCGCTCGGTTTTCAGTACATCGGCGGGTATGTGCCGTGCATGCTCTGCCTGATGGAGCGTTACGCCTATTATGCCGGGATTCCGGTTCTTTTCATTGCGTTGGTATTGGCGTCCGGCGGCTATCGAAATACCGCGGCCGTGCTGTTCTTTCTGGTCGCACTCGCGTTTCTCGCAAATAGCGGTCTCGGCATCTATCACGCGGGCGCGGAGTGGAAATTCTGGCCTGGTCCTTCCTCGTGCGGCGGCGGCGAATCCCTGTCGACGACCGTCGGCGGCCTGCTCAACGATCTTCAGAGCATCAAAGTGATGAAGTGCGACGAGGCCTCACTCCGCTTTCTCGGGATCTCGTTCGCGGGCTGGAACGTCGTCGCGTCGCTCCTGATCATGGCCTTTGCGCTGCGCGCCGGGATTCTCGCGTCGGAGCGGCAAAAAATTTCCTGATTTGGCATTGGACGTTGTCCACAAATCTCTTGCCGCGCAAAAACGTTGATTTCGTTGCGCGGTCGATACTGTCAACCGAATACCATCACGTCGACAGAATCATGCCTTCCCGTTGCCTGAATGTAACGGCTATTCTTGCTTCGTTCGCGGAACACAAGGCTGGGTGGGGCCGTTCCAAGCGTCGAGGGAGTTGTTCGTGGCGTTGAAGTTGCGTCCTGCGGGATCGGTTCCCGAGCTGCCTGCCCTCGGCGGTCCCCGCGAGTGTGTTCGCGTCCCGTCTTTGAGTACGCGTAGCGTTGTTGCGTTTCGTATGCGTCCGTTGCGTAGCGTAGCGTCTGAGTGCGGACGGACTCCAAAAGACGTTCTGTCCGGAACGTTCCAAAACCTTAGGCGAACCGTCTCGACAAAAAGGTCGATGCGTATGTCCCGGCGGTTCGCCCGCACTGCTCATGATGCTTCGCCAGGCGGAGCGCTTCAGGATGCGGTGGGGGAGTGGGCTTGGCGTTCCGTCGGAGATATCGCTCGCGACGTTCTGAAGAAACGCGGCAGGGCCGGAGGAAACTGAGCGAACGCTAAGGCTCCTTATCTTAGCGCGTACTAACTCTCTGGTCCTTGCGTCGAAGTTTTGCGCGTATGCGTCGTGCGTTCACATCAATGGAAATTTGGAGAGCAGCCGGCTTTCCCAAGAAGCTGGCAGACATACGGAGCGTGATCGAGCTAGCCCTCAATCGAGACATCACGTGACACGGTCTCGCGTAGTGATGTCACAGCGCTCTGTGTGTCTGCCGCCCACTTGGGAACGCGAGTGTACCCATCAAAGTTGCTTTAGTCGGTGTTCAAGCGGAGCTGCACAATGACCCCTTCGGTTCCCGATTATCTCAGTCCGATCCAATGGCATCAGGCCGTCGCGGTCAGCCGGCAGGAATGCGCACGGATTTTCCGTGACGGAGGCATGCCGCAAGATGCATTGGCTGCATTCGGACTGAGCGTCGATGTGAGCGCCAATGCCGGTGCGAGCTGGGAGCGCGTGGTCGATCAGATCGCCGCCGAACTCTGCGCGCATCCGATGAAGCGCGCCGCTTAGACGCGTTACCCCCACACCTAACCCCTCCCCGCAGAGGGAGGGGAATCAAATGGAGATGCGTCGCCGCTTCTCTTTCCGTAAAGGGGAATTCTTTCTTGCGGCCGGGATGGAACGTGCGTGAAAGACTGGCTGTGATGCTCTGGATGGCCGGGTCAGCTCGCCGATGGGGTTGACAGCAAGGCGGACGCTTTTCGAATGCCACCATCACGTCATGGCCGCCCTTACCGTCGACAGACATCACGGCGGCCAATCCACGGCAACACGGGGAAGGCGTTCTGACTGCTACGGCTCGAGTTCGGTGTCCCAATAGAGATAATCGAGCCAGCTTTCGTGCAAATAATTGGGCGGAAATAGCCGTCCATTGCGATGCAGCTCGAATACCGTCGGGCGGTACGGCTCGTGCGCCGGGAACATCCCGGCGACCTTCGGCATCATGCCGCCTTTCCTGAGATTGCACGGTGCGCAGGCGGTTACGACGTTGTCCCAGCGTGTCTGGCCGCCGCGCGAGCGCGGAATGAGATGATCGAATGTCAGATCGTTTTTATCGCCGCAATACTGACAGGCGAAGCGATCCCGCAGGAAGACATTGAACCTGGTGAAGGCCGGATAGAGCGCCGGTTTTACATATGTTTTCAGCGAGACGACGCTGGGAAGCTTCAGCTCGAAGGAGGGGCTTCTAACGAAGCGCTCGTACTCGGAAACGATGTTGACGCGGTCGAGGAACACCGCTTTGACGGTATCCTGCCAGCTCCACAGCGACAAAGGATAGTAGCTGAGCGGCCGGAAGTCGGCGTTCAGTACCAGAGCCGGACAGTTGTCCGGGATTGTCGCGTGAGCATTCACGGTCGCCATAAACCTCGCGGTTTTCTGATCCGTCGAATCGCGTCGTAGCCGTATCAAGGCGCCGGGATACTAGCCGCGCATATCACTTCTGTGAAGCCTCAGAGCCTATCCGACGCAGCACTGCGTTTTCCCGGCTATTTTAGGGCCTTGCGCGAATTTATGACGCGCTTTTCCTCAGACTTCTGCAAGAGCGAGCGCCGCGCGAAGGCATAATCGGCCCAAAGCAGGTGTGCAGCGACAGCGCGCGATGGGCGCCAGCGTTCGGCGATATGCTCGAGCTCGGACGCTGTCGGGCGGGTCTTGAGCCTGAAATGGTGCTGGACGGCAAGCTGTAGCGCGAGATCGCCCGATGCAAACGCGTCCCGGCGCGCCAGCGCAAACATGATGTAGATGTCGGCCGTCCAGGGCCCGATGCCGTGAATTGCCGTCAATGTTTCGATGATCGCAACGTCGTCGAGAGTGTTCAGCGCGGCTATATCGAGACCGTCCTCGACGACGGCCCGCGACAAGGCGCGCAGCGTGCGGATTTTTCCGTTCGAAAGGCCAAGTGCCTTCAGATCTGCATCATTGCTTGCCAGTAGAGCTTCCGGTGCGAATGGATCGAATGCAGCGGAGACACGCGCCCAAATCGCTGCTGCGCTGTGCGTTGAAAGCTGTTGCCCAATGATGATTTTGGATAGTCCCGAAATATCTGCGGGAAACCGTCTCGCAGGCGGAATGCCGGTGCGTTCCAAAATAAGCGACATGATTTTGCACTGTCGCGCAAGCGACGTCGCGGCCATTTTAAATTGGCGCTCGGTGGCGAGTGTTTTGTGCCGGGGTTGCATCACGATCGGTCACTCCGGGACGACACTTTAAAGAGAAGAACGGAGCGCGTAAATTCTCCCGCTCTCACGTGCGGTGCGTCGAGGTGTTGCCAGTGATCGAGCATTAGAGACGGGCGTTCGCATTCGCGTAAAGCGCGCGCCCGAGACGAACGGATTATCTCAACGCATGACATCAGTTACACGCTTTGCGCCATCACCCAACGGGCTGCTGCACGTCGGACACGCGCTCTCCGCATTGATCGCGCACGACACGGCGCGTGCGAGCAATGGGCGGTTCCTGCTCAGGATCGAGGATATCGATCTCGATCGTCGGCGGCCCGAGTATATTTCCGCCATCTACGAGGATCTCAGCTGGCTGGGTCTGACGTGGGAGGAGCCGGTGCTCGTGCAGTCGGAGCACTTCAGAGAGTACCTCGCAGCGGCGGACAAGCTGATCGCCATGGGACTGCTTTATCCGTGCTTTGCGACGCGCACCGAGATTGCTGCTGCCGCAGATCCCGAGCAAACGGACCCTGACGGGGCTCCGCGCTATCCGGGACTGTGGAAAGGCGCTTCGGGAGAACAGATCGGGGAGCGCATGGCGGCGGGCGATACGCCGGCTTTGCGGCTCAACATGGACGCCGCGCTACAGGCGCTGAGGTTCAGACGCGGCGACAAGCCCCTGACGTTCATCGAGATCGACGAAAACGGCCGGCGCCAAACGATGACGGCTCAGCCGCAACGCTGGGGAGATGCCGTCATCATCCGCAAGGACGTGCCGGCGAGCTATCATCTCTCGGTGGTGGTCGACGATGCGCGCCAAGGCGTCACGCATGTCACACGCGGCCAGGATCTTCTCGCTGCGACCGACCTGCAGCGGCTGTTGCAAGAGCTTCTGGATTTGCCCGAGCCCGTTTATTCGCATCACCGCCTCATTCGCTGGGCGGATGGGCGTAAACTTTCCAAATCGAACCACGATATGGGCCTGCGGGCTTTGCGGGGCGAAGGCGCCACGGCGGCGGATATCCGGCAGGTCATTGGGCGCGCGTAAATACGGGATTGATTCGCGTTTGGTGGGTTTGCGCGCCCATTCTTTGACAAACCACATGCAGATGCTCGTGCAACCCATCTCTTGCGGTGGCTTGCCGGCGATTTTGATTCCTGGGCAGCCGCCGTAAATTCGGATATAATCTCTTATTTCAACTTATTGAAAGAAAGGGGTTTTCTATTCTTTTTGGACAATGCTGAAATTCAGTTTTTATCGCTTTCTGTCGAAAGACGGTTTCGGCCCGTTAAAAATAATTCGAATAATACATATCTCGTATTGTGCATTTCCCCGAATTACAGCATTTTTAACTGCCCGCTAATTTCTCCGCGACATGCTGAGATTCATGCTTTATTTTTCGACAGATTTTCTTGCTGGCAAATTTCCCGCGATTTCCCGCGCCGTGGCACGTGTGCGTGGGATGGATTATTCGCGGTTTAAGCAGCCTGTTGGCAGCGACGCGGCGGTCGCCAATTCAGAGCCGCGCCGTTTGACTCTCGTCGAGCAGTGGAATTTGCTTTCCGATATTATCAAGGGCGCATTCGTCAGCGCCGAAGAGGCGACGCGCTGCCATAAATCGGCAGCCCTGCAGCTCGATCTCGCGCAATATGCATTGATTTCGCTGGTCGGCGAACTTTCGGCCGTCATGGATGTCGGCGGACGTCGCCGCGCGGCCACGGTCCACGTGCTCGACGTCCAACCGCCGCCGGCTCCGCTGCGGCCGTTCGACGACGCCATCGCAGCCTGAGGCCTCGCGACGCGGCTGTTGGCGCATTCGGCTTCGCCTGTTGCTCAGGGATTTTCTTGAATTAAGTTGTGGTTGACGGTGCTTTGCTCACATGGGCGAGAAGGCGTGTTCGTGTCGAGAGAGCCAAGAGGTGGAGATCAGGAGCAGGAAAGACCTGCGGAACGAGCGCTTATCCGCCGCGCGGAAGAGGCGCTCGATGATCTTCTGGCGGCGCCGTTGGCGCCGGGTCTCTATCTCGTAGCGACGCCGATCGGGAACCTCGCCGACATTACGCTCAGGGCGCTCTCGGTTTTGGCGCGTGCCGACGTCATCTACTGCGAGGACACCCGGCATTCGGCGAAGCTTCTCAATCACTATTGCATCACCGCGAAGATGCAGCCGTTTCACGAGCACAACGAAGACCGCGCGATCGAGCGGGCGCTCGGAGACGTCGAAGCCGGGAAGTGCATCGCGGTCATTTCCGATGCCGGTACACCGCTTCTTTCCGATCCTGGCTTTCGGCTGGTGCGCACGGCGGCGGAGCGCGGAATACCAGTCATTTCTATTCCCGGTCCCTCGGCGGCGCTGACGGCCCTGACGACGAGCGGCCTGCCGACGGATGCTTTTCTTTTTGCCGGGTTCCTGCCACCGAAACAGGCGGCGCGCCGCACGCGTTTGGCGGAGCTCGCGCAGGTGCCGGCGACCCTCGTCCTTTACGAAGCTCCGCACCGCGTCGCGGAAGCGCTCGCCGACATGGCCGATGTGCTTGGTGACCGTCCCGCTGTCATTGCGCGGGAACTGACAAAGCTGCACGAAAATACGGTGCGGGGGACATTGCGCACTCTTGCCGAAGCCGGTGCAAAAGAAACACTGAAGGGTGAAATCGCTATTGTCGTCGGTCCCGCCAAGCCTCAATCTGTAAGCGACGACGCGATCGAAGCGCGTCTCCTCGAGGCTCTCGGCGCCATGAGTTTGAAGGACGCGGCCAAATCGATTGCTCTCGAACTCAATGTTTCGAAAGCTCGCGTCTACGCGCTGGGTGTAAAAATGAAGGACAGAAGCTCTTGAGCGTCAACGTCAAGCACTATTCATTTGGGCCGCAGGTCGAGGAGCGGCGTCGTCGCTATCGCCGAGGCCTCAATGCGGAGATGATTGTCGCGGCGGTCTACATGGTGCTTGGGCATCGCATTCTCGGGCGGCGCTTCAAGACGCCGGTCGGTGAGATCGATCTGATCGCGGTCAAGGGAAACCGGGTCGCATTCATCGAAGTCAAGCGCCGAACGACGACCGACGACGCCAAGAATGCCATAACGCTCACGATGCGCCGCCGGGTGCAGCGGGCCGCGGACGTCTGGCTGGCGCACAATCCAAAATTTCAACGGCATGACGTGGGGTTCGATCTTGTTTTCGTCGTTCCCTGGCGCTTCCCAATCGTGATGCACGACGCTCTTTAAAAAAAAGGCCCGCAGTTTGCGGGCCTAGTCCAGAGAGGCGAGTGCAAAGACGCAAAAATTGCAATCCCGACCGGCCGGAGCCGATCGTGAGATCATTTCTAAAGCCGGTCATCTGAACGCGGTTTGAACGGCATTTGCAGCAATCGTTCATCTTTCAGGCAGGCGTTGGGGGCTACCGGCAGCCCTTTAGACCTTCAGCCAGCTGAAAACTTGCTCCAGAGCCCGTTGTTATGCGGCAACGCGCCCTGAGACGGCTGGTTGAAGGCCTGATTACAGCATGTTAAGGGAACCCCGGCTTTCGAGGGGTGCCTGGTGGGTCTTGGCCCTATGCGCTCTAATTTTGTCGAGAGCTTTTCCTTGAAGCGGGCGCAATATCGGGCCTTTTCGTGCCCAGCCCTCTATGCGCCTAAGGCGCGACGGTGTGAGCGACGTGGCTACTGACGATACCATCGTTGAAGGCGTGGCAGGGCGCTATGCCTCGGCTCTGTTCGAACTCGCGAACGAGAGTTCCAAGGTCTCGGACGTCGAGAAGGATCTCGTGACGTTTCAGGGTTTGCTGGACGAGAGCTCGGACCTTGTCCGTCTCGTCCGGAGCCCGGTTATCGCTGCAGACGATCAGGCTCGCGCGATCGCCGTCATCGTCGACAAGGCGGGGATCGGCGGCCTGGCCGCGAACTTTCTCAAGCTCGTTTCGAGTAATCGCCGCTTGTTCGTCATCCAAGACATCATCAAAGCCTATCGGACGCTTGCGGCCAAGGCGCGCGGTGAAATCGCCGCCGAGGTGACGAGCGCGGTGCCGCTCAGCGACGAGCAGGTTGCGTCTCTCAAAGAGACGCTCAAAGCATCGATGGGCAAGGACGTTACCCTGCAATCGCGCGTCGATCCGAGCCTTCTCGGAGGGCTCATCGTCAAGGTCGGCAGCCGCATGATTGATTCTTCGCTCAAGACCAAGCTGCAGAACATTAAGGTGGCGTTGAGCGAAACCAGCACCTAAAAAGCCGAGAATTCAAGGCGCCGCGCGGGCGAGAACCGGGCGGCGTTTTATTGAGACAGCATGTGAAACAAGGAGCCGGTCGAGGCTCCGGCAACCGAAAAAAACGACCAGGGAAGAGGGTCTTACGTCAATGGAAATCCGGGCCGCAGAAATCTCGTCGATCCTCAAGGATCAGATCAAGAATTTCGGCAAAGAAGCCGAAGTTTCCGAAATCGGCCAGGTGCTGTCGATTGGTGACGGTATCGCGCGCGTCTACGGTCTCGACAACGTCCAGGCGGGCGAAATGGTCGAGTTCCCCGGCGGCATCCGCGGCATGGCGCTGAACCTCGAAGCCGACAACGTCGGCGTTGTTATTTTCGGCGACGACCGGACGATCAAGGAAGGCGACACCGTCAAGCGGACGGGCGCCATCGTCGAGGTTCCGGTGGGCAAGGGTCTGCTCGGTCGCGTCGTTGATGGTCTCGGCAATCCGATCGACGGCAAGGGCCCGATCAAGTTCGACAAGAAGATGCGCGTCGACGTCAAGGCGCCGGGCATTCTGCCGCGCAAGTCGGTGCACGAGCCGATGGCCACGGGCCTCAAGGCGATCGACTCGCTGATCCCGATCGGCCGCGGCCAGCGCGAGCTCGTCATTGGCGACCGTCAGACGGGCAAGACGGCGGTCATTCTCGACACCTTCCTCAACCAGAAATCCCTGAACGCCGGAAATGACGAAGGCGCCAAGCTCTATTGCGTCTACGTCGCTGTCGGTCAGAAGCGCTCGACGGTTGCGCAGTTCGTCAAGGTCCTCGAAGAACGCGGCGCGCTCGAATACTCGATCGTCGTTGCTGCGACGGCTTCGGACCCCGCTCCAATGCAGTACCTCGCACCATTCACCGGCTGCACGATGGGCGAATACTTCCGCGACAACGGCATGCACGCCGTGATCGCCTATGACGATCTTTCCAAGCAGGCCGTCGCCTATCGTCAGATGTCGCTGCTGCTTCGCCGTCCGCCGGGCCGCGAAGCCTATCCGGGCGACGTCTTTTATCTCCACTCCCGCTTGCTCGAGCGCGCCGCGAAGCTCGGTGATGCATCTGGCAACGGTTCGCTGACGGCGCTGCCGGTCATCGAGACGCAGGCCAACGACGTGTCGGCCTACATTCCGACCAACGTGATTTCGATCACCGACG
>ERZ778017.3790-NODE-3790-length-10353-cov-4.435521_pt1 | contig 10353 bp, 4 predicted proteins | sample MGYA00375747_ERZ778017 | MGnify/ENA primary metagenome ERZ778017 (study PRJEB29350, sample SAMN05509838) | bioreactor metagenome | biome: bioreactor; material: wastewater | place: South Africa: University of Cape Town | collected 2014-03-17 ... | reverse complement strand
TGGCTATAAACAAAGCGCCATTGCCAATGAGTCGTTGCGCATGATGCAGTTTCTCGTAATTAAACTCGCGGTCGATACCCACCACAACGCAATCGACGCTATCGATACTGTCCAGATCAGAATCGGGCACAATGCGCGCGCCGATCTTTTGCAAGGATGAATGGATGCCTTCCTCACCAATCACATAGGCAAGGAAAGGGCCAGTAAAATGTCCCGACAGATAATGCGCCGTGACCCAGGACGATGTCAATACCTCTGATTCGTTTACGTGCAGCCCCATGCCATCCAGCTTTTCCACATAATAGGCAGGAGTTCGGCTGGAGTTATTGGTACAAAACAAACACCGCTTTCCAGCTTCTCGCATCTTTTTAACAGCCGACACAGCACCTTCAATTGCAGTATCTCCACGCCACAATACTCCGTCTAAGTCAAACAAATAGGTGGTGATTTCTGAGAGGTTCACTAAGCTTGTACCAATTCCTTGCATGGGTAAAAATTTATCACATTAACGAGTAGTGAGCAATTAGCGTGTAGGTGTGTGGGTGTTTGGGTATTTGGGTGAAAGTACTTATTCGGCGCGATGTCAGCTCGAAATTTTGTAGAGTAGCGGAGCCAAGCTTCGCTTGCAAAGGTTCAAGGTGAACTACGCCGTCATTCCCGCGAAGGCGGCAATCCTGACCGTGACATTCCGCATACTTCTGGAAACCCAATCAAGTTGGGGATGACGAACCGTGTAGTTCATGAGTTAACGTGACCTGTCGCGTCCCTACAGAGATTCGGGCTGATACTGCGCCAAATAAGTACCTTCACCTAAGAACCTAAACACCTAATTACCTAAATACCCAGACAAAAAAACCGGCAGGATGTTTTAGAAACATCCTGCCGGTTCAAAAGTACTTTTACGAACGTACTTTTACTTGCCGGTTGCTTACGCTCGCGGCTTGTGTTGATGGTTTAGAATCCTACGTTCGCACCAATGCGGAAGTAGTTGATGGCATCAACGTTGCCATCGGGATTGTAACGGCCATACTTGAGTTCCAAATCCAGTCCCTGCGCCAACTGGTAGTTGGTTCCCACGGTAAAGACGTTTCCGAGGTCAATTCCGTTGCCTGCGACATCGCTGCCTTTGGCGTTATACCAACGCAAGCTGATAGGAAGCTTTTTGATGAAACGCAATGTGGCGTTGACATCCCAAACCTGCTTGGCAGCCATATACTGTGCTCCCCAGACGCCATTGCCATTGATGAGCGGCGCGCCCAAAGCGAGCGGACGATCAAAGATGGCTTCGCCCCAAGTGCGAGCATAAGGATTGGCTGAAGAAGCCAGGAAGTACTCGAAGTCGTCGCTGGCTTTGCCGTAAGCTACATCAAGATCAATGCTCTTGGTGCGGAGCACGGGAACGGTGATGTTATAGGCGCTGCCATCGCTCTTGGCGTTATTGGCATAATCTTTTTGCTTGACATATTCAACACCAACGTTGCGGTTAAACAACGGCACTGTCAAATCTGCACCCCAACCTCTCTGGTCGGCTACGCCGCCAAACAAGTAAGAAGCGCCCAGTTGAACTGGTTTGCCAGCAATCTTGAACAGGTCAATCGATCCATGAACCAAGCTTTCGCTGTCTTCCAGATACGTGCTTGGAGCTGTTCCACCAAAGATGTTGTTGTAGAGGCTCGGGAATCCCACAGTGGCACCTGAACCGGAACCGCCAGAAGGGCTATTTCCACCAATCCAGTAAGCTGCGCCGCTCGCCAAATAGGGGTTGAAATAGCCATGGTCGCCATTGCCTAATACGGAATTGTTATTGACAGAACCAATAAACGCATTCAAATTAACCGGACCCAGGCTGAATATTCCCTGAATCTGATCGGTGGGGACGAGATCGTTGTCATACAACAGACCCTGTGCCACCTTGGTGTGCTGGCGGCCAATGATCAACTTGAGGTTGTTCAGATTAACATCTGCGTTGGCTTGGCGCACATAGAATGATGCAGTGCTATCGCCATCATAGTCGTTGAATTCGCCTGCCCAGGGGTCTTCCTGGGTGCCTGACAATCCGCGCAATTCGGCGTTCAAGGTGACGTTGTCCGAAACGCGATCGGCTAAACGCAGCGAGAAGTCCAGATAGCTGAACTGATGGTAGCCATCAGCAGTGAACTCATCGTTATTGGGAATCTGATTGAACCAGCCAGAGTTTGCTTCATCATTAGCCCAACCATTGCGCGGATAATCTCCCTCTTCACCGCCGACTTTGCTGATGTAATTCGCCGAACCAGCGCGGAACAACAGGCTTGGAGTGATGGTAAGTTTGGGTGGCTTTGCCAAACGGTTCTCGATATCAGTGACGCGCTTGTCCAAATCGTCCACGCGAACACCCAATGCCTTCAGCTCAGGCGCGAATTCGTTGCGCAGGGCGTTGATGGCGTCGGTTGGTTCGGCACGCTTTACCCAATCACCAGGAATGGTTGCGGCTGGGCCGGCTGGGCCAGTTGCACCGGTGGCACCAGTTGCGCCAGTGTCGCCAGTTGCGCCTTTAGAGCCAGTTCCGCCAACTCCGCCAGGACCGCCGATTTTGTCGAGAATACGAGCAACGGCAACAGCGAACTCATAACGAGTCATGGGCTTGTTGCCCATGTAGGTGCCGTTTGGCATACCTTCGATGATGCCAGCCTGGCTCAACTTGTTGATGGCGTCGTATGCCCAATGGTTCTGTGGAACATCGGGATACTCGGCAGTTTCCTGGGCGATAGCCGCAGGTGCGTGAGATGGCATGACGACGGGAGCAACCACTGCGGGCGCGCCCAATGCCAATCCCAACAAAACGCTAAGTCGCTTTGTTTTGTTTTGCATTTGTTCTTCCTCCAAAATAATTTTTGGTTGCAATCCCATAAAACATAAACGCGAGAGAATAGAACTCTTTGCCAACCTGCACAAGAAAGAACAGTGAGTTGCCACGTTTCCTCAAAAGTACTTTTCTTGCCTGTTGTCAATGAACGCAAACTCGATTGCCCATGTAGATGGTTGCAACTTAGAAGCTATTATGACTTGATTGTTTCAAAGATGCAAGGGTGATTTTGAAATATCATTTGAAATACTACAGGCCGCGCCTGTTAAGGCGCGGCCTGTTTATATATAGTTTCTGGTCACGCCTTAACAGGCGTGGTTCGTGGATAGATGCGATAGGTCACGTCTCTGCAAAAGTACTTTCACAAACATCTAATCATCCAAATCAGGACTGATGCAATGAGCCCAATTTGCCAGGGAAAGGTAGGGCACTCTCGCCGAGAGCGCCACGCGGCTGATACTGCGCCAAATAAGTACCTTCACCTAAGAACCTAAACACCTAATTACCTAAATACCCAGACAAAAAAACCGGCAGGATGTTTTAGAAACATCCTGCCGGTTCAAAAGTACTTTTACGAACGTACTTTTACTTGCCGGTTGCTTACGCTCGCGGCTTGTGTTGATGGTTTAGAATCCTACGTTCGCACCAATGCGGAAGTAGTTGATGGCATCAACGTTGCCATCGGGATTGTAACGGCCATACTTGAGTTCCAAATCCAGTCCCTGCGCCAACTGGTAGTTGGTTCCCACGGTAAAGACGTTTCCGAGGTCAATTCCGTTGCCTGCGACATCGCTGCCTTTGGCGTTATACCAACGCAAGCTGATAGGAAGCTTTTTGATGAAACGCAATGTGGCGTTGACATCCCAAACCTGCTTGGCAGCCATATACTGTGCTCCCCAGACGCCATTGCCATTGATGAGCGGCGCGCCCAAAGCGAGCGGACGATCAAAGATGGCTTCGCCCCAAGTGCGAGCATAAGGATTGGCTGAAGAAGCCAGGAAGTACTCGAAGTCGTCGCTGGCTTTGCCGTAAGCTACATCAAGATCAATGCTCTTGGTGCGGAGCACGGGAACGGTGATGTTATAGGCGCTGCCATCGCTCTTGGCGTTATTGGCATAATCTTTTTGCTTGACATATTCAACACCAACGTTGCGGTTAAACAACGGCACTGTCAAATCTGCACCCCAACCTCTCTGGTCGGCTACGCCGCCAAACAAGTAAGAAGCGCCCAGTTGAACTGGTTTGCCAGCAATCTTGAACAGGTCAATCGATCCATGAACCAAGCTTTCGCTGTCTTCCAGATACGTGCTTGGAGCTGTTCCACCAAAGATGTTGTTGTAGAGGCTCGGGAATCCCACAGTGGCACCTGAACCGGAACCGCCAGAAGGGCTATTTCCACCAATCCAGTAAGCTGCGCCGCTCGCCAAATAGGGGTTGAAATAGCCATGGTCGCCATTGCCTAATACGGAATTGTTATTGACAGAACCAATAAACGCATTCAAATTAACCGGACCCAGGCTGAATATTCCCTGAATCTGATCGGTGGGGACGAGATCGTTGTCATACAACAGACCCTGTGCCACCTTGGTGTGCTGGCGGCCAATGATCAACTTGAGGTTGTTCAGATTAACATCTGCGTTGGCTTGGCGCACATAGAATGATGCAGTGCTATCGCCATCATAGTCGTTGAATTCGCCTGCCCAGGGGTCTTCCTGGGTGCCTGACAATCCGCGCAATTCGGCGTTCAAGGTGACGTTGTCCGAAACGCGATCGGCTAAACGCAGCGAGAAGTCCAGATAGCTGAACTGATGGTAGCCATCAGCAGTGAACTCATCGTTATTGGGAATCTGATTGAACCAGCCAGAGTTTGCTTCATCATTAGCCCAACCATTGCGCGGATAATCTCCCTCTTCACCGCCGACTTTGCTGATGTAATTCGCCGAACCAGCGCGGAACAACAGGCTTGGAGTGATGGTAAGTTTGGGTGGCTTTGCCAAACGGTTCTCGATATCAGTGACGCGCTTGTCCAAATCGTCCACGCGAACACCCAATGCCTTCAGCTCAGGCGCGAATTCGTTGCGCAGGGCGTTGATGGCGTCGGTTGGTTCGGCACGCTTTACCCAATCACCAGGAATGGTTGCGGCTGGGCCGGCTGGGCCAGTTGCACCGGTGGCACCAGTTGCGCCAGTGTCGCCAGTTGCGCCTTTAGAGCCAGTTCCGCCAACTCCGCCAGGACCGCCGATTTTGTCGAGAATACGAGCAACGGCAACAGCGAACTCATAACGAGTCATGGGCTTGTTGCCCATGTAGGTGCCGTTTGGCATACCTTCGATGATGCCAGCCTGGCTCAACTTGTTGATGGCGTCGTATGCCCAATGGTTCTGTGGAACATCGGGATACTCGGCAGTTTCCTGGGCGATAGCCGCAGGTGCGTGAGATGGCATGACGACGGGAGCAACCACTGCGGGCGCGCCCAATGCCAATCCCAACAAAACGCTAAGTCGCTTTGTTTTGTTTTGCATTTGTTCTTCCTCCAAAATAATTTTTGGTTGCAATACAGTAAAAAGCGTTTCATCAATCAACCATTTTTTGCAATTTGCAAAAAAGAACTAAATAGAGTAGCCACGTTTCCTCTGCCTTTTTCTCTTTGTTAGCACTTTGCGAAATACAAGTTGACTAATTCATCGCATATTTACTATTACAACTCCTGTGGCATTATGACTGAATTGCCAAGATAATGCAAGGGCAAATTCTTTGCCAATGATGATTATTTTTGCAACCCGTCAATGTCACAATACCGCGCATTGACGGTAAAGAATGACTTGAGTTCAAAATAAATAAATTTTTGCTTTAGTTAATCTTTGAAGTGCTTACGCTCTCGGTTTGGTAGGGCTGGATCGCCGAGCCAGCCGCGCGGCGCTCTCGGCGAGAGCGCCCTACCTTTCGTCGATAAATTCGTTTTGGTAGATAAGGTCTAAATCATTCGTGCATTCGTGGCGACACTTCTACTTCAGCATACTTTGGATCATTCAATGGGGGACAATTGTAGCATTGCCATGCTTCATCAAATGTGCTAACACATTCTCCCGTGAAACTATCTATTTGTAACGAAGCATTTGGGGCGGAACAAACGGTGGAAAGCTGGGGCGCTTTATGTGGTCAAATGGCAGCCATTGGTTATCAGGGAATTGAGTTAGCTCCGTTTACATTAACGGCTGACGCGCGGCAGTGCGATGCTCAAACGAGGAAGGATATTAAAAGCGCAGCGGCCGATCATGGTTTGCCGATCACGTCGCTTCACTGGCTTTTGGTGTCGCCGCCGGGATTACACATCAATGCTATGGACGAGAAGACTCGATTGGCGACCGTTGATTTTTTGCGCGGCCTGATCGACTTCGCGGCGGATGTGGGCGCGGATACCATGATCTTTGGCTCGCCCAAACAGCGAGTTGTGGAAGATGATTTGCAAAGCGCCTGGAAACGCGCAGCGGATTCCTATTCAAAAGTACTTTCAACGCTGCAAGCACGCGACGTGACATTGTGCATGGAACCCTTGCCTGCGCCAGAATGCGACTTTGTGATGAACGCTGCCGAGGCCGCGCAAATGGTGGCGGATGTGAATCATCCCAATTTCAAGTTAATGCTGGATACCAAAAGCCTGTGCGGCGAAAGTGGCGATTCCACGGGAAAAGCGGCAGCAGAACTGATTGGTCAATGGGGCAAGGAATGTCATTATTTCCATGCCAACGACGCCAATCGTCGCGCACCCGGATATGGCGATACTGATTTCAGCCTCATCGCTGCGGCGTTGAAAGAAGCGGGATACGATGGCTGGGTTTCGCTGGAGCCGTTTGACTATCGTCCAGATCCATTGACAATGGCGAAAGAAAGTTTTGCGTATATGAAGGAATGTGGATTTTGAATTATTGTAGGGGCGGGGTTTTCCCGCTCCGATTTCTGTCAGACCCTAACCATAACGAAATGCTCGGGCGGGAAAACCCCGCCCCTACAAAAAGGAAATTATGAACATCGAACTCAATATCAAGACATCTGGCGGTTTGCCTGTTGTGGTGGAACTGCCGTTACAACCAAGCGATGTGCCCGCTGAAGGCGCGGTGTTGGTAAACAGCATCAGCGGCCAAGTGTTGCCAGTGCAAGTGCATGGCGAAAAAGTACTTTCCATTGCCACCAAGTCCACGAAAGGCAAATGGGAATTGCAGCCAGCGCAGAATGCGCCAGCCGTGACGCTGAAAGTGGGTCGTAAGCTGAGCCTGCATTTGCCGGAAGGGTTGTTTAGCGAATATCATGTGGACGAAGGCGCGCGGCCTTTCTTATGGCCGGTGTTGGGGCCAGGCAATGTGCCGCTGACGCGTGCTTTTCCGATGCAGGAAGTGGAAGGCGAATCGACCGATCATCCGCATCATCGTTCGATGTGGTCGGCTTTTGATGAAGTCAACGAAGTGAACAACTGGGCGGAAACACCGGGACATGGATTCACCAAACACCTGGAGTTTAAAGATTTGACGGAAGGTTCGGTTTTTGGCGAATTCACTGGAATCGGCAAATGGACAAGCGCCGAAGGTGAGCCAGTGCTGGATGAAACGCGCACTGTTCGTCTTTATAATGCTGGCGCGAATTCGCGACTGTTGGATTATGAATTGTCGCTCTCGGCCAATTATGGCGAAGTGACGTTCAACGATACCAAAGAAGCGGGATTGCTTTCGATTCGTGTCGCCACCAGCATGGATGGCAAAGAAGACGGCCTAATCACCAACTCCGAAGGTGGTATTGGCGAAAGCGAATGCTGGGGAAATAAAGCGCGCTGGGTGGATTATTCCGGTCCGGCTGGCGAGGATAAAAGTACTTTTGGATTCACCGTTTTCGATCATCCATCTAACCCCGGCCATCCCTCACGCTGGCATGTGCGCGATTACGGGCTTTTCTCGGCAAACCCCTTTTCCACAGCAGCCTTTAATCAAGGCGACGCCACGCCGTTTGTATTGGCGAACGGAGAAACCGTTAAGTTTCGCTACCGCGTGCTGATTCATACAGGAGCGGCGGATAAAGATGCGTTGGGCGATGTTTGGAAGAACTTTATGAGTTCGTAATTTGTCATTTTGAGCGTGGCCACGGCCTCCGTGCCGTGGTTGTTATTACTTCCCACGGCAGGGACGCCGTGGCCACGTTGACGCAATCCAGCATCTTTACGGCCGCTTCGCCAGTAGCAACGTAATATCGTCCCGATGCGAACCATTATTATTCGGAGCCGCTTTTCCCGAAGACGCATTTTTGGCTAACGCCATCTGCGCTTCACCCAGTAATACATCCACCGCTTCCTGCGCTGTCAGCGTTGGCTCGGTGATTAATTCTTGCCACATCAATTGCAATTTCTCTTCGTCCTTTTCGGATGTTTTAATTGCATCGGTAAGGCCATCTGTGTAAAGCAATAAAGAGTCGGCTGGTTGCCAGGGGGCGATGCTTGACTTAAAAGTACTTTCCGCGAACATTCCCAGCGCTGGTCCGCTGGCGGGTAATTCAGTCGTGCTGTTTTCGCTCCACAGCAATGGCGGCACGTGTCCCGCGTTGCACCAATTTAGCAGATTGTTTTCGGTGTCGATAATCACATAGCAAGCGGTGATATAAAGTTCCGGTTGCAAATCGGGAAGCAACAAGGTGTTCAAATGTTGCATCAATTCTCCGGCGTCCTGATACAAGGGAGCAAGAGCGCGCAGGGCATATTTGAAGAGTGGCAATCTCGCTTGGGCGCGAACGCTTTTTCCAGAAACATCCGCAATGCACAACGCAACCCGTCCGTCTGGCAGAACGATGCAATCCATGTAATCGCCGCCACCAAAAGGCCGCGCTGTAGCGGTGGTTGAGCCAATCTCCAATGTTTTGCGATCGATATTAATTTCATCGGCCAGCAGCGGTTGGAGTTGCGATGACAATTCTATTTCGCGCTGATAGTTGTCGATCAATTCCTGACTTTCAAGACGCGCCTGTCGTTCGCGCTCCTGAATTTCTGCAATGTAACCCACAAGACATCCCACCAGCAGCAACAGCAACATGTGCAACGCCATATAACTGGTAAAGCTGGGAGGGCGAATCATTTCGGGACGGGCAGCCATGCGCAACCACAAAAAGAGAAAGAAGAAGTTGGCAAAAATCGCCGCCAGCACACCACCTGCGACACGGAACCACATGGCCGCAACCACAATTACCAGATAGTAAAAAGCGAAGAGATTCCATTGGCCCGACACATGAATCCACAAGGTGATCAGCATCATGTCCATCGCCACGATCAGCCATCTCCGCAAACCGTAACGGTCTGGCCGCGCGCATGACATGGCCGACATGATGTTATACATTCCCGCCAACGCCGCCAGCCACGCTTCCTGTGAGTTATATTGTCCCGGAATGCCCACAAGCCCCGGAGCCAGCAATGCGAGCAATAGCACAATGGTGCGAAAGATCACTACCACCAATTCGGCCTCACGGTTTTGCGCTTCGCCGCCAGCGGGTCTTGTTACGGCGGAACCGATGACGAAGATGTCACGGTTTCTTTGCTCCCGAAAATTATTCGCGATATTAGTCAAAAAACGCATCAGAATGATGGGAAGGATTATACTGATAATTGACAACTATGAGCGAATCACTAAAACGTGTTGTGTCCATTTCACTGGGAAGCGCCACTCGCAACCACACAGCCAAAGCGCAGCTTTTGGATCAGGAATTCCAAATCGAACGCATCGGCACTGATGGCGATTTGGAATTAGCAGCGAAAAAAATTGAAGAACTGGACGGAAAAGTGGCAGCCATCGGATTAGGCGGCATTGATCTTTATGTAGTCGCCGGGAAAAAAAGATACATCATGCGCGACGCTGCCAAACTCGCCTCGATGGCAAAGCAAACGCCCGTCGTGGATGGCAGCGGATTGAAGCATACCTTAGAACGCGAAGCCGTTCGTTATTTACAAACAGAAGGAATCGTCAACTGGCCGCAGGAGAAAGTACTTTTAGTGTCGGCGGTGGATCGATTTGGCATGGCCGAAGAATTGACAGTCGCTGGCGCGCAATGCACTTTTGGCGATTTTTTGTTTATTCTGGAATTGCCGATTCCTTTGCGATCACTGGATGCAGTTCGGCGATTGGGCGCATTGATTTTGCCGGTCGCCACGCGCTTGCCGTTTAAAATGTTATATCCCACCGGTGAAAAACAGACGCAAATCAAAGACAGCAAAACACATCGCGCCTGGATGGATGCCGCCACTGTGATCGCGGGTGATTTTCTGTTGATCCGTCGTTATCTGCCAACAGACTTGAGCGGCAAAACAATTTTCACCAACACTGTCACGCAAGACGATATAAAATTATTAGAAGAACGCGGCGCTAAACAACTGGTGACAACAACACCAGAATTTGATGGTCGCAGTTTTGGCACCAATGTCATGGAAGGCGTTTTTGTGGCGCTTGGCGCGAAAGAAGAAAGTGATTATCTGCCGCTATTGC
>ERZ778017.3788-NODE-3788-length-10354-cov-7.765511_pt1 | contig 10354 bp, 7 predicted proteins | sample MGYA00375747_ERZ778017 | MGnify/ENA primary metagenome ERZ778017 (study PRJEB29350, sample SAMN05509838) | bioreactor metagenome | biome: bioreactor; material: wastewater | place: South Africa: University of Cape Town | collected 2014-03-17 ... | reverse complement strand
GTCCAGAATGTACTGAATACACCACTACTTTCACTACCACCGATTCCAATGGTAATCCAGAAACAGACACTGGAGTTGTTATTGTCACTACTGATTCTAATGGTTCTGAATACACCACCACCTCTGTGATTTCTGGTACTGACTGTCCAGAATGTACTGAATACACCACTACTTTCACTACCACCGATTCCAATGGTAACCCAGAAACAGACACTGGAGTTGTGATTGTCACTACTGATTCTAATGGTTCAGTTTACACCACAACTTCTGTTGAACATTGTCCAGTTTGTACCGAGTACACCACTACCTACACTACTACTGATTCCAACGGTAACCCAGAAACCGACACTGGTGTTGTTATTGTCACTACTGATTCTAATGGTTCAGTTTACACCACTACTTCTGTTGAACATTGTCCAGTATGTTCTACTTATGTAACCACTGTTGTTACAACTGATACTGTGGGTGAAACAGTAACAGTGCCATGCAGCGTTGTCGTGTCTACTGACAGTAACGGTGAACCATGCACTGGTACTACAGTTATCGTTACTGAAACTGTCACTAACAAGTTTACCGCACACACTACTACAATTGTTGATACCATAACTGAAGGCATTGAATGTGCTACTAGTGCTGTTGTTGTTGTTTCAACTAACAACGCAGGATCCCTCTACACAACTACATCAGTTATTGGTAAGACTACAGTAGTATCAAACCTTGCTTCAGCATACACCACTACCTACACAACTAGTTCCGAAAACACCGTTGTTACCACAAGTTGTGCTGTAATTGTTGCAACAAACAATGCTGGAACTGTTTTTACAACAAGTTTACCACTCGAAGAATCGACTGCTGTTACACCAATTGTGGCATCAACTCCTGCTCCTACTAAGGCAACATCAATTGCTTCCACTATTCCAACTGCTGTCGCAAGTGCATTGATTGAAAATAGTGCCACTTCAGTAAACACTAATTCGATCATTATCACTGCAGTACTTTCTTTAATGACATTCTTCTTTGTGTAAGTTGATGCCAATATGATTCCATATTTATTTTGGATCAATCTTATATCCTTGATTCAATTTTCGGTGAATCTTATTTTCAGTTTTTTTTTCCAAGTTTCGTTTATTTTAAAGTTTTTGGTTTATTTTAGTTCTTGAATATTTGCAAATTTCGGTTATTTAGAAAGCCTTCAGTAATATATTAATTTCGGCATATTTTTTAAAATATTTTTTATAGGATGTATAAATACAAGATTTGCATTTTAAAATTTCCGAGACTTCAAGAAAGGTAAGAGACCATCCCAAACACTTGCACCCGACCTCGTTCTTTTTGGACGAGTGTATCAAATTTTTTTGCCACAGGATATCCATTTACTTCTTACTCCTGGAGGACGCTAATTAGAAAGCAAGGGCGTTTATGATTCGCTCGATAAATTGTTATCTATTTTTTTCCTGTGCTTATTTTTATTATTTCAGTACATAGAGTGCTGCATTTAATATATTCAATCGTCACCAAGTAAATGGTTGAGTTGAGCTTTGGATATACATGTATCTACTACTTTTAAAATATAGCTGAAGCACACGCATTCAGCAACTCATTATTTAGTTTTCATTTGCTTTCACCCATATTTTCTATTTTTTACAAATTCTTTTGTATAGTTGCCAATTCTGGCCCTAAATATATGGGTTTTGCGTTTTGATACATATAAGACTTCTGATGCACTGTGTTATTTATTTTAAAAAGAAAATCTCTGTATAAGCTAATACTTCATCCATATATTAGAACAAAGTACTTTCGATGATATTTATATAATTACCGTGCTAAAAGAAGAACGAAGTTAGTCAAATCAGTGAGGCATCTAATATGTACCTCATTCACTTGAACTCTACATAACTTCAAACAAAATTCAATAATCAAACAGGGACTTACGAGACTTGTAAACATATTTCTTTAAACCAAACAAATGGTCGTGAAGGTCATTGTCAAATAGACACAACAATCGCAGAATTCAAGAATGTTCCTTTGATTATAAAAATGCATCCAGTACTGAACTACAAGCATTTGCCTGAGAATCTAACAATTGCGTGTTTGCACGCTGTAGACTTTTCAACAATGAATTATCCCCATCTACCATTTTGGCAGTGATCCTCACTGGCTCACCAGTACACAACTTCCACTCCAACTCATATGATTTGTAAACAACCCAAATCGGAAGTCGAGCAATCCGGAATCTCGTAAGCAAATACAAGAGTTCCTAGTTAATTTCTAACTTGTTAGTCAGCAAGGCAGCTGGAATATACGTTTCCATGCTTTCAAGACTATATTTTCGGCAGATTATCCAGTTAATGATAAGGAAATGCATACAATGCTCAAAACTTTCCTTTTCTGCTTTACTTCCTCAATACGGAGATTTACGTTTTCTTAATACTTGCCGGTTGAGAAAGTGAGTTTATTGCAATTGATTCGTAGGCTGGTAACATGCACTGCCAACACGAGTGTCTCAAACGTAGCTTCTATCCCATTTCAAATGTGAGCGTTATTTGCCTGCCTCCTGGCTACCGTTCGCATCTACCAGCTCTCCTATTCTACTAGATTCATTGCTACACTCTTATGTATACAATTCACAATATTACGCAGCTCGCCTCATTTATCTGGCCACAACATTTGGCCCTTAAATTAATACCCATCGGCAACCCATGTTCCTAACTCCACTAATCACCATAACTCGACTGTCACGTTCCGGCTTCTAACCCCCTTCTATTTTATTCTCCCCTCCTGCGTCATTCCAGTGAGCAACTAGCGATCCCTGTCTTTGCTGCACAATCCCTCCGCTACGACGCTCGTATTCACATTTCCTGTCCTGTTCTGGTAATTATGTGCCGCAAGATATGCAACCACTTACTGTGCAAACTAATCTTGCATTCATCTACACAAAGTTCCCTTGGGTTTGCCCACTACTTGTTGTGGTTATCGGTGTTTTCGTACTGCATATTGCCCGACTTCCCATTTCGTACATGCCCCAGAAGTTTTGCCATGGAACTAGCATGGCTCACCTACGGGCTTGTTCAGTAGGAAGCACTTGATGCGCAGACATTTTATGAAAAATGCAAATTAACCACTGTTTTTTATAACGAGAGGTTGTCGGAGTGTTTCAACTCCGGCTTATCACATTGCATGTCGGTCAGCGCCATATGCTCTGCCTTATTGTCGTGGTGTTCGCCATGCACCCTGCCGTTCCACACAATTCCAGAAAATCAATCCTGGCACCTTCTCAGAACTGCAGAAGTACCCACAGATAAGCCCAGCGCAACGCAGTACCGTCGCAAACACAGTACCGTCGCAAACATAGCACAGCAAACACAGCAAGTCGGCAAGTACAGTCGCAAACACAGTCGCAAACACAACGTGGTTACACAAAAGCAGCCTGCCCAGCACGGCGACACTGCAACACCACAACCACCTCAACAAAACAAAATCAAACAATAACCAATGCATAAGATCACGATTACATCATCGCTGTACGACTGCGGACTACACGTTGCCACACCAACACAACTTCCCCATCCTTCTAGACCAACCGTACAGCACCAACACAGCAGTGACAACGCCACCTCGTCACCACCTCACCACCAACGTCCAAACCCTTCTTCGACGTCACCCCAACCCTGTAGAACCCAGGCGGTGGCATGATGGTTGATTCGTCCATGCACTAGCAATGGTGAAATTAAGCCATCTGCATCACCACCATGCCACCGCCACGTCGTACCACCCGGCGTTCCGGACTTGCGTCGCCGCCACCACGGTCTCCCGACTTGTCTGCCCGCAACTACGGCACAGGTGGTACGACGCAAATGACGTCACCCCGAATAATCTGCCGTACATGAAGGGGGACAATAGCGGAGCAGTAATATCTGCACTCTGTCTATATAAAGACACAAGTTTGTGCAAAGTTGAAATCAAATTGCTATATATTAACACCCACACAAATTTATAGAACACAAATAGTAGTGATGTCTGGAACTGCTACTGCTTCGAACGCAAATGACGCAAACACTGTGCCCGCCAAGTCGGAGGCACCAGCACCGGAATTCCAATCGTACCTCAATAACGACGGTATCGACGAGTTGACACCGTTGACTCGGAAGCACAAGGTGTCGAATCTTTCGTTGTCTGACTTGAACCAATGGCAAAACGGGTTGACCAAGTTGTCATCTTCTTCGTCGAGTTTGAAAAAAGTGGACTCCGTGGCCAAATTGTCAAGAAACTCGTCCATTATCAGAAGAAAGAGAAAGACGGTGATTGACCATCCAAGAGTGGCATCGTATGCTTTTTGTTTCGACATTGATGGGGTGATTTTGAGGGGCCCAGATACCATTCCCGAAGCGGTTGAGGCACTCAAGATGTTGAACGGAGAGAACAAGTACAACATCAAGGTTCCCTCTATCTTTGTCACCAATGGTGGTGGGAAACCCGAATCCGTGAGGGCAACAGACTTGTCCAAACGGTTGGACATTGAAATTACACCCGACCAGATCATTCAGGGTCACACTCCTATGAAGGACTTGACTTCTGTGTACGATTCTGTGTTGGTTGTAGGTGGTGTAGGTAATGTGTGTAGAAACGTGGCTGAATCGTATGGATTCAAAAACGTCTACACCCCGTTGGATATCCTTTACTGGAACCCAGCAGTTTCACCATACCACGACTTGTCTGAGGAAGAATTGAAATGTGTACGTAAAAATATCGATTTCTCCAAGGTCCAAATCCAAGCCATTTTGGTGTTTGCTGACTCGAGAAATTGGGCTGCTGACCAACAGATCATTTTGGAATTATTGTTGTCGAAAAATGGTGTAATGTGCACAGAATCGAAGAGTTACGACGAAGGTCCACAAATTTACTTTGCGCATTCAGACTTTATTTGGGCTACAAACTATAAATTGTCGAGATACGGTATGGGTGCATTACAAGTGAGTATCGCAGCATTGTACCGTGAACACACCGGTAAGGAATTGAAGGTAAACAGGTTCGGGAAACCTCAGCCAGGTACATTTAAGTACGCTAACAAAGTTCTTGCGAAATGGAGACAGGGTGTTCTTGATGAGCACTTGAAGAAACTTTCTATAAACGATCCTAACGCTGATGAAGCAGATATCTTGGTCAACGAGCAAGGTGAAGAGTTTATCAACCAAGCAAAGCTCGAGTCGTACAATTATGACGACGATGAAGATGACGAAGATATGGGAATTACTTCAAGATTCTCGTTAGCTAAAGAAAAGCAACAAGCTTTGGACAAGGCTGACGAGAAAATCAAGTTGGAGTTACCACCAGCATCTACAGTGTATTTCGTTGGTGACACTCCTGAATCTGATATCAGATTCGCCAATTCCCACGATGCTACCTGGTACTCGATCTTGGTCAAGACTGGGGTGTATAAAGAAGGAACTGTTCCAAAGTATACTCCAAAACACCTCTGTGACAATGTGTTACAAGCTGTTGAATTTGCTATTGAACGTGAACACGAGAAGGAATTATTGGAATGGAACGAAACTGCAGATGAGGACGATGAAGTCAAGGCATCTAGATTGAACTTCGCTGATTTGATGATGACTCCATCAGAAACACCTAATCCAGAAGCTAAACAAGAATCTAAATCAGAATCTAAGCCAGTTGTTGTGAATCCTTTGGATGCTGATGACGCACCAGAAGTCCCATCTGAGTTATTGGCTGGTTTACAGAAAGTCAAGGACGTTAAGGTTAGCAAATAGAGGGACTTTAGTGTCCTGAAATTTGGTGTATAGTACATGTACTTTATTTGAACCATGTGTATTTTAAATATATTACCAAATACAGAGATTCATTTGAATAGAAAAGGGATGTAATGTCGAAATAAAATCTATGTACTAGAAACGAGATTGTAACTTGGTATAAGGTTTGGTGGAACAAAATAACGCAGTCAAGCGGTATACCAACAATAGTGAGTATTGTGCTAGTTCTGAGAAGCAAGATGAAAAGTTGCAACGCAGCTGTGTATTCATGTGGTATATAGGGTCGACAGGGTCATCTGCTCAAATAACAGTTCACTAAATCGCAATAACACTAGAAAGGGCCAGGGCACTCTATCTGTATTACTTCGGTACCTAGCATTTGTCTTGCAACATCAGCTTTTGCGATTTCAACTCATTACCAATAGCACCACACCATCAGTAAAGCTCATGTTTTCTAACAAAATGCTTATATATCTTCAATCTCTTCTTCGTGAACGGCCCCGTGCTCTTGATGGTTCCCAAGCTCTTGTACTCCGGTTTCGTTCCAATTAGCAATTTGGTCTATTTGTGTCCCATCTCCATTTTCTTCACCGTTGGCTTCTACATTCCCGGTGTTGGCTTCCTCTTCAAGAACTTGATCTTCGTCATCAGGAATGCCTTTTAAATCGTGCAAAATCATCCAGTACCATGGAGGAAGAACTATCACCACGAATACCTTTCTGATGAAACTGGAAGTAGGTACCCCATAGTCCTGTAGTGTCTTCTGGCGAACACTACGCTGTACTGTATCCTTGGTATTGTACAAGCCATCAATGGCAAACTCCCTCACAAACCACCAAAAATGGCCGATTGCGTACGAAATGTAAATCACCCAGAAATATTCATGAGTGAAAAGCATATATATCCTGTGGTATTCCCCGAATATGATGGCCTGGAGCTCAGAAAGAAACTCTCTAGTAAGGAACAAATTGAAAGCTGAAGTTAAATATGGCAAATATACCCTACGAATCAGCATGATCCCAAAAATGTTGACATCAAAATCAGGAAATGTACGACACCAAATGTATAGCAATATATCCTTCAATACTGGTGTCAAAAACACAACCTTTAGGTTCATCCTGTAGAACCCGTACGACACAATGGCAATTATACTACAACATATTTGAAAAACATAATATACAAAATCGGCAGTTTTCAACTTGTTAAGTGACATATCTAGAAGAAACTGCTGGTGCCGGTTTAGTGGGGGAAATAATGATTTGTGGGTAGTGAACGAATCCTCAATGTTCTGCGAAGTTTGGCAAATTATCCAAACACTAAAAAGTAATTCAATTGAAAAATCATTCATATAACAAAATGATGTGATTAATCTCCATGGTTCTGTAGTGAATGCTTTGTCTGGCTTGAACACCAAGCTCAAGGGAGATGTGAACTTTAGCACCGTGACAATTGAAGTGGAAAGAAGTGCTAGTGACCAGTATCGTGTGAACGGCGGTAGTTGCCTTCCCATGTCTGCTAATCTCTCCATGGTGTAATGGTTTGTTTTAGATGTGTTTGCTGTATTTTGGATGTGGTGTTAAAGTAAAGCGCAGTATAGTGGAAATCGAGCTACCATGTGCACGAAAGTGGATCGAATTTTATGGCGCTACCATTCACTCTACTAAAGAATTGAGCCATAACGAAAAGATGTCCTTGTTCATAATAGGAGATCCCAGACTTCTTGATACACAGCTAAGCTAAGGGATATCAGGTTCGTCCCTTGTAGTGGATTCTGTCTCTTACAATATGCTCCCAACAAATTCTTATGATGCGCGCTACCATGGAAATAGATGCTTCAGTAAACTATGCCCCAGAAGATCCAAACTTTGTATGGACCATGGCAAGACAAGTGCTGAATGGGGTTGCAGGTGACCTATTGTTTTTGTGAGAATTTACAAGTGTTGTTGCTGCAAAAAAATGCTTATGGCTTACAAACGATTACTACTTGGGTATGTATCACTACAATTAGGTCACACATTCGAACGAATTCTGCGGTTACTTACCCACGTAGAATAAGGTTAACCAACTGTTACAACTTCGAAATAAGCTTTACGAGACATGCGTCCGAAATGTAACTCAATCAACTCTAGTGTTTGCGCTACCATATCAGACTTCCTAACCAACAAATGTTAGATGACACTCTTCCACAGCCGTATCAGACAGTGTGTTAGTCCTACATGGTTCTGGTCGTATTTTGTTGAGGTACTTACCTTTGTTAGTCTCTTTTTTGGGTGTTTTAGGTGCATGTTTCGTTTCGGCATTAACCTATCATCTCTCATACTCTCAAAACGTAGCTGTAAATGAGAAACGAATTCAGTTCATTTCTAAGTTAATTCGCAAACATGATTCAAATATTATATTGAAATATATCCAAAACTGTCGATACAGTTGACAAGTAAAAGTTGGTGACTAAAACCGGGTTTATCATTAAATTACACAAAACTTACAACTCTTATGTGGTGTATTTTTGGAAATACTCCTTAAGCAATTTATACAAAATAATATATTTGAAAGAATGAAGGAAATTTGACATGTTCATGCTTCATTTATATATTTAACGAGTTTAGAATTAAAGATATGTATGAAAATTGTATACTGTGAACTTAATTTGCAATAAATGTATTTTAATTGCGAAATTAAGAAAAGATTGTTTCCAAGCCATCATTATAGAAACTTCCCCGGTGAACAATCCAAAAAACAACAGAACTAAAGGTATAAGGTTTAGCTTTGAAACATTATAACCTCTACGACGGTTGAGTGACAGACAATCCATGATGCTATTATTCAACAAATTATGGAAGATAGATTATTACAGCAATCTATGAACCGACAAATGAGTAGTAAAGAAATTGTCCGATATAGCAACAAACCTTTAGTTTCAAGACTGATTCTATCTATAGAATTAAATCCTAGACTACTTGATCTTAGCACTTCCTAGTTGGCACGGACCTAGTCAACTAGTGACAAACACAAGGCTAGACTACATTCAGGGATGAGTGTGCTTAGTAACTAGAACAGTTGCCTATGATAATTAAACTGATTGAGTCACGGCATTACGATGCGGAAAGCTTAGAGATATCATGTACAAATGGCATGATATCATCTCTGTCATATAGTCCTACATTCAAAGAAGCATATAAGAAGGCCAAACCCCAGTTCGATCGATTGTTGTAAACAACACGACTACTAAGGTGGAAATAAGAATCAACCTCATAGTCCAATAAATGCAAGCAGGCCATAACACTGGTCATCAACTGGCTGAATTAAGCCTTCAATGGCTTTTCAAGTACTTCATAATAGGAATTAGTATGCTGCCAATCCAATATTGTCTCAGAAAGAATTATTTTTCGTATCGTAAATTTTACGCTGCTGCACGAGTTTCATGCATGCTGCGTAATGCATTAATGACAGTGCCCCATGATATCCAACTGTCAAACGTTACGGTACCATGCTCTCTCATATTGAAAGAAACAGCACTAGCATTTATAAAAAGGTCATATATATGGTGTTTAAAGTTCCCGCTTAACAAATACTCTTCTAGTAAATATCATGGCATTAACAAACTAACAGCCTTGTGAACAATTACGAATAAATTATGCATTGAAAAGTTGTCATTTTATGTCAGTCTGTCAAGCAGGGCCCCTGATGTGAATATATATATGCAAATTTAGTTTAGGACTTCAATTTGTTGTCGTGGATTGGCATCTCTCAAATCATGTTGATTCTCAACTTGGTCGTCTTCCTAACACATTGGACAGTGTCCGGGGCGCTATATATCAACGGAGTGGTAGTCGAAAATGGGCCATACTATTTTCCAGATAATACGTTAGATATTAACATTAATTCAGCCTTGTCAATCTTGAACAACGATATCACAACCTTTAGCGGTACCGTAAATATGGATTATGGTTCAGGTTTTTACGTCACAAGAAATCAAAATCTGTTACAATACGATGTGTTCATTCTGGGACAGGTGATGAACAATGGTCTTATTTCGTTTTCTTCAAGTGGCCTTATTTTGTTGGCACCAAGATATGATATGTCAGGACTCGATAATTTGGTTAATTATGGGTCGATATTTTTTGTTGCTGAACAAATACCGCTAAACTCTGAAATGTATCTCAATGCTGTCACAAACATGCAAATGGCAACAATTATATTATATCAGGGTTATTTACCTGTTGGACAGGTCAATTTTGGGACAAACGTAATTAAAAATTCTGGAAATATTTATTTATACAACCTAGAGTATCATCAGCAGAATAGTATTTAGAATGCTGGGTGTATTCAAATTCAATACATATTATCATACTTTACGTCAATGCGTTGTTCAGAGTCCAGTATTAAGAATCGAAGTATTAAGGCTCGATTGGCGAAGTAGTGATAGGTTTTATATGTGTACAACTGAGAAGAATTTCCAACCCTATAGAAAATGTCTATCAATTGAATACATATTGATATATGAACGTATGTTGGTATCATACCTATTATCCCCAACAAACATTAGCTAGCATCTGAACCACTACCACTTCATGAAACGAAGTGAA
>ERZ778017.3786-NODE-3786-length-10360-cov-5.493547_pt1 | contig 10360 bp, 3 predicted proteins | sample MGYA00375747_ERZ778017 | MGnify/ENA primary metagenome ERZ778017 (study PRJEB29350, sample SAMN05509838) | bioreactor metagenome | biome: bioreactor; material: wastewater | place: South Africa: University of Cape Town | collected 2014-03-17 ... | reverse complement strand
GCACTTTATAGGAACACAAATGCGTATAGAACCTGTTACACTACGCAAAGAGACATCTATCCACCAACTCTTAAGTTTCTATATGGGTAAGAATACACAAGAAAGACAGAATTTTATTATTGACAATTTGAAGATAGAAAGGGATCTAGCAGAAATAAGCACGGCTTCTATAAAAGTTTTTGAAAGTGTTTAGAAAAATAGAGCAATCAATTTTAATCGTTTAAAAATCGTAAGGATTTAAATACCAATTTTTAATTAAAATATTTACCCTTTAGACACCAAGAATATACTTTGTTTTTCTAAATGTTATAACCAATAAATAATACTTATAGCAGCAATTTGATTAACTTATAAGCAAGACAATTTAATACCTCAATTACCGCAATATCTAAACGGGCCAATCACATTCCACTACTATTTAAGATTCCAATATATCGTATCCTTGATGGAGCAACATTTTAGAATATTTGCCTAACAAAGAGGCTTTCTTAAACATTATCCGCTCTCATTTACTTACTAGAAGTATACACCTAGCAAAATTATCTTAGCTCAACCTCCAATCTTTAAATATTATTATTTAATAAGGTAATTTCATGTAATACACGCAGATAACCTACTTTTTGTAGTTAACAAACTTGTGCTAACCTACCCTTCAACAATTATTTATGTAATTGTCCATAGTATCGATATAATGCTTCGAAGTTTAACAAAAGTTATTGAAAATCTTGACTTAATAAGATTTTCTTACTTTATTCTTGAACCTAATCTTCTGATGTTCAACAATTAAAAGTTTAAGCGTTATGAACACACAACCTACAAATATCCAAAAGATATTAGCTAAGTTATTGCTAGGTATATTTCTTCTGGAAAGTTGTACTACCAATCTACCTATTACTCCACAACCTCGGCCTGAAAAACAAGTAAAAAGATTTCTTACAAATTTACCACTTCAGCCAAACCATACAATGGGTTTAAGTGGTGTAAAAGAGGTAAACCAGGATAAGGTGGAAAAACATGAGCAAGCACTTGTAGAATTTCCTAATGTTACTATATCTAACACACATCTATCGCCTAGTATACATACTACTACCATAGACAATAACAATCTAAAAGAAAGCTTTTTACAGCCTAACTATTCCACTAGGCCAACATTAAGAACACCTAACCCAGCTAGTAAAAGATCTGCTACAAAGCAACCTTTCAAGCAAGAACCAGCTTATAGCAAGGAGGTTAAGCATATGAGCAACCATCAGGCTTTAGTAGCTAATAGAAAAGCAGCAGCGATCAAACGTATGGCTGAGCAGCCTATAAGCGTTAGTGAGCAAGCTAAAGAAATAATCACTAACCAAGTATTTATAGCACAAGGAGGCCATCAAGTAAGATTTGGACAACACAAAGAAAGACAATGGTATGCATTGGTTGAAGAAAACTTGCCTGTAGGTTTCCACAGAAGCCATAAGCTAAGTGTAATAGTAACCCCAGGAATACACATGGAACAGTTAGCAAAAATGAGCCAAGGCCAACAAACCCAGTTGATTCATGTAGTTTGGCCTAAGGTTGGCAATGATATTCCTGTAAGCCATGTGTTAATAGGTTATCAACAAGGCTTGCTAGGAGGTGGTAAGGGTAGAAACAAGAAATATAAGGAGGTAAAGATAGAGGAGATAAAAAAGGTAGCTAAGAAAAAAGAAAAAGTAACAGAGAACAGTACGGAAGATTTAGAAGCAGAAGCAAAGGAAAGTGGAGAAGAAGAGGAAACAGAGCAGCCAGCACCTAAAAGCGCTACTTTACCAACAGCAGCACATTTACCTAAAGCATTTATTAAAACATTATGGCAAGTTGGCGAGGAGCCAGGAGAAGAGCATTACCGAGACAAGTCTTTAGAGCTGTTAGGGTTAAAAACCATAAAAAAAGGAGAACCTAAACTTATACGTGGATACTTGAAAAAGCTTGGCACGCTAGGCTGCATACAAAAGATAGTAGCAAGTAACCAAGCAGCTTTGCCAACAGTATGGCGCGATAAACCTGCTGAAGAGTTAGAAGCAATCTTACGTGATTTATATACGCATGCTTTAGGCAAGATAGAGTGTCAGTTAACTAATTTGTCAGAAGCGGAGCAAGCATCTCAGCGATTGGCTATGTTGGAACTTCAGTACTATTTCCAAAGACTATTAGATCCGACTAGTAAAGAGCAAACAGACCTGATTGAAAACATTCAAAACGCAATTGATGAATTAGGTTTATATTTTATGCCTGAAGCTTCGGTAGTACGTAGAGCTTACCTTGACTACTTGGTCAATGAAGCTAGGAACATGGATTTATATAGAAACACAAGTCACATAAATGAATATATACAGAAAGTGGCTGAGATAGCTAAGTTAGCACAAGATAAAGTAGAAGAAAGCCCGGAAGAACGTGTAGTTTTAAGGAGATTTGCAGGCAAGCTGTACCACCAAATAGGAGACCTATCAGCAAAACTTAAGAATGCAAGTGATATAGGAAAAAGTATAGGGTGGCAATATAGTTATTATTTTCAAGCTAGCACATTAGGCAATGTCAACGCTTATTATAAATTAAGCTTAATACATGCAGATAGTAATACATGCTATTATGATCCTCGTAAAGCCAAGCTTAATTTGGAAGAAGCAAAAAGGCGAGGACATGGGTTAGCTGGTTATCAATTAGCACAGACTTATGAAAAATCAGGCAATAAGAAGTTAGCTATTTCTTGGTATGAACGAGCAGCCTTAGAAGGGCATCCAGCAGCTTTATATCAGCTTTATGAAAATTTAAAAGATACTGATGATAGAATAAAAGGATTAAAATATTTAGGGCAAGCAGCCCTTGCAGGGCATGGAGCAGCCCAATACGCCTTAGCCAAGCATTACTGGGATAATGCTCACTATGAAGCAGCTATCCATTGGTTTAACCAAGCAGCCTATCAAGGTATACTAGAATCCTATGCTTACTTAGGGTTATCAGCAGCCAAAGGCTTAGGCCACCTACAAGATGCCCAAGCAGCCTTAGATTATTACCTTCGGGCAGAAAAAGCAGGTGTAGATAATGCAGTTGCTCGCTATGGAAGAGCTAGATTGTATGAGCGAGGCAAAGGAAGTATTGTACAAGACTTAGGTACAGCCTTAACCCTTTACAGCCAAGCAAGTGAACTAGGACATCCTAAAGCGTCTTATCATGCAGGCAGATTACACTTAGGTGGGCAAGCACCTGGTAGTGAAGTAAAACAAGCCTACGGATTATTGAATGTTGCAGCTAAAGCAGGTATTTATAAAGCATGCTTGCTGCTAGGTAAGATTAATGAGTATGGTTTAGGAAAGCTGGTAGACATCCCAGTAGCCATTACCTGGTATATACAAGCCTCATCAACGCTCAATAAAGACAATTATACTCGTGCACTTGCCTTATACCATATAGGCTGGTTGTATAAGCTGGGTAAAAGTAAGGAAGCGGCCGAAGCAGCAACTTTAGACTTTTTTGAGCAAGCGGCCAGAGTAGCCAAAGACCAATATGTAAACATACAGTCCGATTATGAAGCTTTAGCAGATCAATTGCAAGCTTATCAAGATAAATTGCGTACAACAGCGTCAAAACTTAAGCAAACTAAGCAAATAGTAGTTGAAAAAGAACAAGCCTATCAGCAGCTCCAAGAAGGATATGAAGCCAAAATTAAAGAGTTAGAAGAAGCTCACCAACAAGCAGTTAAAGCAGCAGAGGCAAGTACAAAAACCATCCAAGCGCAGTTAGCACAGGAAGAAAAAGCTTGCAGGGAGCTACAAGAAGAAAAAGCACTACAACAACAAAGTTTGTCTAAGCAAACAGAAAGAAATAGTAGGTTGAAAGAAGAGATTGAAACAGCAAAGGCAACTACCAAGCTAGTTCAACAACAATTATTCGAAAAAGAGCACGCTTATCAGCAGCTTCCAGAAAATTATGAAGCTAGGATTAAAAAGTTAGAAGAAGCTCATCAACAAACGATTAAAACAACCGAAGCAAATACAAAGGAAATTCAAGCACAATTAATACAAAGAGAAAAAGCTTATCGGAAATTAAAAGAAGAGTATCGAGCCAAACTAGCCCAACAGGAGGCAACTTTTCAACAGGAACGAGAGGAAAAATTAGTTATAGAACCTCATTGTATAAAGGAGATTATGCAACTAGTGGCTAATGATAAAGATAAGCTAGAAAAGGTTACTAAAATGCTTATTCCTAATGGAAAGATGATTGTAGACGAATTAGCTAAGCATGGTACTAGCTTTTATTCATCTACTAAAAATTTCACCGAACTTGACATGACATTCCTAGTACAACATCCTGATTTCCAGCAATTAACATGTATTAGTTTAGGACATACAAAGCTCAATACAGCAAGCTACAAAATTTTAGGTGAACACTTGAAAAATGTGCCCCATTTAAAAATACTTCTATTAGGAGGTAATCAGCCAGGTGTAGCAGGAATGCAAGCATTAGCTCCACATTTAAAGGAGTTAACCAATTTGCAAAATCTTGATCTACATTGCAATCAACTAGGACCCGCAGAGATAAAAGTTTTGGCTCCTCATTTAAAGAAATTGGTCAGTTTAGAAAAACTACATTTAACCCACAACCAACTAAGTGCAGAAGGAATAGAAGCTTTAATTCCTCATTTAAAAGAAGTAATAAATTTAGAAGAGCTACATATAAGTTTTAATCAACTATACAATGATGAAATTGCTATACGTTTAGCAGGAAATTTAAAAGGATCAAAAGTGAAGAAGGTTTATATGTATTCGAATGGAATAACTCAAGGAACCCAAAAAGAGATTGAACGACTGCTCCCTAAGATGTGTTGGTATTTTTAAGGGATTATTGTAAATACATACCTTTACCAATCAAGTAAAGTTGGTGTTTATAAGCTTTTTATAAGCTTAAGGATAGTTCTATATCTATAAATGAGAACAAGATTACTGCTTTTAACCAAAAAACAATAACTATGTACTTAGAACTGGTTAAGTACCAACTATAAATTAGCCTCTACATACCAACTGTAAGCCATACCTTTATTAGTTGACTGTTAAATAAAATAAGTTTTCTAAATAAATCTAAAACGTATAAACCTGTTAAAGCTATGAACAGATATAAATAAAGAGTTATGCATTACTAATAATAAGAGTAAAATAGCTAGAAGTACACATAGCATACATTCTAATTTTATACATGATCATTACAACCGCTAGATGGCTTCATTATGGTATATGCAAGGTCCATTACAAGTTAATATTGAATAGTCTCCAAGCGTGCCTTACTACATAAACTATTTTTCTACGTTAGATTGGCATATGTACCGCACTATCATACAATCAACACATAAAGGATTGGTGCCAAAAAAGCTATTTCTGACGCTAACTATAAAGAAATAGATGCTATGGCAACATCAAGAGTTATATATTACTTTCCTAGGAAGTCAGCCTTTTTAATAGCAGAAAATAACTTTCTTCCATTACCTTTAGTTTGGATAAAATGGCTTCCAGAGTTACTTAGCTCAATAATATAAGTAAATAAGTAGTTTCTCGTTAGGTTTAAAACATTATATAAGAAACTTTAACTTTATTGACTTAACCAAGCTAATTTATTTTTCTAAGATACTTGAGGCATAGCATTAATAAAGTTCTTAACCAACTTTTTTAACTTTGGAGGTGAACCTTTGAATACGGCCTCTGAACCTCCTGAAAGTTTAGTAGTATTCGTAGTAAGAATAGCTGTTATTAACTTACGACTCTTTTTATTATTCTCATATTTTATCTCCTTAGTGCTAGCATCTATTGGATTTTTTTCTAAGATATGAGCCTCAATAATATTATTGGTAGGACCTTTTTTATAAGATACGAGATAATCCTTTCTAATGGCACCTGTCTTATCTATAGATATTTTTCTCACATCAAAGTTTTTTTCTTCATTTGGTGCTTGATGCCATATAAATTCTACGCCAGCAGAAGCTTTTTTAAAGAAAAGGAATTCTTTATTAAAGCAACATAGGTAAACTGTATAGGGCGTGTCAGATGGAACTGTTTTAAATGCATCATCTAATTTATTATCTACTTTTATATCAACAGATATTGTCCCAGCTTCTATACCTAATAACTCTGATCCAAAAAAAACTATATGTTCTTTACCCAAAATTCCCTGAGGTATCTTGGATTTTGCATTGCCCAGAATTTCTGATAGAAAGGCACCATCGTTTAAATTTGTAGTTTTCTCAACAACTATATATCCAGATTTTCCTCCAGGTAATTGAGGGAATTTTATAGTTCCCTTGCAATCAATATAGAGCTCACCTGCATCTCTATAAGCATCAAAGTTAGTAAGATCCAATTCCACACTAGGTATTGAAAGTGTCTGATAGTTGTCACTAACAAATATCTGTCCTCCTTTATCTAACAGCCAAAAATACACATGATAATTTTTATCTAGTTCTAAAGGGATTTTATTGATATTATGCTTATAATCTTTTACCCCGACCTCTTCTGTATTAACAGAACCTGCCATGTACGCTAAATCGCTTCCGTTTGTATGAATGTTATTTTTAGTAGATGGAAGGGCTAGCAAGCTTACTATTTTATTAACAGCCTCATCCTTAGCTACGGGACTATTTTTGGCAATGAAGAAGCCTACCTTAGGATCATCAGTATCCTTGTTTGTGATTATTTCTCCTTTAAGCTCGAACTGAGTATGATTATAATCATGTTCAAGTTCTAGAGGACCATCACCAAGGTATCGTATCATTTCCACTATTTTAGCTTCTTTCATTGATAATGTTACCTCTGGTTTTGGTATCTTCAATACAATATTATCTTCTTTACTAATAATAAAATTTAGCTCACCAGTATCTGCTTGGTCTACCAAGTAAGCATACACTTGGTAAGCAACCCCTTTTTTGAATATTTTATTCTTATCTGGGCCAGACAAATGATTGTCATCTTTTGCTTCAGCGGACCCTGCTGTATCTTTAAACGAATGTATGATAATACCAGCCATATCCTCTAACTGCTGAAATTCAGTAGTGATAGTAGGTATGGACTTTTTATCCTTTATTAACTGAGCCAACATTTCTATTGGTTTAGTTTTTGGATCTTTTTCTTCTATGAACAAAAAGCCTCCTTTTCTTCCGCCATGATTGGTGGCAGTTGCTCTGGCATCAATTTGTACAAGACGTGTTTTAGTGGCAATATCTGGTTTTATTTCTTGTTTAACAGTGCCCATTTGTATAGTAGGAATAACAATAGAAATTACATCAGGTTTCTCAACTTCTTCTCCTTTAAAGCTAGGATATGTACCATACGATACGCTATGTACTGCCAAGTATACTTTATACTTACCTGGTTGTAATTCACTTTGAAGGAACAATTTTGCAGAAACCGATCCCTGCTTGTTAGCGCTTAAGTCAGAGGCATAGTATATTGCTCCTTTATTTGTTGGTAAAAGTACATAAGGGTTATCTTTATCAATTACTTTATGTGTGGCACGGAACTCATTGGCTGCAGCTAAAACTGATTCATTTTCTTGTATAACTATTACACATAATGTACTAGTTTCATTAATGTAGTTCTCTTGGATTTTCCCTTGAACTTCTATAACTACTTGGTCATTATTAATACTACCTAACCTGGTTACAGAATAGGTTTCTAATGTAACATTAGCAGATTCTTTTTCTCTGCCCAAAGGCTTTTGCATGCACGTATTACATGAGGCGGTCAATAATAGAGAAGCTGCCAATACCAACTGTATGATAGCTTGCTTGGTTATAAGAGTAGTAATTTTCATAGAGGTGATTGTATTAAAGCATTAACTATAACTATAATATGGTGTAATATAGTTATACCTATTATATATAAATTTAAGCAAAAATTAAAATATTCTGTATAGAGTTATACAATGAACATTATATCAGCAATTGCATAATCTGTGATATATGGTTGCAAAATTTTTAATACTTGATGCTTGGTATTTTGTAGCTCTTGCCTAAGCGGGGCTGAATTGAGTTTTACAAAAACCTTATTTTGTCTTACATAAATCTGCTCTGTCCTTCGTCTAACCATAAGAGGCATTGCCCGGTACCAAGCATCAATAATGCTTGCTTCCTCTAATTTATGCCTATGAGGCGACTGTTCTATCAACTTTTTTACTAATTGATTAATTGTTGTAGGCTCTCTATGATACATATATATTGGAGGCAGGAGAATTTTGTCTGAAACTTTATAGATACTCTATTGTGATTATGTTACTTGTATAACATTTAGTAAGATAAGTGTACCTGGGGTCGGGGTCGAACCGACACGATATTGCTACCATTGGTGTTTGAGACCAACGCGTCTACCAATTCCGCCACCCAGGCAAAATACTTAACAATAAATGATTTTATCAGTAACCATAGTATAAACAATAACTTATGGCATTTTCACTCAACCTCAAGAGGTCGCGAGTGGATTCGAACCACCGTAGGAGGTTTTGCAGACCTCTGCCTAGCCACTCGGCCACACGACCTTATGGTATTTTTATAAATCAGCCTCCTGATCTTTTGTTTTGTCTTCGTTTGCTTGTTGCTGAGCTACCGCTTCTGCCTTTTTAGTTTCTCTCTGAGCATCCAACTGCTTTTTTAAGCTAGCTAATTCTTCTATATCTCCTAAAGTAGCTTTTTCAGACGTAATAAAGTTACCTACATTACGTGGCTGGAACTCTTTTTTCGTAGTAGCAGGCTTACCTGTTTTTAAAGTAGCAGGAAGTGCTAAAACTATTCGTTTATTAAGTTTGGAAAACTCAATGATTTCAAACTCAAGCTCTTCATTAAATGCAGCTTCTTGCCCATTTTCTTTAATGAGATGCCTTTTAGGAACAAATCCTTCTAAGTCATGTGGCAATTGTACGAAAGCCCCTTTATCTGTTTTCTTGGTAATGGTACCCATATGAACAGAACCTACCTGAAAGATTTTTTCATAAGTTTCCCATGGATTTTCTTCTAGTTGCTTTAACCCTAGAGACAACCTTCTATTTTCTTTATCGAATTCTAAAATTAGTAATTCTATATTATCACCTAACTTTAGCATATCTGTAGGATGATTTACCTTTTTAGTCCAAGATAAATCTGAAATATGAAGTAACCCATCTATACCTTCTTCTAACTCTACTAGTGCTCCAAAATGGGTTATATTTTTAATAATACCTACATGCTTGGTACCTGCTGCATACTTATCTTCTAATCCTCCTTTAGCCCATGGGTCTTGCGTTAGCTGCTTAATACCTAACGACATTTTTTTCTCTTCTTTGTCTAAGCTTAGTACAACAGCTTCTATCTCATCACCAATGTTCACTACCTCTTCAACCTTTTTTAAATGTTGTGACCAAGACATTTCAGAAATATGAATTAGCCCTTCTATTCCAGGCATAATTTCTAAGAAAGCACCGTAGTCTGCTATATTTACAATTTTACCTTTTACTTTAGCACCAACTGTGATATAGTCTGGTAATTGCACCCAAGGGTTAGGCGTAAGTTGTTTCATGCCTAATGAAATACGCTTTCTCTCTTCATCAAAATCTGTAACTACTACTTTTATTTTTTGACCTAACTCTAGTACTTCTTCAGGATGGTTAATTCTACGCCAAGCAATATCTGTAATATGCAGTAATCCGTCTATTCCACCTAAGCCTACAAATACACCAAAACTAGTCATGTTTTTAACAATACCTTCTAAAATCTGTCCCTTTTCGAGCTTGCTAAGTATATTAGTTTTTTGGTTTTCTAAGCTTCTTTCTATAACTGCTTTATGTGAAACTATAACGTTATCAGTAAGATGATTGATCTTAATAACTACTACATCAATAGCTTTTTCTAGGAAAATATCGAAATCACGAACTGGCTTCACATCGATTTGTGATCCAGGCAAGAAAGCCTCTACTCCCTGAAGATCTACAATAAGTCCTCCTTTGGTTCTTCGCTTTACAAAAGCTTCTAGGATTGTACCATTCTCAACAGAGTTTTGTATGGTTTCCCAAACTTTCATAAGCTTGGCTTTTTTTCTAGAAAGTACAAGTTGTCCTTTGCTATTCTCTTGCTCTTCTACATATACATCAACCTCATCTCCTACTTTTATATCGGGCGTATCTCGAAACTCAGAAAGGGGTATTAGACCATCTGATTTAATGCCAATGTTAACAATAACATCACGATTGTTGATACCTACTACGGTTCCTTGAACAACTTCTGATTCAGCTACAGATTTTAGTGTGTCTTCGTAGAGTTTTTTTAATTCTTTGCGCTCTTCCTCACTGTAATCAATTCCAAGTTTTGTAATATTTTGGTCCCAAGTTAAAT
>ERZ778017.3785-NODE-3785-length-10362-cov-3.883768_pt1 | contig 10362 bp, 10 predicted proteins | sample MGYA00375747_ERZ778017 | MGnify/ENA primary metagenome ERZ778017 (study PRJEB29350, sample SAMN05509838) | bioreactor metagenome | biome: bioreactor; material: wastewater | place: South Africa: University of Cape Town | collected 2014-03-17 ... | reverse complement strand
ACCTAAACACCTAAACACCTAAACACCTAAACACCTAAACACCTAAACACCTAAACACCTAAAAACCTAATCCTGTTATAATCTACTATCCGTTTTATGCTAACTGGCCTTTCCGAAAAACTTAGTCAAACCTTCTCCCGCTTGCGCGGAAAAGGACGCATCACCGAAGCCGATCTCGACCTGGCTTTGCGTGAAGTTCGTCTGTCGCTGCTGGAGGCGGATGTCAACTTTCGCGTGGTGAAAGATTTCGTGGCATCTATTCGCGAAAGCGCGCTGGGCGGAAATGTGCTGGAAAGTTTGACGCCCGATCAACAAGTCATCGGAATCGTTCGTGATAAGTTAACCGAATTGCTGGGCGGCGAAGCACAGAAGATTCAGTTTTCATCCAATCCGCCAACGGTGATTTTGTTAGCGGGTTTGCAGGGAACTGGTAAAACCACGTCTGCCGCAAAACTGGCGGGATTGCTGAAACGCGAAGGCAAAAAGCCGCTCTTAGTGGCGTGCGATATTTATCGCCCTGGCGCTATTTTGCAATTACAAACAGTGGGCGAACAAGTCGGTGTTCCGGTGTTTGAAAAAGGCACTGCGTCGCCTCCGCAAACGGCCAAAGAAAGTATCGCCCACGCGAAATCAATCGGTTGCGATGTCGTCATCGTGGACACCGCCGGACGTTTGCATCTCGATGAAGACATGATGACGGAAGTGCGCGCTATCCACGATGCCGTCAATCCCACAGAAGTACTTTTGGCGCTGGACGCCATGACCGGTCAGGACGCCGTAAATGCAGCAAAAGCATTTCATGAAACATTGCCACTGTCGGGAGTCATTCTCACCAAATTAGATGGCGACGCACGCGGCGGCGCGATTTTGTCGGTGCGACAAGTGACAGGAGTTCCAGTCAAATTTGTTGGTCTGGGCGAAAAGCTGGATGCGCTGGAAGTATTTTATCCCGACCGCATGGCGGGACGTATCTTGGGAATGGGCGATGTGTTGTCGCTCATCGAAAAAGCCCAAACTCAATTTGATACAAAACAATCGCAGGAAATGGAAGCGAAATTGCGTGAAGGCAAATTCGATCTGGAAGATTTTTTGAATCAAATGCAGCAAATCAAAAAGATGGGTCCGTTGGAAAATTTGTTAGGCATGGTTCCCGGAATGGAAAAGGCCATGCAGGGCAAAGGCGGGTTGAATGTGGATGAAGGACAAATGAAGCAAGTGGAAGCAATCATTTTGTCCATGACGCCAAAAGAACGTCAAAAGCCAGAGTCCATCAATGGCAGCCGCAAACGCCGAATTGCAGGCGGTTCGGGCACTTCGGTGCAACAAGTGAACCGACTTTTAGGCCAATTTCGCGACATGCAAAAGATGATGAAACAGATGTCGCAAATGGCCGGCGGCAAGATGGGGAAGAAATTTGGTAAAATGAAAGGGCTTCCGGGCATTAACCCAATGAAGCTAATGCGGTAAACTAATCCGGCAGTTTGAAATCGTGGCTCCGGCGTCCCCGCCGGAGAACAAGCGGCAAGATGCCGCTTCCACTGGTAAAAGTACTTTTATAGAGTAAGACAGTATTTAAGGAGTCACATGGTTCGTATGCGTTTGCGTCGCACTGGCGCTAAAAACAATCCGGCTTATCGTTTAGTTGTAGCCGATCAGAGAAGTCCACGCGATGGTGCGTTCATTGAAACAGTCGGGCATTATTTGCCCACTCGTCAACCTGCGGTCATCGAAGTGAATGAAGAAAAAGTGCGCGGTTGGCTCGCCAAAGGCGTGCAGCCCAGCGACACCGTTCGCGACTTGTTGAAGAAAAAAGGTATTGTGGATGAAAACGGCAAAGTAACGCCTGTTGAAGCCGCCGCTGCATAAAGGTTCCCATGAGCGAAACACCCCAATCGGAAAATACCCTTTCTGAGCCAGACGACATGCGTCTGCTCGAATTGGTCGGGTTTTTGGCGCAGGGTTTGGTTGCCCATCCCGAAGAAGTGGAAGTGGAAGAATACTTCGACGAAGTCGGCACGGTTTACGGCGTTCGCGTGCATCCCGAAGATGTGGGCCGCGTCATCGGCAAAGATGGCCGCGTGGCCAATGCGCTTCGGAATGTCGTCAAAGCCGCCGCCACCAAAACCGGCGTCCACGTGATGGTGGAAATCATCACCGAAGACGACACTTTGGCAAACGGCGCCGAAGCCGAAAAATCGGAAGACTAACGACGCGAGTAGCATAAGTCCCCCTTTTTAAAGGGGGTTGGGGGGATTTTAGACGTAATAATTTCTACCCAACTTGGGCTATTGCATCGAAATCGGACGCCAAAAAAATCCCCCTAAGTCCCCCTTTAAAAAGGGGGATTTTCGAAAGTGGCTGACCAATAAATAATCTTTTGCCAAATCCCGATTTAATCCATCAATTAGAAACCTGGGATGTTTTAGTGGGGCGCGTTACCGGACACTGGGATCGCGCTTCGCTTCGTATCATCTCCTATTCGGACACGCCAGATCGTTTTGGCGCGGATGCCGTCGTGTGTGCCGCAAAGGATGGTAAACGCCGTCTCCTAAAAGTACTTTCCTCGCGCCGCCAGGGCAAGCATTTAATTCTCGATTGCGGATTAACACCGCACGACGCGACAGAACTCAAAGACGCGGAATTATATGTTCACGTCTCCATGCGTCCCGTTTTGCCCGAAGGTGAATTCTACACCGACCAACTTCTCGGTATGAAAGTGCAAACAGAAACTGGCCGCGATTTAGGAGAAGTAGAAGAAATCCTCGAAACTCCCGCGCACGATATTTATTGCACGTCGCAAGTCATGATCCCCGCTGTGCCGGAATATATTGTGAAACGGGATTTTGAAAATAATGTGATTACGGTTGCTGATTCGTTGGAATGGGAGGAGTAGAAGGAAAACAGAAGAATTCAAGAGCGCTTCCAAGGATGGACATCGCTCTATAGACTACATCGCGAAAAGAATAACATTCTACTCGCCAACGCGTACCTTATTCTAATAAAACTACTTTTTTGGTGGAACCCGAGTGATGCGTATAATGAGTGACGAAGAGCAGAGGAAAGACTTAATAAGAGTTCAAGAATTGCTAGAAAAACAGGATGATCGAGTACTTGAATCTGACATAATCGGCATACAAGGAGGAGTGGGTTATGGGGTTGTAAGTGCTGCAACAGGTACTGTTTTTAACAAACAAAAAGTATCTTTCGCTCTCCCCTCCCACACCGCATTGTGTCTAAATATTTCGCACAATGCATTCTTGCGAGCGCAAAAGATTTCAGATGATTGTCTGTTTCAACAAAAGCCTCACGGGTATACAGCGGAGGAAGGTCTACCTTTTTTGTTTGATTTGTTCGAATCGATGCTGATAAATGTCGTATTTGCTTTCACTGCTTTAGATGCTTATACAAATTTGATAATCCCAGATACTTATGTATATGATAGAGAACACGCGGGAAAGAGGTATCAGGAGAGGTATAATAAAGAACAGATAGAGCGAAATATTACTCTTGATGAGAAGCTATCAGTAATTGTCCCCGATATAACTGGCATCAAATTTTCCAAGGGCGGTTCACTTTGGAATAGGTATTCAGATTTAAAGAAGACACGCGATAGGATTATCCACCTCAAGAGTGCTGACATAAGCGGAAGTAAAGAAAAACAAGTCGACAGCATCTGGGCCGAGTTACTTTCCAGGCGTCACAAAGACGCCTCGCTTATTGCTCATGAAATAATAAAGCATTTTCCCGTAAAAATAGATCCTAAAGAATCTCCCACGGCGAAGGGCAAAAACAGGTGGGTTGATAAATTTCCTTTCACAAACTGAAGAGATAGCACTTTCTATCGAATGCAAAAGGTTGCAATGGCATCGCATCAAAGCAAATATCCCAATAGGCAAAATCGGTTCTTTCATTTATAAAATGGTGGATGGACGAAACTGGCGGAGATCCTATTAACAAAAATAAATGCGTTTTTACTAAAACCGTGGGTAACGGGCATTTGCACGCATGACAAAAGTACTTTTCGTCTACCAAACTCCGCTAAACTAAGAACATGAGCGAAACCATCCGCACCATGTTGGAAGCGCGCGAGGAACAATTTCTCGATCCGCGCGCTGCAAAATCCGCCAATTCCAAAGGCCGCGAAAAGCCACTTCCCAAAGATCCATTGCGCACCGAATGGCAGCGTGATCGCGACCGCATTCTCCACACCAAAGCCTTTCGCCGTTTGAAACATAAGACGCAAGTTTTCGTGTCACCCGGCCACGATCATTATCGCACGCGCCTGACGCACACGCTGGAAGTGACGCAAATCGCGCGCACCGTGGCGCGCGCGTTGCGGCTCAATGAAGACCTCACTGAAGCAATTGGTTACGGCCACGATCTCGGCCACGCGCCGTTTGGTCACGCCGGCGAATATGCGTTGGATGAAGCCTATCGCGAATTTGATCCCGATGCCTGGTTTCGCCATTACGAACAATCGCTGCGTATCGTGGATGTGCTGGAACGAAACGGCGAAGGATTGAATCTTACATGGGAAGTGCGCGACGGCATTTTGCATCATTCCAAAGGCAAGAAAAATCTCGGCGAAGGCGATTTGCCAGCGACGCTGGAAGGACAAGTCATCCGCATTTGTGACCGCGTGGCATATGTGAATCACGATATCGACGATGCAATTCGCGCGGGTCTGATTACCGCCAACGATCTGCCGCAGAAATGCTTGCAAATTCTCGGTTCCACTCATTCCGGGCGCATCACAACGATGGTGAAATCGATAGTCAATTCCAGCAGCATCGAAAGAAATGGCCAACGCGAAGTGGCAGAAATCATCGTCATGTCCGACGAAGTGCGCGAGGCCACCGATGTTCTGAAAAACTGGATGTTTTCGCATGTTTATCTGCATCCCAAAGTAGACGAATCCACCAAAGTGCGACTGGTGGTAAAATCGCTTTTCGCATTCTTCATGGAAAACCCACAACAAATGCGCGGCGAATATGCCGTATCCGAAGAGCAACAAAAAGTACTTTCATCGCAGGAACTGGCACGCCGTGTTTGCGATTTTGTATCAGGAATGACAGATCGTTTTGCATCGCAAATGTATGCAGAATTATTCTTGCCATCGACGTGGCACGGCGTGTGAAAATACTGCGCGGGTTTTTATTGAGAAAGAGAAAGTGAACGTCATTCTGAGCGTAGCGAGGAACGAAAAAGTCGAAGAATCCCCACGCTTACGACAAGTACGTTGAAACTTTGGGGGGTTCTTCAGTCGCAAGCCACGCGTGGCAAGCTCCTTCAGAATGACGTAGTATTTCCCGCGTCTCATTTCTATTTTCGCAACCTAGGATCAATAAAGATATACGCCACATCCACCAAAATATTCGCCGCGACAACCATCACAGCGGAAAATAATACTGTTCCCATAATCATCGGAACATCGAGATTCAAAATGGAATCGATTGCCAAGCTTCCGATTCCGGGCCAGGCGAAGATTTTTTCTGTAAAGATGAGGCCGCTTAACAGAGAAGCGACATCCAATCCCAACACGGCGATGACGGGAATAATGGCGTTGCGCAGCGCGTGTTTGGAAAGTACTTTTGATTCGCTAACGCCGCGCGCTCTGGCGGAGCGAATATAATCCTGATTCATCACGCTGCCCAAATTGGAATGAAGCAATCGCGCGTAATAAGCCGCGCCAGCAAATCCTAATGTCAAAGCGGGCAAAGGCAAGCTCCATAAATTTGCACCTCCGCCGCCGACGCTAAACAGTCCCCATTGATAGCCCAGATAATGTTGAAAAATACGTCCCAGCCAAAAGGCTGGAATGCTAATAGCGATCAATCCTAAAAACAACGAAGCGCGATCAAACACGGAACCGCTATATTTCGCCGTGAGCAATCCCAATGGAATCGCCACGATCAGCCAAATAGTAAGACCTGATAATGCTAATAACAACGTCGCCGGAAAACGCCGCGCGATGGCGCTCATCACCAAATCATTATTGCGATATGAATGCAAGTTGTTGGTCATGATGTCGCGCACGAAATAGGCATATTGCACCGGCAACGGTTTATCCAATCCCAGTTGGTGACGAATCGCCGCGATGGTCGCTGGATCAGCGCGTTCACCTGCAACAGTGTGCGCCGGATCAGCCGGCAACATATATAGAATTATAAAGACGATGAGGCTGACGCCGATTAGCGTTGTAATTCCCCAGCCGATTTATTTTAGTAATTCAATGAACATAGAAAAGGTGTGTCATGTCGAGCGAAGTCGAGACATCTTGCTGTTTTTACGTCTGAACGACAAGATTTCTCCACTGCGCTCGTTCCTCGCTTCGGTCGAAATGACACCTCAGCGAATTATGCGATAAGGGCAAAAGTACTTTTACCTAAATACCTATTCACCCAAAAACCTAAATACCTATTTCATCACCTCCACATATTCATATCTCGCCGACCACATGGGATGCAACTTATATCCTTTTATCCACGGCTGGTGCACGACGTAGCGTTCTGTGTGCAATAGAAAAATCCACGGCGCTTCGTCCACGATTATTTTTTCTGCTTGTTGATAGAGCTTCAATCGCTTGGCCTGATTTGTTTCGATGCCAGCTTCGTTCAGCATCGCGTTCACTTTCGGATTACTATAAAAGGCGCGGTTATTACTCGAAGTGTCGGTGATTTTTTCTCCATTAAAAAGCACATCCAGAAAGTCCGACGGATCAGGGAAATCTTGCAACCAGCCCATCAGCGACATTTGGATATTATGGCGTTTACCAGCAGCGGTTTTTAATTCCGCATATGTGACTGCTTTCAGATTTACCGTAACGCCGATATCCTTCAAATTGGCCTGAATCAATTGTGCCGCTTTGCCATACCAAGCTACTGCCGTTGGTGAATACCACAATGTCACGGTGAATCCGTTGGGATATCCGGCTTGCTTCAAAAGTACTTTTGCCTTTTGCGGATCGTAATTATAGCCTTTCAAATCCGGGTTATATCCAGGCGTTCCAGGCGGCAAAACGCCGTGCGCCACTTCGATGCGTTTGCCCAGAATCTGCTTAAAAGTACTTTTGTCGATGGCGTAATTCATCGCCTGTCGCACCTTGATATTATCGAACGGTTTCATCTCACAATTCAGCGCGACGTAGCGAATATCCATCATCGGCGCGTGCTGCGTGTAGGGCTGCCATTTGGGACTATCGGTCATCCGCGTAAAGTCGGGCGGCGCGGCGTCTTCCAGATTTTGAATATCCACATCGCCCAATTCAAAGCGCATCAAATGTAATACATCATCGCCTCCAAAGGTATCGAGAATACGATCACATTTGGGTAAAGTTGGATCATAATAATAGGGATTCTTCACTAATTCCAATTTTCTATCATGTATCCATTCTTTCATTTGGAACGGCCCGCAGCCGTTGGGATGTTCGTTTAATGTTTCGTCGCGTTGATCGAGTTGCGCAATCCAATCCTGCGGCACGGCATAGACAAATGGCATCGCCAGATAATTCAAAAAGGTGGCGTCGGGATGATTGAGATGAAAGACTATTTCGTTATCATTGGGAACAGAAATTCCTGGCACATGATCTGAAAGTACTTTTGCAGATGGCTTGGAACGCTCCTCGCTCCATTTCTGCGCGCCGACGATATTGTAATAAAACGTCATTCCATCAGAAGCTGTCGCGGGATCGAGAATGCGTTCGATGCTATATCTAAAATCTTGCGCCGTCACGCGTCGTCCAGGTTGCGATCCATCTTGAGCAAATTGAAACCGCGCGTCTTTGCGTAGATAGAATGTATATGTTTTTCCATCGGGAGAAATTGTCCAATGCGTCGCAACAGCAGGAACGATATTCGCGCCATCGCCATAATCCACCAAACCACGATAGAGAATCCGCACGAACGGAATGGAACTGGTGTCGTATGCGCGTGCCGGATCAAGCCAAGATACATCACTTTGCGCAGCTAACATCAAGGTGTGCGGCGGTCGCGGCTGACGCGCGCAGCCGGTGATGAAAAGGGATGCTAATAATAGGAAAATGAATTTGCGCATGAAAATTAAAGTGATAGATCGTGGCTCCGGCGTCTCGCCGGAGTGTAAAAGTACTTTTCACCGGCGGGACGCCGGAGCCACGAATTCCTGTCAACACGTAGAAGTACTTTTGTCATATTGAGCGAAGTCAAAATGTGACAAAATGCTTCGACTTCGCTCAGCATGACAGAAGCTTTTGGAAATAAATCATCTCCTCGGCTCCATCGTTTCCTCCATCGCCCGCCCTAACAAATTAAAACCCGTCACGGCCAAAACGATTGCAATTCCCGGCACCAGTACCATCCACGGCGCGGCCAGCAAAAACGGTTCGCCATCTTTAATCATGCTGCCCCACGACGCCACGCTGGGATCGACGCCTTGTCCCAAATACGATAATCCGGCTTCCAATAAGATGTTTTGCGCAACGGCGAGCGTCGCCATCACGATGACAGTCGGCATCACGTTTGGCAGTAAATGAGTGGAAAGAATACGCATGTGCGAACAACCGAGCGCTCGTGCGGCTTCGACGTATTCGCGTTTCTTGAGCGATAGCGTGACGCCGCGAACCGCGCGTGCGATTCCAGTCCAGGTGACAAGACTGATGGCTAATAAAAGTTTGAACAAACGTTGCCCAGAAGAATCGCCTGGCAAGACCACAAACAGCGCAATCGCTAATAAAATAGTCGGCAAACTCATCACGCTTTCGGTAAATCGCGTTAGTAAAACATCCACCCAACCTTCAAAATATCCGCCCAGCAAGCCGACTGTCGTGCCGAGAATTACGGAGGTGAACATGGCTATTATGGCGACGAGCAATGAAATCCGTGTGCCGAAAATCACGCGAGAAAATATATCGCGTCCCAAGGAATCTGCGCCTAATAAAAAGCCTGCGCCTGGCGGATGTGGCTGGCCGGAGTTGCTGATTCCCGCTTTTAATAATTCCTGCGGATTATACGGCGCGATCACAGACGCGAATAGCGCAGTAAAAATTAATAAGCCCACCAACGCCATTCCCACTTGCGCTAAGCGATGCCGCTTAAAGCGCCGCCAAAAAGTACTTTTGGAAGACGGGGGAACCAGTTCAATTTTCGCAGCCATTTCGGCAGGAGCTTGTACCATAAAAGTGGCAATAGTTTAACAATGTAGGGGCGCGCGGCGGCGCGCCCCTTTAATGAAGAGGGAGTATGAATTGGGCGTGCCACCGCACGCCCCTACTTCATTGCTCATTGCCCTCCTTTCTGCGATAATGAGAAAAGTACTTTTAGGAGGTTTTACATGGGACGACCAGTCACATTATTTACAGGACAATGGGCGGATCTGCCATTGACGGAGTTGGCGCCGAAGGCGAAAGAGATGGGTTTCGATGGCCTCGAATTGGCATGTTGGGGAGATCATTTTGATGTTTCCAAAGGTGCTTCGGACAAAGCGTATTGCGATGGCCAGCGCAAGATTTTGGAAGATAATGGCTTGCAACTTTTCGCTATCTCAAATCATCTGGTTGGCCAAGCTGTGTGCGATCGGATTGATGAACGCCACAAAGCCATCGTGCCGCCTTATGTTTGGGGTGACGGTGACGCGGAAGGTGTGCGCTCGCGAGCTGCGGAGGAAATTAAAAACACCGCGCGCGCCGCTGCCAATCTGGGGCTTGATGTTGTGAACGGTTTCACCGGTTCTTCGATCTGGCATTTGCTCTATTCTTTTCCACCGGTTTCGCCAGCCATGATCGACGCTGGTTATGATGATTTCGCCGATCGCTGGAATCCGATTTTAGATGTGTTTGACGAAGTCGGCGTTAAATTCGCGCTCGAAGTTCATCCCACAGAAATTGCTTTCGACATCGTTTCTGCCGAACGCGCTTTGACGGCATTGGGGCATCGCGAGGCATTTGGCTTCAATTATGATCCGTCGCACTTGGGTTATCAAGGCGTGGATTATGTGCAATTTATTCGCGAATTTTCTGATCGCATTTATCATGTCCACATGAAAGATGTCTATTGGTCGCCAGTTCCCAAGCGTGCTGGTGTGTTTGGTGGTCACATCAATTTTGGCGATCACCGCCGCTTCTGGGACTTCCGAAGTTTGGGGCATGGCAGTATTGATTTTGAAGAAATCATCCGTGCGCTCAATGACGCCAATTATCAAGGCCCGCTTTCCATCGAATGGGAAGATTCGGGAATGGATCGATTCCACGGCGCCGAAGAAGCAGCTGCGTTCACGCACGATGTGGACTTCAAGCCATCGGAACGCGCCTTTGATTCTGCGTTTGATGATAAATAAAAGTTCGCGTAGCCGCAGGTCTTTAGCCTGCGTTTGTAAACGTGAAGAACCATG
>ERZ778017.3784-NODE-3784-length-10362-cov-5.384981_pt1 | contig 10362 bp, 7 predicted proteins | sample MGYA00375747_ERZ778017 | MGnify/ENA primary metagenome ERZ778017 (study PRJEB29350, sample SAMN05509838) | bioreactor metagenome | biome: bioreactor; material: wastewater | place: South Africa: University of Cape Town | collected 2014-03-17 ... | reverse complement strand
GGCGAGCAGCTGGACGACGCCGCGCACGGGCGCGACGATCTCGATGATGGTCGTCCTGGGCATTCTGATGATCGCCGCCGCGGTATGGAGCCTGGCAGCACCCGGACTGGTGTCGATGGAGTGGATCGTCGCACTGATCGGTGCGTTGCTGTTCATCTCCCCGTGGGTCGGCGTCTACGCCGGTCTCGCCGGTCCTGCGTGGACCTCGTGGATCTGCGGCGCCGTCGGGGTGATCGCGGGCCTGTGGGCGCTCGCACCCGCCGAGAAGATGCACCACGCATCGCACGGCGGCCCGCGAACGGCGCACGCGTGATGTCCGCACCGGGGCGACGGCTCACCGCCGCCCCGGGCTCCGGGGCCGACGAGCAGCTGCGCGATCGCAGCGAGGCACAGGCCCGCACGCGGATCCTGGATGCCGCGGCCCCCCTGTTCGCACAGCACGGCTTCGACGGCACCTCCACCGCCCGCATCGCCCGCGCGGCCGACGTGCCCAAGGGCCTGCTATTCTACTACTTCCCGGCCAAGCCCGACATCCTGTCGGCGCTTCTGGAGGAGCGCCTGGGCACCGATGCCTTGGACCCGGTGCCGATGACTGTTCCCGGCAATCCCGTCCAGACGCTGGTCAACGTCGGCGACCGGGTGCTACGCGACCACGCGGCATCCGATGTGCTGCGCGAGATCGTGTGGCACGAGGCGCACACGCGCCCCGAGGTGCGGGCGGCCCTGACGCGCTACCGGCACGCGCTGCACGACACGATCTCGCGCGCGCTGACCGCAAGCCTGCCCGCGCCCGTCGACGGTGACGCGGTGCGGGCAGCCGCGTCGGCGTGGGCGGCCACGATCACCGCCCGTCCCTTGGAGGCGTCGGGCGCGACCGGGCGTCTGCACGAAGCGACGAGCCTGCGCGCGATCGCGCGCGTGCTGGTCGCGGGGCTGCAGGCGGCGGTCCCCGCATGAGCATCCGCGAGACGCGGCGCCCGCTCCCCCGGCGTGCGACCCTGTCCACCCGCGCGGCCGCACGCGCCCGTCGCGCGGCCGTGCGCACGCAGAGCCCGCACTACCGCTGGGTCGTGCTGTCGAACACGACGCTCGGCGTGCTGATGGCATCCATCAACGCGTCCATCCTGCTGATCGCGCTGCCCGACATCTTCCGCGGCATCGACGTGAACCCGCTGGAGCCCGCCAACACCAGCCTCATGCTGTGGCTGATCATGGGCTACATGGTCGTCACGGCCGTGCTCGTGGTCAGCTTCGGGCGCCTGGGCGACATGTACGGCCGCGTGCGCATGTACAACGCGGGCTTCGCGATCTTCACGGTGTTCTCGATCCTGCTGTCGGTGACCTGGATGCAGGGGACGCCTGCCGCGCTGTACATGGTCGTCATGCGCATCCTGCAGGGCGTGGGCGGCGCGATGCTGTTCGCGAACTCGAACGCGATCATTACCGACGCGTTCCCCGTGCAGCAGCGAGGTCTCGCCCTCGGCCTGAACCAGGTCGCCGGGATCGCCGGATCGTTCATCGGCCTGATCATCGGGGGCTTGCTCGGCCCGATCGACTGGCGTCTGGTGTTCCTCGTGTCGGTGCCGGTGGGCGTCTTCGGCACGGTCTGGGCCTATGTCAGCCTGCACGACACCGGCGTGCGCCGTCGCGCCCGCATGGACTGGTGGGGCAACGTCACGTTCGCGGTGGGACTGGTGGCGGTGCTCGTCGGCATCACCTACGGCATCCAGCCCTACGGCGCGCACACGATGGGGTGGACGAACCCGGCGGTGCTGACGGCGCTCGGCGGCGGCATCCTCGTGCTCATCGTGTTCTGCGTGATCGAGACCCGTGTCGCCGAGCCGATGTTCCACCTCGCGCTGTTCCGCATCCGCGCGTTCACCGCCGGGAATCTCGCGTCGTTGCTGAGCTCGCTCGGCCGAGGCGGACTGATGTTCGTGCTGATCATCTGGCTGCAGGGCATCTGGCTGCCGCGGCACGGATACGACTTCGCGGCGACGCCGCTGTGGGCCGGCATCTATATGCTCCCGTTGACCGTCGGCTTTCTCATCGCCGGTCCCGTCTCGGGTTGGCTCAGCGACAGGTTCGGCGCGCGGGCGTTCGCCACGGGCGGGATGCTGGTGGCCGCCGCCAGCTTCGTCTGGCTGCTCGTGCTTCCGGTGGACTTCACGTATCCGCCCTTCGCCGCCGCGCTGCTGCTGAACGGAATCGGCATGGGCGTGTTCGCGTCCCCGAACCGCGCGGGGATCATGAACAGCCTGCCGCCGGGCGAACGAGGCGTCGGCGCCGGCATGAGCACGGTGTTCCAGAACGCGGCGATGGTGCTGTCGATCGGCATCTTCTTCTCACTGATGATCACCGGGCTCTCGCACTCGCTGCCCGACGCACTGCAGTCCGGGCTCGTCGCCCACGGCGTTCCCGCCGCGGCGGCGGCGAAGGTCGCGGCCCTGCCCCCGGTCAGCGTGCTGTTCGCGTCGCTACTCGGCTACAACCCCGTGCAGACGCTGCTCGGGCCCGCGGTGCTCGCTCAGCTGCCGGCATCCAGCACGGCCTATCTCACCGGGCGCGGGTTCTTCCCGTCGCTGATCTCGGCGCCGTTCGCCGACGGGCTGGCCGTCGCGTTCGCGTTCGCGATCATCGCGTGCCTGATCGCCGCCGTCGCCTCGGCGCTGCGCGGAGGCAAATACGCCTACACCGAGCCGATTTCCGCTTCTGGCTCGGGAATGGAATGATTTGTTACAGGGTTATTCCAAGCAGTGGTGTCAGGTGACGCCGCAGGAGGACACCGTGGGCAAGAACTACGTGGACATCGAGAACGACCAGGGCGAGACGCTGCGCTATCGCAAGCACGCGAACGGCCGCGGCCTGATCGCCCATGGAGCGAAGGTGCACCCGAGCGCCGTCGTGGAGGCGGGTGCATACGTCGAACCGGGTGCTCAGATCGCCGCGGGAGCGCACATCGGCCGGGGCGCGTGGATCGAACAGGACGCCGTCATCGGAGCGGACGTCGAGATCGCACCGCACGCGCACATCGGACCGCACGCGGCAGTGGGAGCCAAGGCGAAGATCGGCGTGCGCACGCACGTCGGCGACCACGCGGTGGTCGCGGTCGGCTCCCTCATCGGCGATGACGAGATCATCGGCGACGGCGCGCACATCGCCACCGACAAGCGCGGCCTGTATCTGGCCGCCTGACGTGGCGCGCAGTCGCGGTTCGTACCTCGCTCGTACCCGCACGAGGTAAGCGCGGGGCGAGCACCGGGCGCGCGGGGCGAGCGCGGCGCGCGCGGGGTGAGGAGATCTCACCGAATGCGGAGCGCATCCGCGCGCAGCATCCTCATCTCGCGAGATCTCCTCGTCTGGTGCGCGGAACGCGCGGGACGGATGCCGCACGCCGGCGACAACGCCGGGGGCGATGGTGCCGGGCCTCACCCGGCGAAGGGCGGTCTTGCCGGACAGGAGGGAGGGCGACCTCGGCGGCAGGAGGGCGACCTCGGCGCCGTCAGGACCACCTCGCCAGCAGGAAGACCACCTCGCCAGCAGGAAGACCACCTCGCCGGCAGGAAGGCGACGGATGCCGGACAGTAGGGTGAGCGGTATGGCAAAGCGACGACCGGGCAGGCCGGTCCGGCCGCCGGTCCGGCCGGCGGGCCGGCCTGCGCCACGCACGCCACCACGCGCGGCCGAGCCGACGGCTCCGCCCACTGGACCCTTCCGGCTGGGCGCCGTCGAGGGCGCCACCCCCGCCAAATGGATCCGCATCTGGGGGGAACGGATGCCGCATACGGCGCTCGAGCTCGTGCCGCTGCCCGCCGGTTCCGGTCATGACGCCCTCGTGCGAGGCGACGTCGACGCGGCTCTCGTGCGACTGCCCATCGACCGCGAGGGCCTGCACCTCATCGCCCTGTACGACGAGGTCCCCGTCGTAGTCATGTCTGCCGGCTCCGACCTGACCGCGGCCGACGAGCTGGTGGCATCCGATCTGCACGGCGAGGTGCTGATCGTGCCCGCCGACGATGTGCTCGGGTTCACAACGCCCGGCACCCTCACCCCGGTCTTCCGTCCGCCCGAGACGACGGAGGATGCCGTGGCGACGGTCGCCACCGGCGTGGGCGTGCTCGTCGTGCCGATGTCGCTGGCGCGGCGGCACCATCGCAAAGACGTGACCTACCGCCCGCTGCGAGGCGGACCAACCTCGACGATCGCCCTGGCCTGGGCGGTCGACCACCCCACCGAGCTCGTCGACACGTTCGTCGGGATCGTGCGCGGTCGCACCGCCAACTCGTCGCGCTGAGCCCGGTGTCGGTCGCGCGTTCGTGTGCGGGATTGACGCGACGGGTGGCCGCGTAAACGGATCCGGCGGCTGCTCCGGCGGTTGGTCGTGTCGCCGCGCGCGCGGCGCCGCCAACGCTCTGCGACGCCGAACGTCGGGAACCAGCCGACGCTCACGGCCAACACGGTGAACCTCGACCAGCGGACGCGTGCCGTACACCGGAGCGGCGTGGCCCGAAGTGGCGAATGAGCGGTTCATCCGCCGCATCCGTCACACGACTCCGCGTGGGGGGACAGGCGCACGGCCTTCCAGGTCCACGGCATCCGACCCCCGGAGCCCGTGACCCACGACTCGAGGGCTCCGCACGCACGTCAGGCGGAGCCAGGCCGGTCTACTCCCCGTTCAGTTGCGCGACGACCTCGGCCGCGCGCGCGGCGCGAGCCGCGGCATCCGCTCCCTCACCCAGCGCGTCGATACCCGCCGCGATCCGGCCCGCCACGAGCGGCGCGGCGAACGAGGTTCCGCTCCACACGGCGTAGCCGCCGGTGAAGTCGTCGGGGTCCAGCGACTCACGGCGCTGCCCGTGTGCATCGCGGCGAGTGACGGCCTGCGCGCCGCCGTCGAAGCTCGGGAACGTCGAGAGCACCGACACCCCGCACGCGTAGACGTCGACCCACGGCGCGGTGTTGCTGAACAACGCCACGCTGCGTCCGTTCGGGTTCTTCGCACCCACCGCCAGCAGTGGCGCCGCCCCTTCCGCGCCGGGGAACGCCGCTGGGAACATCGGTCGGTCGGTCGCGTCGTTGCCGGCACTGCACACGATCGCCGTGCCATGCCGCGCGATCTTCAGCAGCACCTTGCGCAATCCCGCACTGTAGAGCACGTCATCCGGTGTCTCGTGGTAATAGCCCAGCGAGAGGTTCAGCACGTCGATGCGACGCCCGCCCTTCTCGCCGTGCGCATGCCGGCGCACGAGCTCGGCCACCTGCCCGAGCGCCTTCATCAGGTCGGACTCGACGACCCGGCCCAGGCTGTCGGCGATGCGCGGGGCGAGGATGTCGGCGTCGGGGCAGGCCTGATGCACGATGCCGGCCAAGAACGTTCCGTGCCCCGACACCGGATCGATCTCGCCGTCCAGCGGGCCGACGAGGTCGGGGTGCAGATCGGGCGTGGTCACGGGGTCGGCGATGCCGATCGGCACCCCGTCGAGCTCGACGCGGGTCTGCACGACCCCGCCGTCGAACCAGGGATGCGGTGCGCAGCCCGTGTCGATGATCATGACCACCGGACGCCGCTTCTTGCGCCGTCGGTCGCGGCTCGGGGCCGCTCCGATCCAGCTCACCACCTGCCGCCCGCCGAAGCCGGGCAGCGCGTAGCCGCCGAGGCCCGCCGAGGCGGGGTTCGTCGAACCGTACGGGTTCGTCGAGGTGTAGGGGTTCGTCGAGGTGTAGGGGTTGGTCGACGTGTACGGGTTCGTCGAGGTGTAGGGGTTGGTCGACATGAACGGGTTCATGCCGATCGGCGCGATCGTGAGCAGGTGATCGAGACCAACGCCCTCGAGGTCGACGCCTGCCCGGCGCGCGGCGGTGAGCACCGCCCAGGCGTCGGGCGACGACCCGGCCGCCGCACCCTCGCCAGTGATCTGCAGCCGGATGACGGATGCCACCTCCTCCGCCCGCCCGGGCGCGGAGCCCTCGACCGTCACGACAGGCGCAGGAACGAACCGCCAGCCCGCCGATGCGAAGGCACGATCCAGCGACCGCGCGACCTCGGCGGCGTCGCGGTCGGCGTCCACGAGCAGCCGGTCGGGGATGTACACCGTCGGGAAGAAGCGGCTCGGGTCCGCACCGGCGGGCGGCTGCAGCACGACGCCGAGCGGCGTGATCGCGTTCTCCCGCTCGCGCCACCCTGCGCCGGCCTGTGCGTCTCGTTCTTCCCCGTCATCCTGCGTCGCCATGGCGGCCTCCCCATGCTGTGATCTCGAACTATATCGGGGCGGTGCCGGTGACGCACGAGAAGGACGCCGGATCTTCCAACGCCCTTCTCGCCGGGTCCGACGATGGCGTCCCCAGACCGCCATCTGCACCGCAGCGCCTTCCCACCGCGAGATCGACTCCCCAGTCTTCTGATCTCTGACGCTGCGAACGTCCCACAGTGTCAGAGCGAGCCCATGACCGCCTGATACATCGAGTTCCGAGAAAGTGGCGACCTTGCGCCGGCCCGCTTCGCAGCGCCCGGCATCCCGATGCCCGCCACCCCTGCGCCAAATTCACATGAATTTGGCGCAGGGGTGGTGCGGCGGGGGACGGATGCCGCGGGCTCAGAAGCCGGCGCCGTGCGCCTGGAACGGCGTCACGAGGCCGGTCCGCGTGGATGCCTCGGCCAGCGCCCGCGACGCGTCGTGGCCGGCCGCGAGCCCCTCGTGCATCGCGCTGAGCAGGTCGCACGCGGCGCTGTCGGCGACCACGACCGGCGTCGCGATGACGCAGCGAGCACCTGCCGACAGCCAGATCCGCGCCATCCCGATGGCCTCCTCACCCCAGCGCACCGACGACCGACCACCCTCGCATGCCGAGAGCACGACGATGTCGGGCACATGCGCGATGCGGTCGATGTCGTAGCCGAACAGGGTGCCGTCGGCCAACTCGAGGCCGGAGAACAGCGGGTTGTCGACGGCATGCTGCCCGTGCGCGGCGACGTGCAGCACATCTACGCGGGCGGCCAACGCGGTCACCGCATCCACGGTCGCGGCATCCGGCTCCAGAACCGTGGGCGCCTGCCAAGCGGATGCCGCCGCCCGCACCTCCTCACGACCACGCGCCACTCGCGGTCCGGTCGCGAACCCCACCGCGCCCAGCGGCGACACGTCGTGGCCGGCGCCCGCCCACTGCGTGGCCGAGGGTGCCAGTGTGAACGGCCGCCCCCGCATGGCGGGCAACATCGCCCAGGGGATGCCGGCGAGGATGCCGGGGACGGTGATCACGACCCGCCTCTCGCCCACGACCGGCAGCAACGGGTCCAGCAGCGCAGCGGAGAGGTCCACGAGGCGCGCATCCAGCGAGCGTCGCACGACGTCGGCCAACGGCCCCGTGCGCACGGTGGCGGCCATGTCGAGATCGGCCCGCAGGCCCGGGAGCAGTTGCCGGGCCGCCGCAGCATCCGGCAGCGGCACGAGCCGGCGCCGGTTGCGGGTGACCACGAGCGCGGTGAGCGCGTCGCCGGAATACGCGTAGGTGACAAGCGCCGTGCGGTCGTCGAGCACCGCGACCAGCTGGTCGAGCGTCAGTCTCGCGCGGGCGGCCCCTGGCGCGGTCTGCGCCCACTGCCGGGAGCGCGCCCGCTCGCGCAGCTCGATGGCGCGTGGATGGGCAGCCCAGTTCGGGTCGTCGACGCGCAGCGTCCGCAGCTCGGCGAGGTCGGCCGCCAGCTCGGGATCGGGCGGCGGGCGCAGCGGTGCGACCTGCTGGCTGAGCTGCCGCGCGCGCTCGGTCCATTCGAAGACGACGTCGGGCCGACCGGTGCGCACGGCACTGCCGAGCCCGGCGAACACCAGGTCGCTGCCGTGCATCGCGACGGAGGTCTGCAGGTCGAGGCTACCGAACGACTCGCGCCAGCCAGTGAGCACGTCCAGACCGGCGGCGGCAGCACGCCGCGCCTCGGCCGGCCTGCCGCGTGCGATCGCACGGGCCACGCGCGCCTCGTGCGCGAGCAGCTGCACACGGATGGGGGCGGAGCGCGGCACGCGGACCGGCCGTGTCCGGTCGAGCCGCCCATGCCGGGCGCCCCAGATCGAGCGGGTCAGCCGCAGCGCCGCGGCCTCGGCCGGGAACCCAGCCGAAACGAGCGCGGCTGCGGTCGCCTGGATGTCGGGGTCGGCGGGCAGCCGACGTGGATCGGTCAGACGGCCGCCGCCCCGCCGCACGCCACCACCACTGAGGTCGGCGCGCAGTCGCACAGCCGCCGCGCGGGTCGCCCAGGTCGTGTTGCCGAGCGCCGCGAACCGGCGTTCGGCGGCAGCCGCGGTGCGTGCAGCCTGCCGCGGATCATGCAGCAGCTGGGAATTCGCGAGCTGGAACTCCGCCTCTGCGCGCAGCTGCGGCATCCGGTGCGTTCCGAACACCGACGCGGCCGATGCCAGCAGACGTTCGGCATCGCGTGTGAGTCCCGCATCGCGCAGCACCTCGGCCCGGTCCATGTCGCTGATGGCTCCGGCGCTGGCGGATGCCGCGGCCAGCGGCCGGGCGTCCTGCATGCCCCGCAGCGCAACGATGAGATCGCCCTGCAACAGGGCGACGTACGCACGATTGTGCTCGGCCTGACCCCGGTCGACGGGCAGGCCTGCGGCGGTGAAGATCCGCGCCGCGCGCTCCAGATCGGCTGCCGCGCCGTCGGTGTCGCGGCGCTGCAGACGGGCCACGCTGCGGTTCACGCGCACGCGGCCCTCGGCGACCGGATCATCGCCGAGCCGTTCGATGGCCGCGGACAGATCGCGCTCGGCGTCATCGAGCCGACCCGCGCCCAGCGCGAGCGCGCCGAGTTGGCCGAGCAGCACGGCCCGCGTCGGCTCACCGATCCCGTCGGCGGCGATCGCCGCGCGGCACAGCGCCTCGGCGGCGTCGCGTCGGCCAGTCTGCAGCAGGATGTAGGCCTGCGTGCCCTGGATGCGCGCGCGCAGATCGGGGTCGTCGGTCGACTCCGCGGCTCGCAGCAGGGTGCGATCGGCGAGCGCGAAGCGCCCGCGGATGCTCTGCTCCACGGCGCGTCGGTGCAACGCGGTGGCTGTCGGAGTCACGCCTCCATCTTGGCGCAGCCCGACGATGCTCGCGCCGCGCGATGGGCCTGCACCCCGCTCAGATCTCGAACTGCGGAGTCTGGAACTCCTGGGCCTGCCCGTCGGCGTGCAGCACCGTCAGTCGCACGCGGGTCAGGCCCGGGCGCACACCGTCGAATGCGAACCGGCCGTGTTCACCGACCGCAGCGCCCACCTCGCGATCGCCCTGCACGAGTCGCACGTCGCGGGCATCGGCATCCACCCACCCGTCGATGCGATGATCGCCGCTCTCGGTGGCGGTCACGTGCAGCAGCACGCTGGTCTCCCCGTCGCTGAACTGCAGCGTCGCGGTGTCGTTCTCGCCACGCACGTCGGCGTAGTCGCCCTCGACCAGGGTGAGCAGCGCGTACTCGCGGGACAGGTCCTCGACGGCCACTGCTGCCACCATCCGGTCGATGAGGCCCGCCGGTACGGGGTCGCGCTCCTCCCATGCCTCGCGCAGCCGGGCGAACAGGGCAGCGTCGGCGGCGAAGTCCTCAGGCGCCATGAGCGATCGCCCCCTCGTCGCCCAGCAGCGTCCGCAGCTTGGCCAGGCACCGCTGCCGGGTCGGGCCGATCGACCCGATCGGCATGGACATGTCCCGCGCGATCCGTGCGTAGTCGGGCCGGTCATCGAACGCGACCACCCGCAGCAGGCGGCGGCAGCGCTCGGCGAGTTGAGCGACGGCAGACCACAGCCGATGCGCCTCGTCGCTGCGGGTGGCCGAGGCCTCGGCCGACTCGGCCACCGGCAACTGCTGTTCGAGCTGTTCGTCGTCGGTGGCCTCTGCGCGCCGGTGCGCGCGGGAGACGCGCCAGGCCTCCCGCCGGGCACAGGTCGTGAGCCACCCCGACACCGCCCGCGGATCGCTGATCGTGCGGTGCCGCCGCACGAGAGTCAGCCACGTCGTCTGCACGACGTCCTCCGCGAGGGCGGCGTCGACGCCATAGGCGCGCACGACGTGCCAGAGCGTCGGCGTCATCAGGCGCACGAGGTCGTCCATCGCGCGAGTGTCGCCGTCGCGCCAGGCGGCGAACAGCGCACCGGCACGCTCCCAGCGCGTCGGGTCTGCGGGCGCGGCATCCGCGGCAGCGTCATCGAGGGATGTCACATCGACAATTGTGTCCACAACAGGCAGAGGACGAAAGTCCGGCGTCTGATACGCCAGCCGGCCAGACGCCGATGAGCGCGGGAGCCTGCGCCCGCGGCATCCGCTCACGGGCCGAGGGGATCTCACGAAATGCGGATGCCGCGCCTCGGAATTCGTCCTCAGCTCGT
>ERZ778017.3782-NODE-3782-length-10375-cov-4.964147_pt1 | contig 10375 bp, 4 predicted proteins | sample MGYA00375747_ERZ778017 | MGnify/ENA primary metagenome ERZ778017 (study PRJEB29350, sample SAMN05509838) | bioreactor metagenome | biome: bioreactor; material: wastewater | place: South Africa: University of Cape Town | collected 2014-03-17 ... | reverse complement strand
ATTTATCATCTTCTTACTATCCAAAAGCAGTTGACCGATACTCATCCCTGAATTTTTCTAGGTATTCCGAAAAGAATATACCTTCAAGTAGTGGCAGTGGTTCGTACAAATCAACCTATGGAGACTCTAGAGCAGGAGATATCGACAGTGCAGACGTGAGTTTTGACAAAGAAGACTCTAAGGTTGAGGAGGACGAAGAAGACGACAACGATTTAGAGATACGTTCTGATTTATTACACGAGAAGCAAAAGGATTTCTCTAGACAATCAAAACTAGAAACCAATGCAGATGAAGACGATGAGGAAGATGAAAGAGACGAGGAAAACAATAAACAAGATGATGATAATGAGAGTGGATTTGAAGGAGAACAAGATGATAAGGTTATCAAAACTGATCCTGTCCCATCAAAAACGCACGACATTTCAGAAAAGCAAACAGAGGTTACAAAAGTTGAGAACGAAATGAAACCTAAAATTGATTTATCATCTGCTGAAATAATGTATCCAGACGGATGTCAGTTCCCTCAAACCGAAATTGATACTCGATTTGCAGATTTGGTCAAAGAATTTGAACAAAAAACCATCCACGATAATGGGAATTATTTGAAGTATTCATTAGCAAAACCAATCAAGGATTTCAACGAGTTTCCATTTTGGAGAAAGAATTTCCAAAACTTTTCTGTTGAGAGCAATATTTTGAAAGATTCGTTAATGAAGAAAGAAAAATCAATCACAATAAAGAAGATCACTCTTTGGAAGAAATATCAGGATCAATATAAAGTTTGGAAGGATGAAAAAACAAAAATGGACCAACAGTTGCAGTTATTGCATCCCCCAGATGACGAAATGAAACGAGAAATCGAATCATCAGACATGAGAAAACAGCAACAATTTCTGCCGTATGAACAATCTGAGTTGCCCAATAAGGAAGTACAGTTTACAAGTCGAAGATCGAGAAGACATGGAGATTTGGTTACTACTGAGGCTGAATTTCAAGAAATTTTGGAAAACTTGAGTCGAGAGCAGGACGAAGATCCGCTTGTACGTGCCGAGAGATTAGCAGCACCCATTCCAGATATGATTTTAGATCCAGTGGAAAGAGATTATGTTAAGTTCATGAATTCCAATAATATTGTGCGAGACAGAAAGAGTTGGGCTGAAAGAGTAAAGTCCGATTTCTTTGATAACTTTTCACTTCAGGAACATGAGCTTTTCTGCGAAGGGTTTTGTTTGTATCCCAAACAGTTCGGTTCTATTGCAAGCCACATGGGAGGATTGCGAACTGCATCTGATTGTGTGATACATTACTATGTAACCAAAAAAGCTGTAAATTATAAACAATTGCTTGCTCAATTCAAGAAGAAAGCTTCGAAGAAGCGTGGTCGTGGAAAGCAAAGCAGATCACGGAACCCATCACAAACTCAAACACCAGTTTCCACTCCAATAAGTGAAAACACTCCGTCTGATTTTTATGAGATTACTCAAGACAGTTACTCTGCTGTTTCATTACCGATAATGGAATCTGAAATTCCAGCTGAACAGCTATTTACAGACACTGGTCGTAGAAAACGGGCTGCAGCACCAGAATTCAAGGGCGATGAAAATGGACAAGTCAAGAAGAAACCAAAGAAGAAGAGGGAAGTGAACAACGGGACCATTGAAAATGAATCAATTGATGCTGTAGTATCTGAACCAAATGCTGAAATGGAAGAAAAGACGGTTTCAGAAAGTGATGAAATGAACCAAGCAGTTATGTCAGACAATGCTGATAGTGACTCCAAGGAAAAACGGAAAACTATTTCTAGCTACTGGAGTATAACTGAAGCGAACTTATTCCCTGAGTTATTGTACAAATATGGAACGAAGTGGACGACAATTGCCGATGAATTGGCGACAAAATCTGCTACTATGGTGAGGAATTATTTCCAACGTAATGCGGATAAGAATGATTGGAATAGAATAGCTGCTGAAGCAGATAACAGGTTGAAAGCTAAGTTTGCTGCTGTCTTAAAGACCGATGATACTGAAGGCGAAGCTCCATCTCCACCAACTAGTGGACTTCAATCAAATATTCCCATTGGAACATTCCAACATGCTCCGGCCAAAGTCAATATCAACTCGTTGTTGAGTCAATCTCCGAATAAAGTTCCAGCGACAGAGAACTATGTAGTGTTGCCAGTACCAAATCCAGTTCCACAAGAGGCTCCAGGAGATAAACCAATACCTGTACTTCCACATCTGGATGCAAATGCTCCAAATGCTCCAATGAGATCTTCAATCATGAGTTTATTAAACTCTGAACTGCCAGCAAAAGCACAACCACCAGCACAACATCCACTTCCTCATACCAACGCTATCAAGGATCTTCTTAATTCACCATCAGTTTCTAGCACCAACTCGTCTACTGAGAAAATTAGTTCAAACTTGCCTAATCTACTAGCAGATTAGAAGAATGAACAGTCAGTTTCGAAACAACCACAACTAGAGGTAATCCCAGCAACAAAGATATATCATGACTTAAGATAATTATATCAACGATCTATATAACCGCAAAGTAGGTAACTTTGCATTGTGTATTTACGATGCCATGTAACGCTTAATTTTCCCTTTTATATTACGTAAGACTACCAATTTGTAGTGTTGACTACCATATTAGGAAGTCTAGATTTTTTGTGCGATTCAACCTGTATGCAACTTTTTGAGTAAAATTTTCAGTATATCGAAAGGAACAAAACCGGTTACAACAGTTGGTGGAAAGCAGCAAAGATGTCGTTGAGGCAAATAACCAACGTGACAGGGTTGAGGGTGTTTAGCAGAAGCTTCACATGCGGAAAAATCCGGTTGCAAAGCGGCAATATTGAAGACATCAGAGTTGACGAAACAGGAAGACCATTAATTCCTGCCAGTTTAAAAGAAAGAATCAACAAGAGTCGAGTCAGAATAGATATCAAGCCTCTGGTTACCAATGAAGCAATTCAACAGTACGAACAAGAAAGATTACGTATTGTTCCCAGCTTGAAAACATTCTTCGGTGGGAACCCCATCCATGAAGACAACATCAACCAATTGAATGCCATCATCAGAAAGTACATCAACTTGCCTACCAGAGTTGTTGATAATGAAGAATTACGTAACAGCAAGTTTATTTCCATCGAAACTTACAGAGAAATGTGTCAATCTGGAACCAGATTGAAGGATATCCACTACAAAGAGTTAACATCATTATTGCACAGATTGAGAACGATTGATCTCCAATTGATGCCAGAAGAAGTCAAGCAAGTTTTGAAAAAATTCCAAAGTAAATCGTCCATCTTGACCAAGCAAACTAAGACATTAAAGACCTTGGATGAATTTGGTAGAGCTAATGCTGTGGGTAAGAGAAAGACATCTGTAGCTAACATTTCCTTAACCAAAGGTGATGGTGAGTCGATGATTAACGGAAAGTCGTTAGTGGAGTATTTCCCCGATCTTACTCATCGTAAACGGATTGCATATCCTTTCCAAGTAGTGGCCCAAGAAGGTAAATACAACATCTTTGCTACAGTTAGTGGTGGTGGTATTTCCAGTCAAGCTGAAGCTATCATGTACGGTATTGCCAAGGCATTAATTATTCACAATCCTTTATTGAAACCTAGATTATACAAAGCAGGGTTGATGACCAGAGATTCCAGAGTTGTCGAAAGGAAGAAACCTGGTAAGGTCAAGGCCAGAAAGTCACCAACTTGGGTCAAACGTTGATACCTTGGCTTTTATTCATGTATATATTGTATATAATAAAGTAAACTTTTCAAGTAGATTAGTGTATGAAAAGTAGCTATCACCTTGAAGCAAGTATGTTTTGATATATTGAAACGGCGTTAAAGACATAAAGAATATCTATAATACAACTACCAAAACGACTTATTGGTAGCTTGATGTATCAAAATTACTTCAAATAATCCAAGGTTCATATCTATTGCATATCTATTGGTCAGTAAGGCAATCTAAGTATGTATATTGGTGTACAAGCCTTTATCTGGAACACAATTTTCAAGCATTAGTGAATTTGGATATACAGCCATTTGTTGGATAAATTCTTTAACAATATGTTGGCAGGACACATTTCCGAATAGTCGAATATAACATCTAAACTTCTTTGTTCAACAGGGTAAGCATATGGATTTCCTTGATTTTAAAGCTTTCTGCCCACTCGCTATTAATCATCATTTCAGAGTACTTACTCAGTTATCATTGAATTGCACATACGTATTGTAATGAATTTACTGCTGCATTTTGTTTTGACTGTCTTGAACCTATTGGATACGAGATGTAGCTGCTTTATCTCAGTTTTTCAACTAGAGCAACTAAACTGTCATTTTCAATATTTGTTTGACATAACAACATGCTTATAGTTCATCAAATCTAACTCCTAAAACAAGCTGGAGTATACTATCACAAGAAAGTCTATGGTTTAGCCTCTTATCCGTTGTGTAAGCACACAGTTCTGTTAAATTTCTTGCAAAATTCGTCAGTTTCGTAACCAAGCATTCTGGATTCACGACTAGTTGACTTTGTTTACGTATCCTCTTGACACTTCTTCTGAAGCAGCAAATTGTGTGTGTGTTACTGACACTAGCCACGAATCCAACACACCAAGATAAATACAATGGTCCGCATGTTATTCCCTTGGCCAGTTGGCTGCAAAATTCGTGCTATTACGAACGTTGTACTATATGCTTTTATTTTTGAGGGCTACCAGTTCAATTTTCAATGAATCATTGTCTACTTGTACACCCATTCCTTGGATCCTAGCGTTAACATTTAAGAGCATCTTCTTACTTCTAAGTGTGCCATTTTAGTTTTGCTGGAACTTCGAAGAGACACATTTACCGACGCAAAGTTCCAATACGACTTTTGTTAGGCTACTACCGCACTATAGTATAGCACAAATGAGAGGTCTAGTGACGTATACAAAAGTTGGAACGTCCTGTTCCCTTTCAATTTGAGACGGCGTAAATTGTTGCAGCATTCATTTTTAAGTACTGATATTTTTCCCGACTTTCATATCGCTAAGGGCCCCACGTTGCTGTCAACATTGCCATCTTCTGGACCATAGATTGACTTCACCTTTATCTGTATATTTGACTGTAGCACCATGAGATACTAGTGGAACTTAAAGAAGAAAACAAGCTTGGGGTGTAAGAAGAAGCGTTATGCAGTATAATAATGGCTGCAAATGAACATGGAAATAGTTGCAAAAATAGAAATTTGGGTAATTGCACCATATTGAACTAAAGCAAATGTGTATTATTTGTATTATACCATTTCACATAGAGCTAGACTGCTGTCTATATATACTAATAAGCGGAGTCTGATTGAACAGGGTCGATTATGATTATTCACCAGAAAGAAAGGGTCCAGCAGGATCGGATTTATTTTCCTTACCTGTTGTGCAGCACTTCCATATCTGGCAACGGCCACACTTGGGTTCAGCGCGGTAATAAACTTAAAAGATAAGGGGTTTCCGCTTTTCCCACTCTGAATTAAAGATTTGTCGTCATTCTCTTTACAACTCCACTAAATAACATCTAAATACTATACTTCGTTCGTCATTGCTATTTTCAAGTTGAAAATCAGCTTTGGAGAAACTTTTGGCGGCTTTTTAGGTAAACACCCACAGCAGGTAAATTGCGAACTAAACAAATGGTTACAATTACCAAATCCAGGACACGCGGTCATTATGACCTACACCAAAGACGGAGCTATTTCAATGGAAGAAGAGAATCCAGACGACCACAATGATGCGTCAAATATTTCTTGCCCTGCACCTCTTCCAAGTTATCGGGTAAAGTTGAAGGACGCAATTCAAAGCAATTCAATCGAAGAAATTAGGATTCATCCAAACGGTAATGTTGACATTTGTTACAAGTACACATTACTCAAACTTGGAAGTCTCTTGGATATCAGCTTGAAATCTTGGGATCATGGACAAGATCCCAAATTACTTGAAGTAACCGATACATCAATGAATGTGGTTAATCTCTTTGAAAAGGCATACTGAATTGGAAATTGATCTTGTACAGTTTACTTTAAGCAAGAAAATAATAAGGTTATGTCTGAATATGTGTTTTATTTTTAGTTGTTTCTTCAAATCTTAGCTGATTGTGTGATGAGCTTGCCTACAATTAGTTGAAGATTAATAAATGTTTAAATTTACAAAACCGCGTAGTCTATGGGTGTATAATACACGCTGTATAACGAGTTTGTTTATACAGAGCAATTCAGAAGAATTTACCACTGGAAAACTGTGATATTACACCACTACCACAAGCTTATTCGCGGAGCGATTCCAAGTACATCAAGGTTGATTCAACCTCCCTTTTTCAAACTTGGTGATCTTTCCCTGGAAACTCGAGCCCTTACCACCACCTTTCAAGTTGGAAATTCTTTGTTTCAACTCTGGCTGTATAGAGTCAGCTTGCGGACCGAGAACTTTCACCATTCCCCCGTTTCCGGAAACATAGTCACCACACAAAAATACCACTGTTTGCTTGTCGTTCAAGTTAACCCCACTATCTTTGGTAGAATTAATCAATGTAAGCAACTCTTTCTGTAATAAGGTCAAGTACTGGGCATTGTTTTCTGATTTATACGCAAAGTCTACCATTTTGTTCTCGGTGGTGAAATTGGTGAAGATTCTTTTGGCTTCAATATTGGCCAATTCTTTCAATAAATTCGACTCTCTAGACTGTGCTTTCTTGTAGTTGGCATTCAATTGTTCTGCCTTTTCCACCAAATCTTCCATTGGACTCGATAATTCACTTCCAAGTTGCTTCAACACATCGTGCTGCTTACGAAGGTATTTATATACTCTGGACCCACAAATGAAATGCAACCGAGAGTGGCCCCCACGAACATTTGTCTGATGCAACAAAGAAATCGCCTGGATTTGCAGCGTGTTCTGGAGATGAGTTCCACAGCATGGGTTCTCGTCCAAGTCACCAATCTTCACCACTCTGATGATTCCCTTGGATACATCGTAGTCCTCAGGAACGTTGGCTGAGTGGTTGTGCTTTTCATCAGGAGTCAAAACTTCGATGGGAATAGCTTTCATGATGTATTGGTTGACTTTTTCGTTGACCTCGTCTACTATGGCCTGGTCTACTTGCTTTGGAAGTTCTATATAGTTGATCATCTCGTTCATAGACCAGCTTAAAGTCTCCAAATCGTATGTATCAAGTACTGCTGATAACAAATGCTGGCCGGTGTGCTGTTGCATCAAGTCAAGCCGTCTTTCCCAGTCGACGTTGACGGTGATTTCGGTGCCTGGTTCTATAGGTTCATTGGTGATATGGAGAGCAGTTAATTGATCTCTCAAGACCGACTCTACTTCGATAACTTTGTTTCCTGGTAGCACCATGCTTCCTTTATCGAATGGCTGACCACCACCTTCTGGGAACAATACGGTGTCCGATAATTCGATAGCGTATTGAGTTTGTTTAGGCTTTGATTTTGCCTCTTTTGGCACATATTTCACGCTGGAAACAACTTTTGTGTTTAATGTTCTCAAAAACGAGTCCCTCTGGCATGCCAAACCTCCAACAATCGCAGTCATTTTGTGTCTATTCGTCCACTTCTAGAAAGAAATCTGATTGAACTGAAATGTGGTAGAAAGAGTCAACGGCGGAGTTGACCGCGGCCGCGGCTCCGGAACCTATCGCTAATTTAAGCGAAACCGCGCCGAGCGCTACCACGTTGTCGTAGTAATCTGGTGTCTCCACATCAGCATTGAGCCAATAGTTTCTCCGGGGATGCTAATTAAATTGAATCTAGTTCCAATGGACTTTAGTGGGAATACGTTAAATGTGGTAGTGTTTGAGATTATTCGTTTGTTTACCAGATGTATGTACGACTTGTGAATTTTGGTGACAAAATCATAGTCTCCACAAGCTGTAGCTTTATTTACTATCTTTTTAATCTTTTTAGTTAATCGTACTTTATTATACTATTAGGGGCCACTTCTGAATTCAATCAGACAAGATCCGCTCTAATAATGTTCGTGTAATCTAAATATGGTATTAATTAGTCTCTAAATATTCTCTTGTTTATGTTGGTTACTTTCTCATGACAAACCCAATTACGGCAGCAGATGCCAACACCGCAATTGCCCCTGGTATAAGGATTTCATTTGCGATTCCAGGAATAAGTTCTTTCGATTTCTTGGTGGTCCTGATTCTTTCAATAGGAGCAGGCTCGTGTGGATTGTGAAGGTACAAATCGGCTTTATCGAAACCTAACTTACGGGTAATTTGCACACATTCCACCAAGTCATGATCCGATGTAATCGATACAATATCACCTTCATCGTCTACATAACTGATGGCGTAGGTTTCGTCTTGAGTGCAATCTCCAGTTTTCAATTTTTCAAAGTCTTTCGGGACTAATTTAGAATCAACTAACTGTCTTAACTTCTCAACCCCATCACTTGGATTCAAACTAATTCTGTGGACTCTTCCTTCAATTGCAGGCGATTGGAATTTGAACGTGAACAATGATTCGGCAGTCTTCAAAAACTTGGAGTTTGATGGTTTGACATCTACGTGTGACACAGAATCTGATGGTTTGATATCGATATTGAATGCTTGGAATTCCGATGGTGTGATATCGGGAGTGCTACCGGTGAATGAGTCAGAATGCATTGAATCAGAATCTTCTTGTAACCCGGTCCAGAACTTGTTCCATGCTGGTCCCTCTTCTATTTCATGAGAATTTACATTTGTGACATCCGTGGAAGATTCTGATGTTTTGACCTGTTTAATTTGATTCAATGTAGCATAAGTCAACTTCAACACATCGACTATACCAACAATGTCATTGTCTTGGCCAACAACAGGCAAATTTAAATAGTGACCATCAAACATTTGTCTTAATGCATCTTGAATAGGCAAGGTCAAGTTGGCTACATCGGGGTGGGGGGTCATAACTCTTATAATCGAACACTTTTTTGGGTCGAGACCAGCAGCAATGACTCTCAAAACTACATCTTTGGAAGTGAAAATCCCCTTAACTTCATCATCACTATCCTTGACCAAAACCGCAGTAGTCTTGTTTTGTTTCATCAACACAGTAGCTTCATAAACTGTCGATTTCTCCGAAATGTAAACTGGGGTGGTGCGATCACTCAAAACAGACTGCAATGTAGGACTGTTCATTTTGCTTTTCAAGTCTTCAAAATACTGGAAAATATGAGATGGGTGTTGGTCATGGCCGATTTCTGAATGTACAGAATTGAGTGCTTCATACAACTTCTTTGATGATGAATGCATTCTTTCCAATTTTTCCATTTGTTGTGCGTAACACTTTGTGATATCTAACACCCCTACAATGTGGTTTTCGTCATCTAAAACAGGCAAGTGTCTAAACCCTTTTTCCACCATCAAATCTAATGCTTGTGAGGCCGGAGAAGATGATTGTGCACAGAGTGGCGACGGGGTCATGATTTGGTCCACCGTAATCTGAGCTGCGTTTAGGCCCGATCCCACGATTCTAAATGCCAAATCTTTAGCCGTGAAAATCCCAACTAATTCGCCAATATCGTTGATAACTAGGATACAATTCTCTCTCTTGGCTGACATTAATTGTGCCACCTCATATCCTGTGAGACCAGACTTACAAATAATGGGATCAGATGGCTTCAACGCCAATACCGTACCAGGAACAGGCTTGTTGTGTCTAGAAGTCAAACTTCCACTTTTCTTTTTCTTTGACAAATCATTCTCAATCCGCTTTCTAATGGCATCGTCACGTTTAGATTGCCGCTTCCTCGACTCGGAAACCGACTCAGCACCACGGGAATACATTGATGGGTTTGTTTTGATTTGTAGGAAATTTGTTTATCTATACTTGGGCAGTGTGCAGGTAGATGCCGAGGCAGTTACCACCGTAGTACGACTCGCTGAGGGAAGTTAGTGCTGTACCAATTTGCTTCGACCTTCTTAAGTATTGGGACAAATTCATTCTAGGAGCGAATTTGGTAAAGAGCAATAGAACAGTATCGTATTCTTACTCCGTCGTATACTTGCTCTAAATCCACACAGATCAATTTTTTGATTCCTTGTAGTCAAATGCCGGTGCTACCATACATCATCACTGGTAAAACGTACACGAAACTACAAACACAACGGCCTTACCTTCCAGCTAGTTAGCGTACTGATTCTGTATTATGTGTCTATCAGTGCTTTGAATTATCCTCTGACTCTGTATTTCAGTCCAATCGATAATTGTATTTCCACCAGTCAACGGTACCTCACCAAGAGCTCAGACACCAATTGTGTTTCAACCACAACTTCTACCCTGAACTCGAAGGAATTCACGAATTATCTTCTCTCTGGTCTATA
>ERZ778017.3780-NODE-3780-length-10383-cov-5.176220_pt1 | contig 10383 bp, 10 predicted proteins | sample MGYA00375747_ERZ778017 | MGnify/ENA primary metagenome ERZ778017 (study PRJEB29350, sample SAMN05509838) | bioreactor metagenome | biome: bioreactor; material: wastewater | place: South Africa: University of Cape Town | collected 2014-03-17 ... | reverse complement strand
TTCGGCCCGAAGGGCCTGCAGCAGGACTTCGTCTCGCGGTTCAGCGCCGCGGTGAAAACTGCCTTGCAGGACCGCGACATCGTCGAACAACTCGCCAAGCTCGGCAACGAGGCGAAATACGCGCCGCCCGAGGAGTTGCGCGAGTGGGTATCGTCCGCGTCGAAGCACTGGAGCGGCGTGATCCGGGAGTCGGGCTTCCAGCTTCAGTAGCGGCCTCGTATTTCCGGGTTGCCACGCCGGCCTTCGGGTGGGTAGTGGCCTTCAGAGCAGCAGCGGCCGATTCGGCAGCTCGTCGACGTCGATCGCTCCTGCTCCGCGCGGGAACGCCGCCGCGAGCAGGCGGCCGATGCGCTCGATGGCCGCAACCGTACCGGCTTCGAACTCGCCGCGGCGATAGGCATCGCTCAGCGCGGTGCAGATCTCGCGCCAGTAAGCGTCGGCTATTCTCGCCGCGGCCGCCCGGTCGGCGACGATCTCGACCGCGTGATCGGCGAGCAGCACGTAGAGCAGCACGCCGTTGTTCGCTTCGGTGTCCCACACGCCGGTGTTGGCGAACACCTCGAGCGCGCGTTCGCGCGGCGAGCGGCCGCGCCGGACGTCGTCGATCGGCAACGACGCCTCGATCGCGAAGCGCAGCTCGGCCGTGTGCTCCCGCTCGCTGCGCTCGATCGCCTGCTCGATGCGGGCGAGCGCCGCGTCGGGAAAGGCGCGGCGCGCACTCGACGCGCCGTGTCGCAGGTGCGCCCACCAACGGGCGATCGTTCCCGGCATCGCCGCCCCCGTCACCAACCGCCGGAGGCGCCGCCGCCGCCGAAGCCGCCGCCTCCGCCGCGAAACCCGCCGCCTCCGCCGAAGCCGCCGCCACCGCCCCAACCCCCGCCGCCCCATGGACCGGGGAATCCGCCCGGACCGCTGCGCCAGGTGTGGCGCCCGGTGCGGCCCATCGGCGCGCCGGTGGAGAACATCGACAGCAGCAGGAAGAAGAGAAAGAAGCCCGCGATGCCGGCGAATGCGGCCGAGGCGCCGCCCACCCACGCGGCAACGCCGCCGAGCGCGCCGCCGAGGGCCGAGCCGAAGAGCCGCCCGAAGATCGACCGCACGACGAGCCCGACGACGAAGGCGCCCAGCAGCAGCGCCACCCAGTCGACGCCCTGCGATTGCGCAGGCGCGCCGCGCGCTTCGCCGCTCCAGGCCGGCGGCAGCGCCTCGCCGTCGATCAGCCGCACGAGATCGTCGACCGCGGCCTTCAGGCCTGCGTAGTAGTCGCCCTGGCGAAAGCGCGGCGCGATCGATTCGTCGATGATGCGGCGCGCCCAGGCGTCGGGAATCGCGCCCTCGAGCCCGTAGCCGACCTCGATGCGCACGCGTCGATCGTTCTTCGCGACGACGATCAGCACGCCGTCGTCGACGCTCTGTCCGTCGACCTTGCCGCGGCCGATCTTCCACTGCTCGGCCACGCGGATGCTGTACTGCTCGATCGCCTCGGGCTGCGTGGTGGGCACGATCAGGATCGCGATCTGCGATCCCTTGCGCTGCTCGAACGCGGCGAGCTCGTCGTCGAGCGACCGCCGCTGCTCGGCGCTCAGCGTGCCGGTGAGATCGTTCACGCGGCCCTGCAGCGGCGGGACGGCGACGAGGTCCTGCGCGAGCGCCTGCGACGCGAGCAGGCACAGGAGCGCCAGCGCCGCCAGCAGCAGCACCGGCAGCGCGGACACCGCGTGCCCCGCCGCCGCCGACGCGGCGACGACGGGGGACGCCGTCCTGCTCACTTCGTCGCGCCCTGCGGCCGGTTGAAGTCGACTGCGGGCGGACGCGAGATCGCCTCCTCGTCCTGCACGGTGAACTGCGGCTTCGGCTCGTAGCCGAAGACCTTGGCGGTGAGGTTCACCGGGAAGCGACGCACGAGCACGTTGTAGTTCTGCACGGCATCGATGTAGCGCTTGCGCGCGACCGTGATCCGGTTCTCGGTGCCCTCGAGCTGCGCCTGCAGTTCGCGGAAGTTCTGGTCCGACTTCAGCTGCGGGTAGTTCTCGGCGACGACGAGCAGCCGCGACAGCGCGCCGGTGAGGTTGCCCTGCGCCTGCTCGAACTGGCGCAGCGACGCCGGGTCGTCCGGATTCACCTGCACCTGCCCTACGCGCGAGCGCGCTTCGGTCACGCCGAGCAGGACGTCGCGCTCCTGTTGCGCGTAGCCCTTCACCGTCTCGACGAGGTTCGGGATGAGATCGGCGCGTCGCTGGTACTGGTTGATCACCTCCGACCACGCCGACTTCGTCGCCTCGTCGGCCGACTGGATCTCGTTGTAGCCGCAACCGCCCAGGCCGAGCGCGAGCGAGAGCGCGACCAGCATCTGCAGGATTCGCCGCATGCGTGTTCCCCGTTCCGTGGAATGAGGAGAAGCAGTCTACCGAAGGCGGGCTGCGCTGCCGGCAAAAGGCGCGGCGCGGCGCCTCGTCATCCGGCGCGCAGTTTGGTGAACCGGCGACGGAACTTCGCGAGCTTCGGCGAAATGACCGCCGCGCAATACCCCTGATACGGATTGCGCTCGTAATAGCGCTGGTGGTAGCTCTCGGCCGGAAACCACTCGGTGAAGGCCACGACCTCGGTGACGATCGGCGCATCGAACACCGGCGTCCCGTCGTTGCTTTCGCCGCTCTCCAGCCGCGCGATGGCGTCGATCGCCTCGCGCCGCTGCGTCTCGTCGAGCACGAAGATCGCCGACCGATATTGCGTGCCGACGTCGTGGCCCTGGCGGTTCGGCGTGGTCGGGTCGTGGATGCCGAAGAAGACGTCGAGCAGTTCGCGATAGCTCACCTGGCTCGGATCGAACTCGATGCGTACGGCTTCGGCGTGTCCGGTGTCGCCGCTGCACACTGCCTCGTAGGTGGGGTTGCGCATGCTGCCGCCGGTATAGCCCGGCTCGACGGCGAGCACGCCGCGCACCTCCCGGAACACGGGTTCCAGGCACCAGAAGCAGCCGCCGGCGAAGATCGCCACCTGCCGGGGGCTCGCGTCACTCGCGCCGTCGCGGCTCGTCTCGTTGTCCGTTCGGGAAGACTGCGTCACTCGTTCACCCCTGGAATGCGAAGGCCCCGAGCGCGAGCCCCCAGAGACTCGTCGCGACGATCATCGACGCGCCCGAACCGATCAGGAACTCTCCGCATTGCTCGTCGCCCACGTCGAGCAGGATCCGCGCGCCGACCAGCAGCAGATAACCCGCCCAGGCAAGCGCGAACGGGCTGAGCGCGGCGATGGGCACCGCCACCGACGCGAGCGAGGCGAACCAGACCGGCGCCAGCCCGAAGAACGCCAGGTTCAGGCTCAGCGTGAAGTCGCGCCTTCCCTTGCAGCTCGGCGCGAACAGCGTGAAGGCGACCGCCATCGCGAGCACGGCGCCCAGCCACGTCGCGAAGAAGATCGGCGCGGTGATCGGCTCGATGCGCGGGGCGGCCTGCGCCCCATCGACGTTGAAGCGGCCGGTGCCGATCTGCAACGCGAATGCGCACACGAGCGCCAGCGGCACCGCCATGCGGAAGATCAGCCGGCCGGGGCTCAAAGGAGCCTCGCGCAGATGCCTCCACACCGCTTCGGGCCAGAACAGGACGAGCAGCAATCCCCTCATCGCAGCCCTCGTTGCGGCCCTCACTGCAGCGTCCCGTTCGGACGCCGCACGACGGCCGATCCGAAGGGCGAAGCGCAAGTTGCGTGCCCACGGCTGCCCGGAAGGCGCGGAAGGTGCAAACGGGGCCGACGCGGCCCGCCGGGCTGCGCGAAGGCATCCGCTCAGGCCGAGGGACGCGGCCTGCGATCGTCGCCCGGCCGGTCCATCGGCGCCTGCGCGGCCGGCGCCGGCCTGCGACGCGGCAGCTCCTGCGCCTTGCGCGCGGCCTCCTCGCGAGCGCGCTGCATCGTCGTGTGCAATTGCACCGCGCCGTTGTGGTATTGCACGGGCCAGCCGATGCCGCGGAAGTCGTACTCCGCGGCGGCGTGCAGCGTGAAATACGGATTCGCCAGGTGCGGGCGAGCCAGCGCAACCAGATCGGCGCGCCCGGAGATCAGCAGCGTGTTCACCTGGTCGGCCGTCGTGATCGCCCCGACGGCCATCGTGGCGATTCCGGCTTCGAGCCGCACCTGCTCGGCGAAACTCGCCTGGTACATGCGGCCGTAGACCGGGCGCGAGGCGGGATCGGTCTGGCCGGTGGAGACGTCGATGAGATCGCAGCCCGCCGCCTTCATCGCGCGTGCGATTTCGACGGTGTCCGCGCCCGTGATGCCGCCGGGAATCCAGTCGGTGGCCGAGACGCGAACGCTCAACGGCTTCTCCTTCGGCCACACGGCGCGCACGGCCTCGAGCACCTCGAGCGGGAAACGCATCCGCGCGGCGAGGTCGCCGCCGTAGGCATCCGTGCGACGGTTCGTGATCGGCGACAGGAAGCTCGCGAGCAGATAGCCGTGCGCCATGTGCAGCTCGAGCATGTCGTAGTCGGCGCGGTCGGCGAGGATCGCCGAGCGGCAGAACTGCTCGACGATGCGGTCCATGTCGGCGCGCGTCATCTCGCGCGGCATCTGATTGACGCCTTCGCGATACGGGATCGGCGACGGCGACAGCAGCGGCCAGTTCGCGTGCCCGCCCTCCTCGGGCAGCGGCCAGTCGATCTGCTCCCAGCCGAGTTGCGTCGAGCCCTTGCGACCGGCGTGGCCGATCTGCATGCACAGCTTCGATTCGGTGTTCGCGTGCACGAAATCGGCGATGCGGCGGAACGCGTCGGCCTGCTCTTCGTTCCACAGTCCGGTGCAGCCGGGCGTGATGCGCCCCTCGGGAGATACGCAGGTCATCTCGGCGAAGACGAGTCCGGCGCCGCCGAGCGCGCGCGAACCGTAATGAACGAGATGCCAGTCGTTCGGCATTCCGTCTACGGCCGAGTACTGCGCCATCGGCGAGACGACGACGCGATTCGGCAGCCACATCTCCCGCAGACGGAACGGCGCGAACATCGGCGGCGCGGACAGCCAGGACGGATTCGACTGCGCGCCACCGGACTGCGCCTCGGCAGCACGGCCTGCCTCCGCGGCCGCGCCGCCGGCCCGAGCCGCGCCGTTGCCGCGTGCCGCGCCGTTGCCGGTGCGGGCAGGCGCGAGCGGGATGCCCAGCGCCTGGGCCTGCTCGCGGTTCCACCACTCGGTAGCACGCTCGACGAGCGACGGATCGCGCAGCCGCAGGTTCTCGTAGGTGATCTGCTTGCTGCGCGTGAGCAGCGACACGGCGAACTGCACCGGATGCATGTGCCAGAAGCGGCGCACGTTCTCGAACCAGACGAGCGACACGTTCGCCGAGTGCTGGATGCGTCCCGCTTCGTCGCGGCGCGCCTCCTCGTAGGCCGCCAGTGCGCGGTCCATCGCCTGCGCCAGCGTCTCGCCGCGCATCGAGTCGGAGACGTTCGCGACGATCGCCGCATGCAGCGCGATCGCGTCCTCGAGCGCCAGCTTCGTACCCGAGCCGATCGAAAAGTGCGCGGTATGCGCGGCGTCGCCCAGCAGCACGAACTGCGTGTCCGCTTCGCGATGACGCCAGGTGCGGCACGAGATCGTCGGAAACTGGCGCCAGAACGAGCGGTTGTTCAGCACGCGCGCGCCCTTCAGGTCGTCGGCGAACAGGCGCTCGACCCAGGCGACGGTGGCGGCCTCGTCCTCCACCCCCAGCCCCGACGCGAGAAAGGCCTCGTTCGTCGTCTCGATGACGATCGTGCACTCGCCCGGCCGATACTGGTAGGCGTGCATGTTCCAGATGCCGCCGCGCTCGTCCTCGCGGAAGCTGTAGTAGAAGCAGCCGGGCAGCGTCATGTTCGCGCCGAGCCACACGAAGCGGTTCGTGCGCTGGTCGACCGACGGCTCGAAATCGGCTTTCCACGCTTCGCGCACGGCGCTGTTGATGCCGTCGGCGGCGATGACGAGGTCGGCGCCCAGGTGCGTGCGCGCGCCCGGATCCTCGGTGCGGTAGCGCACGTCGATGCCGAGCTCGGCGCAACGGCGCTGCAGGATCTGCAGCAATGCCAGCCGGCCGATGCCCGAGAAGCCGTGCCCCGACGACTTCATCAGGTTGCCCTTGTACTGGATGTGGATGTCGTCCCAGTACGCGAAGTTCGCGGCGATCGCGCGATGCGTCGGTTCGTCGGTCGCCTCGAGATGGCCGAGCGTCTCGTCCGACAGCACGATGCCGAAGCCGAAAGTATCGTCGGGGCGATTGCGCTCGACGACGTCGATGCGCGCGTCGGGAAAGGACTTCTTCAGCAGGATCGCGGAATACAGGCCGGCCGGTCCGCCGCCGATGACGTCGATTCGCATGAGGTCTCCACCTGTGCGGCGCGCAGTTGGCGCCTTCGTGAAACGCGCCCCGGTTTCGCTTCTTCCGAAACGCGCCGGTTGCCCGTCGATTGCTTCAAGTTTAAAGTAATTTTCCGACAACGCAACAGGAGACCCCCCGATGCACAAGAACGTGCTGCAACCCCCCGGCTGGACGAAACCCCGCGGCTACGCGAACGGCATCGCCGCGCGCGGCACGGTCGTCTCGGTGGCCGGACAGGTGGGCTGGAACGAGCGCTGCGAGTTCGAGACCGACGATTTCGTCGGCCAGGTGCGGCAGGCGCTCGCCAACGTGCGCGCGGTGCTCGCCGAGGCGGGCGGCGGACCCGAGCACATCGTGCGGATGAACTGGTACATGACCGACCGCAACGACTACCTCACCGGCGGCAAGGCGCTCGGCGCGGCGTACAAGGAGTTCATGACCGACGCGGAAGGGACCGTCCACTATCCGGCGATGACGGCGGTGCAGGTGGTCGCGCTGATGGAGCCGCGCGCGAAGATCGAGATCGAGGTGACGGCGGTGGTGCCGATCGCCATGTGAGGGCCTGGGCGCCGGCGCAGCCTCCGGCGTGGCCTCCGGCGCTCGCCCGGTTCCGGCAGCACAGCCAACCTGCTGCAGAAAGCTGCATTTCCGGCTGCGTAAGTAGTTGCGCAACGCCAAATGCTGCATCCGGCAGCATCGAAGGATTGCTGCCGTTACTGCACCAGCGGCGAATCCGCGGCATCGAGATCGACGCCTTCCAGCACCGCATCGCCGGCCAGCACGCGCACGTACTGCCGCAAGGCGGTGATCCAGCTCTGCCGGCGCAGCGCGGCCTCGACCGCGTCGCGCACCTCCTCGAACGCGGGCGCCGGTCCCGCGTCGCGCTCGAGCACCTCGACGATGTGCAGGCCGAAACGCGAGCGCGCCAGCTGCGGCAGCACCCCGATGCCCGGATGCCCGAAGATTTCGCTGGCGAACTCGGGCGCGCAGTCCTCGCGTCGCAACCAGCCGAGATCGCCTCCCCGCTCGCTGCTCGGGCAGTTCGAGTAGCTGCGAGCCGCCGCCGAGAATGCCTCGTCGGCCTCGGCGCCGGGCCGCCGGCTGCGCAACTGCAACAGCAGCGGCTCGGCATGCGCCAGCAAAGCCGCGACGTCCACGCCCGGCGTCACCGCGAACAGCACATGACGCGCGTGCACGCGTTCGCCGCTGCCGTAGCGTTCCGGATGCTGCGCATGCAGTCGCCGGCACGCCTCCTCCGAGGGCTCGGGCACGCGCAGCTCCCGCTCGAGCAGCGCCTCGATCGCCAGCACGGCCGCTTCGCTGGGCACGCCGTCGTCGCTGGCCGGATCGTCGGCGGCGAGCAATCCGGCCCGCTGCGCCGCCTGGCGCAGGAGTTCCGTGCCCGCGCGCTGCCGCAAGGTCTCGCCGTCGGGCAGCTCGCCCGGCGGATGCAGCGCCTGACCGTTCACGCGAGCGACGGTCGTGCACTCCACGACACGATCGTCTTCGATACGATCGGGTCCACGTCGATCGCCTTCGAGAAGCCCACCGTCGACACGCGCGTCGTCGGAATGCCGACTTGCTGCCCCGTCGTCGCCTGTCATCGGCCGGTTCACCATCGCGCCCGTGCCCATCGCTCACATCCCCGTCCCGCGACGCGTCGGCTCGGGCGGCACGTCGGGAATCGAGATGCGCCGGCTGCGCACCACCTGGTACGGACGGAACGCGTAGTAGAGCGTCGCGAAGCCGCTCCAGATGTGCACGAGCCGCGTGAACGGCAGGATCAGGAACACCGTCATGCCGATGATCATGTGCAGCTTGAACACCCAGCTCGTCGGCGCGACGAGCGCGGGCTGCGGCTGCAGCACGACGATGCTCTGCGCCCACTGCGCCAGCACCATCATCATCGAACCGTCGAGGTGCTGCGCCGACAGCGGGATCGTCGCGAGTCCGAGCAGGAGCTGGATCCAGAACAGGCCGAGAACGACGTAGTCGCGCGTGCGCGATTGCCTGCGTACGTGAGGCTCGGTGGCCCGGCGCGCGAGCAGCATCGACACGCCGACGATCGCGGCCAGGCCCGCGATGCCGCCCGACACCATCGCCAGCACCTGCTTGGCGGGCGCACCGATCACCACCGAATAGACCGAGTGCGGCGTCAGCATGCCGAAGAAGTGTCCGAAGAAGAGAAACAGGATGCCGACGTGAAAGAGATTGCTCGACCAGCGCAGATGCCCACGGTCGAGCAGCTGCGACGACTCGCTGCGCCAGGTGTACTGCGCCGCGTCGAAGCGGACGAGACTGCCGAGGAAGAACACGGCCAGGCAGATGTACGGATACACGCCGAAGAAGAACAGATCGAATCCGCTCATGTCGAAGCTCCTGAACCCGGGGCGGGCGGCATGGCGTCGCCGCGCCTTCGCACGATGTGGATCGGTTGCGGCGCATCGGGACGGCTCTGACCGGCGAGCGAGCAGCCGTCGAAGGCCGGCGGCTCGGCCCAGGTCGCGTCCAGTGGCGGCTCGACGCCCGCGTCCAGTAACGGCACGACGCTCGCGCCGTGGGGCGGCTCGACGCCCGCCTCGTGGAACGGCTCGACCGCCTCCTCTGCCGGCGGTGCGGCATGCGCCACGCGCTCGCCCGCCAGCTCGAGCGCCGCGCCGATTGCCGCCGAGTAGCGGCTGCCGCGACGCACGAGTGCGCCGTGCAGCGAGGCGAGGATCGGCGCCGTCTCGCGCAGGAACGAGCGCGCGATCTCCGGCGACTGCGTCGACGCGAACTCGAGCACGACCGGCAGATAGTCGGGAAGCTCGCCTTCGCCGAGATACAACTCGGCCGCCTCGTAGGTGCGCGCGAGGTCGACCATCGCCTGGCCGCGCTCGCGCGAGTCGCCGTGCACGTGCTCGAAGAGCCACAGCGACGTCGAGCGGCCGCGGTCGAAGCAGTCGACGTAGGCTTCCTGCACCTCGTAACGGTCGGAGGCAGCCAGCCAATGGACGAGCGCATCGAGCGCGCCACGCGCGGCGGGCGAGAACGCGCGCTCGGCCTGCAAGGCGGCGCGCAACTCGGGCAGCTGCACGCGCAATGCGTCGTCCGGATAGCCGAGCAGCCGCGCGAGCGCACGGCAGCTCAGCGGGTTCATCGCGGCCTTCATGAGCGCGCCCGCCTCACAGCCTCGCCTTGATCGGGATCGTGCGCCGCCCCGGCGCCCCGAACAGGCTGGGCGACTCGCTCGACCCCGACGAGCAGCCGTTGCCGAACGAGAATCCGCAGCTGCCCTTCAGCTCGAAGGCGTTCTCCGCGTATTCGCGGTGCGTCGTCGGAATGACGTACCGATCCTCGTAGTTCGCGATGCCGAGCAGCCGGTACATGTCCTCGGCCTGCTCGACGCTCATGCCGACCTGCTCGAGCACGGCCACGTTGTCGCGCTGCTCGATGCGGCGCTCGCGATGGAACGAGCGCATCGCGATCATCCGTTCGAGCGCGCGCGCCACGGGCGCGGTGTCGCCGGCGGTGAGCAGGTTCGCCAGGTACTGCAACGGAATGCGCAGCGACTCGACGTCGGGCAACTGCCCGCGCATTGCCAGCTCGCCGGCGTTGGCCGCCGACGAGATCGGCGACAGCGGCGGCACGTACCAGACCATCGGCAGCGTGCGGTACTCCGGGTGCAGCGGCAGCGCGATCTTCCAGTCGATCGCCATCCTGTAGGTGGGACTGCGCTGCGCGGCCTGGATCCATGCATCGGGAACGCCGTCGGCGCGCGCCTGCGCGATCACCTTCGGATCGTTCGGGTCGAGGAAGAGCGCGAGCTGCGCCGGATAGAGATCGCGGTCGTGCTCGACGCTGGCCGCCGCCTGGATGCCGTCGGCGTCGTAGAGCAGCACGCCGAGATAGCGGATGCGCCCCACGCAGGTTTCCGAGCATACGGTGGGGTGTCCCGCCTCGATGCGCGGATAGCAGAAGACGCACTTCTCGGCCTTTCCGCTCTTCCAGTTGTAGTAGATCTTCTTGTACGGGCAGCCCGAGACGCACATGCGCCAGCC
>ERZ778017.3777-NODE-3777-length-10387-cov-4.634050_pt1 | contig 10387 bp, 13 predicted proteins | sample MGYA00375747_ERZ778017 | MGnify/ENA primary metagenome ERZ778017 (study PRJEB29350, sample SAMN05509838) | bioreactor metagenome | biome: bioreactor; material: wastewater | place: South Africa: University of Cape Town | collected 2014-03-17 ... | reverse complement strand
ACCCCGCTGCCCATCGAGGTCATCGAGCGCGTGTACGACGCGACCGAGGGGATCGTCGTGGTCGATGAGGCGTATTGGGAGTTCGCTCCACGCGACGAGCGCTCGGCGATCACGCTGCTGTCCGACCGCGAGCGGCTGGTGGTCTCACGCACCATGAGCAAGGCCTTCGCGTTCGCCGGCGCACGCGTGGGATACCTCGCCGCCGACCCGGCCGTCGTCGACGCGCTCCGCCTGGTGCGGCTGCCCTATCACCTGAGCGCGTTGACCCAGGCGGCGGCGTTCGCGGCGCTGCAGCACGCGTCGACGATGCTCGCCACCGTCGACGACATCGTCGCGCAGCGCGACCGCATCTCGGCGACGCTGGAGGCGCTGGGCTACAAGCCGTATGAGTCGTGGACCAACTTCGTGCTGTTCGGCGGCGTCGACGATCCGGCGGCCACGTGGCAGCGGCTGTACGAACGCGGCGTGCTGGTACGCGACGTCGGGCTGGCGCGCAGCCTGCGGGTCAGCGCCGGCACCGAGGACGAGACCAGCGCGTTCCTGGACGCGCTGGCCTCGATAGACTCGGCGTCATGACCACCCGCGCCGCCTCCCGCACGCGCACGACGAGCGAGTCGACGATCGAGCTGGAGCTCGACCTCGACGGCACCGGCATGAGCCGGATCGACACGAGCGTCCCCTTTTTCGACCACCTGCTCACGGCGTTCGCGAAGCATTCGCTGACCGACCTGACCGTCCGCGCCTCTGGCGACACCGACATCGACGCGCACCACACGGTGGAGGACACCTCGATCGTGCTCGGGCAGGCGATCCGCGAGGCACTGGGCGACAAGAGCGGCATCTCGCGGTTCGGGGACGCGCTCGTCCCGCTCGACGAGGCGCTCGCGCAGGCTGTCGTGGACATCAGCGGCCGGCCGTTCCTCGTGCACGACGGCGAGCCGGCCGGGTTCGAGCTGCACCTGATCGGTGGCCACTTCACCGGATCGCTGGTGCGGCACAGCCTCGAGGCGATCACGTTCCACGCGGGCCTGACCACCCACGTGCGCGTGCTGTCCGGCCGCGATCCGCACCACATCGCGGAGGCCGAGTTCAAGGCGTTCGCGCGGGCCTTCCGCGGCGCCAAGGCTCTCGACCCGCAGGTGCACGGCATCCCGAGCACGAAGGGCGCGCTGTGAGCGGACGACCGCTGGTCGCGGTCCTGGACTACGGTTCCGGAAACGTCCACTCCGCCGTCAAGGCGCTGCAGGCGGCCGGCGCCGACGCGCGGCTGACCGCCGACCGCGGGCTCGTGCACGATGCTGACGGGCTCGTCGTCCCCGGGGTGGGGGCGTTCGCGGCGGTCATGGCCGCGCTGCGCGCCGTGCGCGGCGACGAGGCCATCGACCGGCGCCTGGCCGGTGGCCGGCCGGTGCTCGGCATCTGCGTGGGCATGCAGGTGCTGTTCGGCCGGGGAGTGGAGCGCGGCGTGGACACCGAGGGCCTGGGCGAATGGCCGGGAGTGGTCACCGAGCTGGACGCGCCGCTGCTGCCGCACATGGGATGGAACACGGTGTCGGCGGGCGAGGGCAGTCGGCTGTTCGACGGCGTGCAGACCGAGCGCTTCTACTTCGTGCACTCGTACGGCGCGACCACGTGGAGCCTGGCGACGCAGCCGCCCTTCCCGGAGCCGGTGCTCACCTGGTGCGATTACGGCGCGACGGCGTTCCTGGCCGCAGTGGAGAACGGCCCGCTGTCGGCCACGCAGTTCCACCCGGAGAAGTCCGGACAGGCCGGCATCCGGCTGCTCGCGAATTGGATCGGTGGCCTGCGCGGGGCTACTCTGTGACCTCGTGCCCAGTGATTTCGCCGCCACGCCCGAACTGATCCTCCTGCCCGCCGTCGACGTCGCCGACGGCAAGGCCGTGCGCCTCACACAGGGCGAGGTCGGCAGCGAGACCGACTACGGCGACCCGCTGGATGCTGCGCTGCAGTGGGCGCACGACGGCGCGCAGTGGGTGCATCTCGTCGATCTCGACGCGGCGTTCGGGCGCGGCAGCAACGCCGCCGTGCTGCGCAAGGTGATCCGTCAGCTCAAGGGGGTGCAGGTCGAGCTGTCCGGCGGCATCCGCGACGACGCGTCGCTGCACGCCGCACTCGAGTCGGGCGCCGCCCGGATCAACCTCGGCACCGCCGCCCTGGAGAACCCGGAGTGGGCGGCCAACGTCATCGGCCGGTACGGCGACGCGATCGCCGTGGGTCTGGACGTGCGCGGCACGACCCTGGCCGCCCGCGGCTGGACGCGCGAGGGCGGCGACCTGTGGACGGTGCTGGACCGACTTGAAGACGCCGGGTGCAGCCGTTACGTCGTCACCGACGTCACGAAGGATGGCACGCTGCGCGGCCCGAACCTCGACCTGCTGCGTCAGCTCACCGAGCGCACCCCGAAGCCGATCGTCGCCTCCGGCGGGGTCTCCAGCCTCGACGACATCGCCGCGCTGCGCGAGCTCGTCCCGCTCGGGGTCGAGGGGGCCATCATCGGCAAGGCGCTGTATGCGGGTGCCTTCACCCTCGCCGAGGCACTGGATGTCGCACGAGACTGACGACGCAAAGCATGCCTCGCACGCCACCGACTCGGCCGGCGTGCCGTGGGCCGGTCGCTCCTTCCACGCCAATCCGCACACCGGTGACGACGGCTCGGCCGATCCCGCGCTGCTGGCCGCGCTGACGGCCTTCCACGCCGGATCCGGCGACCCGGTGGCGATCGTCGACGCGTATCGTGACGCGCGTGTGCTGATCCCGCTGGTGACCGAGAAGGGCGACGAGGGAGTCGGCCCGTCCGGGCTGCGCGTGGACAAGACCCAGGAGCTGTCCATCGTGACCGTGGCCGCCCCTGACGGCCGCCGCGTGCTTCCGGTGTTCAGCTCGGTCGCGGCGATGGCGCGCTGGGATGCCGCGGCCCGGCCGGTCCCCGTGCCGGGCGTGCGCACCGCCCTGGCGGCCGTCGACGACGACACCGACCTGATCGTCATCGATCCCGGATCGCCCACCGAGTACGTGGTGCGTCGCCCTGCCGTCTGGGCGATCGGCCAGCAGATCCCGTGGGAGCCGAGCCATCGCAACCCCGACGTGTATGCGGGTCTGCAGGAGAGCATCGCGCGCGAGCTGGGCGTACTGGACCTCGCCGTGGCCGACGGCGATCCGCCGGGCCGGCTGCGCGGGCCTGAGCTGATCGTGCGGCTGCAGCTGGTGGAGGGGCTGGATCAGCAGCAGCTGGATGCGGTGCTCGGCCGGCTCGCCGAGCGCTGGGCGGCCGACGAGCGGATCGCGACACTGGTCGACTCGCTGAGCGTGAAGCTCACCCGCTGAGCGGACAGGCGGGTCAGGTGACCGGTCCCGTCCACTTCTCGCCGGGGCCCTTGCCGATCGGATCGGGCACGACGGATGCCTCGCGGAACGCCAGCTGCAAAGAGCGCAGGCCGTCGCGCAGCGAGCGGGCGTGCACGTCGCTGATCTCGCCGGCTCCGGCGGTGACCAGGCCCGCCAGCGCATTGATGAGCTTGCGGGCCTCGTCGAGGTCGAGCTGGGTGTCCGGATCGTCGGCCAGCCCCACCTTGACGGCGGCCGCGCTCATCAGGTGCACGGCGGTCGTGGTGATGATCTCGACCGCGGGCACGTCCGCGATGTCGCGGGTCGCCGCCGCAGCGCGCTGCTGCTGATCCTCCCACTGCGCGTGGCGTGCGGCGTCTGTGCCGGTCGGGTCACCAGTCGTGTTCACATCGTTCTCTCTGCTAGACTTGGCGGGTTCCGGGCATTGCGCCCGGGTCGAAAGAGGATCACATCCCACCCGCGCTTGCCGTTCCAGGCTACCGGGTCGTTGCACTCCGTCGCGTCTGACGCGGCAGCCAGGGTGCGCAGCCGGTGCGGACGCACCGTGCGGGTGGAATGCGCCTCGGCGCGTTCGCGTCGGAGCGAGCATCCAACGCACGAAGTTCCACCGCACGAAGAGGAGTTCCGCATCAGCGATCCCCGCACCAACGAGCGCATCCGCGTCCCCGAGGTCCGACTCGTCGGTCCCAACGGCGAGCAGGTCGGCGTCGTCTCCATCCAGGTCGCGCAGCGTCTGGCGCAGGAGGCCGATCTCGACCTCGTCGAGGTCGCGCCCAACTCGAAGCCTCCCGTGGTCAAGATCATGGACTACGGCAAGTACAAGTACGAAGCCGCCCAGAAGGCCAAGGAGGCGCGTCGCAATCAGGCCAACACGGTCCTCAAGGAGGTCCGGTTCCGGCTGAAGATCGAGGCGCACGACTACACGACCAAGCTCAAGCGCGCCGAGGGGTTCCTCAAGACCGGAGACAAGGTCAAGGCCATGATCCTGTTCCGCGGCCGTGAGCAGTCCCGCCCGGAGCTGGGGGTGCGCCTGCTCAAGCGCTTCGCCGACGACGTGGCCGAGTTCGGCACGGTCGAGTCGAACCCGCGCATCGACGGGCGCAACATGGTGATGGTGATCGCGCCGCACAAGAACAAGTCCGAGGTCAAGACCGAGCAGAACGCCCAGCGCGCCGCCAACAAGGAGGCGGCACGTCAGGCCAAGGCTGCCGCTCCCCGCACCTCGACCGCCTCCGCGGACACCGCCGAATAGGCCCCACGCACTCCCGCTGACGCGGGATACCCCTTCCCGCCTGGCGGGATGCACAACGAAGGAAGAGATATGCCGAAGCAGAAGACGAACTCGGGCGCCAAGAAGCGCTTCAAGGTCACCGGCAGCGGAAAGATCATGAAGCAGCAGTCGGGCATGCGCCACAACCTCGAGGTCAAGTCCAGCCGCCGTACGCGTCGGCTGAACAAGGACGAGACGATCTCGCCGGCCAACGCGAAGAACGTCAAGAAGCTCCTCGGGCGCTGAGCGCTCCCGACTGCATGTGAGGAACGAAACAGAAAATGGCTAGAGTCAAGCGGGCCGTCAACGCCCAGAAGAAGCGTCGTGTCATCCTCGAGCGCGCCTCCGGATACCGGGGCCAGCGTTCGCGCCTGTACCGCAAGGCGAAGGAGCAGGTCACCCACTCGCTCGTCTACGCGTACCGCGACCGCCGCAAGCGCAAGGGCGACTTCCGCCGGCTGTGGATCCAGCGCATCAACGCGGCCAGCCGTCAGAACGGCCTGACCTACAACCGCTTCATGCAGGGACTGCGTCTGGCGGACGTGCAGGTGGACCGCCGCATGCTGGCCGATCTCGCCGTCAACGACCGGTCGGCGTTTGCCGCACTGGTCGAGGCCGCGAAGAAGGCGTTGCCGGAGAACGTGAACGCGCCCAAGGCGTGACCAGGTCTCCGGCGAAGGGCGCCGCTCACCGCGAGCGGCGCCCTTCGCCGTGCCCGGGCATCCCCATAGACTGAGCGTGTGCTGGAGAACCCCCGATCCGCGCGGGTGCGCGCTGTCGCAAAGCTCGCCAAGCGCCGCAATCGCGACGAGACCGGGCTGTTCCTGCTGGAGGGGCCGCAGGCGGTGCGCGAGGCACTGGACTACCGCCCCGACGGGATCGTCGAACTGTTCCTGACGCCCACCGCCGCGCAGAAGCACACCGATCTGACCGAGCGTGCGGATGCCGCTGGCGTGGCGCTGGTGCACACCAGCGAGCAGGTGCTCGAATCGATGGCCGACACCGTCACCCCGCAGGGCGTGATCGCGGTCGCCCGGCAGTTCCCCGTGCGCATGCGAGACGTGTACGCTGCAGCACCGCGACTGGTGGCCATCTGCGAGCAGGTGCGCGACCCCGGGAACCTCGGCACCATCATCCGCGCGGCCGACGCGGTCGGGGCCGATGCCGTCATCCTCACCGGGCGCACGGTCGACCCGTTCCACCCGAAGGTGGTCCGGTCCACGACCGGGTCGCTGTTCCACCTGCCGATCGCTCTGGGGGGAGAGGTCGCGGACGCCGTCACCGCGGCTCGTGCCGCGGGACTGCGGGTGGTCGCCGCCGATGTGAAGGGCACCGATCTGCTCGCCGCGCGCCAATCCGGAGCGCTCGCGCAGCCCACTGCCTGGTTGTTCGGCAACGAGGCGCGCGGGCTCGACGACGACGTGCTCGCCCTGGCCGATGAGGCTCTGCGCCTGCCGATCTACGGCCGTGCCGAATCGCTGAATCTCGCGACGGCCGCCAGCGTGTGTCTGTACGAGTCCGCGTTCGCACAGCGCACAGGTGGTCGCACGGCTGGTCACGGATGAGTTAAGACTCACGGAGAATTCCTGTCGTTCACGCATCGCGTCCATAAGCTGTAGTGCATGTCGAAGCTCGAAGACGCGGCTCCGCAGACGTCGAACATCAGCGTTCGCCGGGGGGACCCGCTGGTGGTGATCACCGGCGTGCAGAAGCACTACGGTGACTTCCAGGCCCTCAAAGACATCGATCTGACCGTCAATCGCGGTGAGGTGGTCGTGGTGATCGGCCCGTCCGGCTCGGGCAAGTCGACGCTCTGCCGCACGATCAACCGGCTGGAGACGATCACCAGCGGCACGATCACGATCGACGGCGCGGAGCTTCCCCAGGAGGGGAAGGGGCTCGCGCAGCTGCGCAGCGACGTCGGAATGGTCTTCCAGTCGTTCAACCTGTTCGCGCACCTGACGATCCTCGACAACGTCACGCTGGGGCCGATCAAGGTCCGCAAGGTGAAGAAGGCGGATGCGCAGGCGCAGGCGCGCGCACTGCTGGAGCGTGTGGGTGTGGCCGCGCAGGCCGAGAAGCTGCCCGGTCAGCTCTCCGGTGGCCAGCAGCAGCGTGTGGCCATCGCACGGGCACTGGCGATGAGCCCGAAGGTGATGCTGTTCGACGAGCCCACCAGCGCCCTGGACCCGGAGATGATCAACGAGGTCCTCGACGTCATGGTGGAGCTTGCCGCGTCCGGCATGACGATGATCGTCGTCACCCACGAGATGGGCTTCGCCCGCAAGGCCGCCGACCGCGTCGTGTTCATGGCCGACGGGCAGATCCTCGAGGAGTCCACCCCCGAGGAGTTCTTCACGAACCCGACGACCGATCGCGCGAAGGACTTCCTCTCCAAGCTGCTGACCCACTGACCGACATCCCCTCACAAAGGAGAACACCATGCGCACATCACGCATCATCGCCGGCCTGAGCCTGGCCGCAGCCGCCGCGCTCGCCCTGACCGGCTGCAACAGCGGAACCCCCGGCACGACCGGGAACGGCGGCGACGGGTCGGACCAGACCCCGTGGACGGTGGCCACGAGCGTCGATCTGACCGGCAGCCCGACGTTCGACCGCATCAAGAAGGCCGGCAAGGTGACGATCGGCGTCAAGGAGGATCAGCCCGGCCTCGGGTACCTCGACGCGACGACGAACAAGCGCAGCGGCTTCGACATCGACATCGCGCGCTGGATGGCGGCATCCCTCGGCTACGACCAGGACAAGATCGACTTCAAGCCGATCGCGTCGCAGAACCGCGAGCAGTCGATCGTGAACGGCGACATCGACTTCTACGTCGGCACGTACTCGATCACCGACAAGCGCAAGGAGCTGATCTCGTTCGCAGGCCCCTACTTCGTGACCGGTCAGGGTCTGCTGGTGGCCAAGGACAACGACAAGATCACCGGCAAGGACTCCCTCACGAAGGACGACGTGGTGTGCTCGGCGACGGGTTCGACGTCGATCCAGCAGATCAAGCAGCTGACCCCCGCGCAGACGAAGGAATACGACACGTACTCGAAGTGCGTGCAGGCGCTGGTGCAGGGGCAGGTCGATGCGGTGACCACCGATGAGGCGATCCTGCTCGGCTATGCCGCGCAGGACCCGACCCATCTGAAGACGGTCGGCGACACCTTCACCACGGAGCGCTACGGCATCGGCCTGGCCAAGGGCGACACCGCGCTGCAGACGTTCTTCAACAACACCCTCACCGACGGCCACGAGGTGTGGCAGAAGATCTTCGACAACAACCTCGGCGCCTCGGGCGTGGCCGCCGAGCAGCCGAAGGTCGACGCGGTCGGCTGACCGGCGACGGTCGGGCCGCGTGCCGCGCGGCTCGACCGACCCGGTGTGATCCCACCAGGAGGGAGGCGCGATGGACGTCTCGCAGTTGTGGTTGCACGCGCTGCAGGGAACGCTGATCCTGTTCTTCGCCGGCGGCGCGCTCGCGCTCGTGCTGGGCATCATCGTGGGCACCATGCGTGTGTCGCCGGTGCCCGTCGCGCGGGCGGTGGGCGCGGTGTACGTGAACTGGATCCGGAACACCCCGCTGACGCTGGTGATGTTCTTCTTCGCGTTCTGCATCCCGATCCTCGTCGGGCCGCGGATGAACTCGCTGGCCCTGGCCACCACTGCGCTGGGCGTGTACACCGCGACGTACGTCGCCGAGACCATCCGCTCGGGCGTGAACACCGTGCCGGTGGGCCAGGCCGAGGCCGCTCGCGCACTCGGCCTGGGCTTCGGCCAGGTCATGTCGCTGGTCGTGCTGCCGCAGGCGTTCCGGTCGGTCATCCCGCCGATGGTGAGCGTGTTCATCGCCCTGCTGAAGAACACCACGGTGGCCGCCGGCTTCTCGGTGCTGAACCTGGGATCGGTGGCGCTCTACCTCAGCGAGATCCGTGAGCCCGGCCGCAGCGACAATCTCCTGCAGACCATGATGTCGGGCGAGAACCTGCTGCTCACGCTCATCCTCATCGCCCTCATCTTCGTGGTGCTGGTGCTGCTGCTTGCCTGGGTGCAGCGGGTGCTGGAGAAGAAGTGGCGGGTACAGCGATGAGCTCCGTCCTGTATGACGTCCCGGGTCCGCGCGCACGGCTGCGCAACCGGATCCTCGGGGTGGTCACAGTGCTCGTCGTGCTGGCCATCGTCGCCGTCGTCGTGTGGCGCCTGGCCGAGACCGGCCAGTTCGACGGGCAGAAGTGGTCGATCTTCACCTACACCGGCCCGTGGATCCTGCTGTTGAGGGGCCTGGGCGCGACGCTTGCGGCCTTCGTCGTGGCGGCGGTCGGCGCGCTCGCGCTCGGCTTCGTCCTGGCTGTCGGGCGGCTGTCCGATCATGCCTGGGTGCGCATCCCGGTCGGCTGGATCGTCGAGATCCTGCGTGCCATCCCGGTGCTCATCTTCATGATGCTGCTGTACTACGGCCTGCCGGTGGCGGGCGTGCGGATGGACCCCTACGGGGCCGTGGTCATCGCGTTGATCGCGTACAACGGCTCCGTGCTGGCCGAGGCGCTGCGCGCGGGCGTGGAGGCGCTGCCGCGCGGGCAGCAGGAGGCCGGTTACGCCATCGGCCTGCGCAAGAACGCCGTCATGCGGCTGATCCTCCTGCCGCAGGCGGTGCGAGCCATGATGCCGGTGATCATCTCGCAGCTCGTGGTCGCGCTGAAGGACACCGCCCTCGGGTTCATCATCACCTACCCGGAACTGCTGCACTACATCCAGCTGCTGGGCGGTCAGGTGCCGTTCGGCACGCCCCTGGTGCCTACCGCCATCGTCGGCGGGTCGATCTACGTCGTGCTGTGTCTGCTGCTGTCGTACCTCGCCTACCGCGTGGAGCGGCGCACCCGGCGCTCGCCGAAGACGACCTGGCTGGAGCCGCCCGACGGCGGCGAGATGACCACGGCCACCGAGCGGATCGCCGTGCGGCGCGGCGCGGGCGCGTTCGACGGCACCTACCAGGGCCCGGGCATCTGACCGGTTCTGCCACGTCGGGGGGACCCGCCGCCCGCCGGTAGACTCGATACTCGTGTCCGACGAGGTTTCTGAGATTTCCGCTGAGGCGGTGGATGCCGCGGTCCAGGCCGCGCTCGACGCGATCGCCGCCGCCGGTGACACGGCGGCGCTGAAGGCCGCCCGTGCCGCGCACACCGCCGAGGGTTCGCCCCTGGCACGGCTGAACGCGCGCATGCGCGAGGTCGCGCCCGAGCACAAGGCGACCTTCGGCAAGCTCATCGGGCAGGGACGCGGGCGGGTGAACCAGGCGCTGGCTGCCCGCGAGACGGAGCTGGAGGCCGCCGAGACGGCCGCGCGGTTGGAGGCCGAGCGTGTGGACATCACCGCGCTGGCCGCGCACGCGCGCATCGGGGCGCGGCATCCGCTGACCCTCCTCGAGGAGCAGATCGGCGACATCTTCATCGGCATGGGCTGGGAGGTGGCCGAAGGCCCCGAGCTCGAGCACGAGTGGTACAACTTCGATGCGCTCAACCTCGACCCCGATCACCCGGCCCGGCAGATGCAGGACACGTTCTACATCGATCCGGCGCACCGGCACCTGGTGCTGCGCACCCAGACCAGTCCGGTGCAGATGCGCACCATGCTCACCCGCGAGCTGCCCATCTACGTCGTCTCGCCCGGGCGGGTGTTCCGCACCGATGAGTACGACGCCACGCACCTGCCGGTGTTCACCCAGTTCGAGGGGCTGGTCGTCGACAA
>ERZ778017.3776-NODE-3776-length-10387-cov-5.212834_pt1 | contig 10387 bp, 9 predicted proteins | sample MGYA00375747_ERZ778017 | MGnify/ENA primary metagenome ERZ778017 (study PRJEB29350, sample SAMN05509838) | bioreactor metagenome | biome: bioreactor; material: wastewater | place: South Africa: University of Cape Town | collected 2014-03-17 ... | reverse complement strand
GTCGGCGATCGTGGGGGTGAGCCCGAACCCGCCGTTGATGCCCATCGCCGCCGACAGCGGCGCCATGACGATCACCAGGCCCGCCAGCACCTTCCGCCACACCGCGGTGTGCCACAGGCTTGCCACGCCCAGGCCCAGGCCCGCGCCGGCGGCTGCCATCCACCATCCGGTGCCCTTGGGCAGCGTCACGCCGAAGGCGTCGGTGGCATTGCTGATCCAGACCGCGGCCGCGCCGACCATCGCGCCACCGGCCATGGCGGGAAGCGCCGTGATCACCCAGTCACGCGCCCTGTCGCGTACGAGCAGTACGACGGCCGCGGCGGCGGTGAGCAGCCACAGCGTCTCGGGGATCGGGCCGCTCATCACATTCAGGTTCAGAAACCACCGATCCATGAGCGCCATCCTTCTTTCTCCTGCGCGACGCGCGATGCGAGCGTAGGGCAGCCGTTTATCACCCGCCTTGAGATTGCTATGCGTCCGCTTCAGATGATCGAGCCAGATGCTCAGGAGGCCGTGGCACCGGCCGGCACGGCCGGCTCCGGCTCGGGCAGCGGCCAGAGCTGATCCAGCAGGCGGCTCACCCACGTGATGAGGTCGGCGTCGGCCAGGCGCTCGCCGTCAGCGCTCGGCAGCGGCACGACGACCGCCTCACCCCCGGCGACGAGCTTGGCCTTCGGATAGAGCCGCTGCAGCCGCACGCGCATCGAGTCCGCCAGGTTCGCCGGCGCGACCCGGAGATTGGGGCCCATCGCCACGACGTCGGCCAGCTGCGCCTGCGCCGCACGCCGTCGCAGACGCGCCACGGCAACCAGACCCCAGGCCTCGCTGGGAAGCTCCCCGTACCGGTCGCGCAGCTCGTCGACGACCAGATCGATGGCGTCGTCCTTCGCCGCGACGCTCGCGGCGGCCGACAGCTTCTGGTACGCCTCCAGGCGCAGCCGCTCGCTGTCGATGTAGGTCTCCGGCAGGCGCGCCTGCACCGGCAGCTCCAGCCGCAGCTCCGCGGGGCCCTCGGCCGCCTCGCCGCGGAAGGCCGCCACAGCCTCCCCCACCATTCGCAGGTACAGGTCGAAGCCGACGCCGGCGATGTGACCGGCTTGCTCGGCGCCCAGCAGGTTGCCCGCGCCGCGCAGCTCGAGGTCTTTCAGAGCGACCTGCATGCCACTGCCGAGGTCGTTGTTGACGGCGATGGTCTCCAGCCGGTCGGCGGCGGTCTCCGAGAGCGGCTTCATCTCGTCGTAGAGGAAGTAGGCGTACGCCCGCTCCCGGCCGCGTCCCACTCGCCCGCGCAGCTGATGCAGCTGGCTCAGGCCGTACTTATCGGCACGGTCGATGATGATGGTGTTCGCGTTGGAGATGTCCAGGCCGGTCTCGATGATCGTGGTCGACACCAGCACGTCGGCGCGGTGCTCCCAGAAGTCGTCCACCACCTGCTCGAGCTGATGTTCGCTCATCTGACCGTGCGCCACGACGACGCGCGCCTCCGGCACGAGCTCGGCCAGGTGCGCGGCCACGCGCTGAATGGACTGCACCCGGTTGTGCACGTAGAACACCTGGCCCTCGCGCAGGATCTCACGCCGGATGGCGGCCGCGACCTGCTTGTCGTTGCGGGGGCCGACGTACGTGAGGATCGGATGGCGGTCCTCGGGCGGCGTCTGCAGCGTCGACATCTCACGGATGCCGGTCACCGCCATCTCCAGGGTGCGCGGGATCGGTGTCGCACTCATCGCGAGGATGTCCACTCCGACCTTGAGCTTCTTCAACGCGTCCTTGTGCTCGACCCCGAAGCGCTGCTCCTCGTCGACGATCAGCAGCCCGAGGTCCTTGAACGCCACCTTCTCGGTGAGGATGCGGTGCGTGCCGATGACCATGTCGATGGTCCCGTCGGCGAGGCCGGCCAGGGTCGCCCGCGCCTCGCTGTCGGTCTGGAATCGCGACAGCGGCCACACCTTCACGGGGAAGCCGGCGAACCGCTCGGTGAAGGTGTCCAGGTGCTGTTTGACCAGGAGCGTCGTAGGTACCAGCATCGCGACCTGCTTGCCGTCCTGGATCGCCTTGAACGCCGCCCGCACGGCCACCTCGGTCTTGCCGAAGCCGACGTCGCCGGACAGCAGCCGGTCCATCGGAATCGGCTTCTCCATGTCGGCCTTGATCTCGTCGATCGTCTGCAGCTGATCCGGCGTCTCCGCGAACGGGAACGCCTCTTCCAGCTCGCGCTGCCAGGGGGTGTCGGCACCGAACGCGTGGCCCTTGGACGCCATCCGCGCGGAGTACAGCTTCACGAGCTCGACGGCGATGTCACGCACGGCCTTGCGTGCCTTGCCCTTGGCACGGGCCCAGTCGCTGCCGCCCATCTTCGACAGCGCCGGCGCATCCCCGCCGACGTAGCGCGAGAGCAGGTCGAGCTGGTCGGTGGGCACGAACAGCTTGTCACCGGGGTGCCCGCGCTTACTCGGCGCGTACTCGAGCACGAGATACTCGCGGGTGCTCTTGACCGGATTGCGCCCGCCGCTGGAGACCTCGCGCTGGGTGAGCTCCACGAATCGCCCGATGCCGTGGGTGGAGTGCACGACGATGTCGCCGGGCTTCAGCTGCAGCGGGTCGACGACGTTGCGGCGACGCGAGGCGAGCTTGCGCACCATACGGGAGTCCGCGCCGACGCTCCGGCCGTAGAACTCGTTCTCGGTGAGCACGGCGAGTCTGGCAGCGGGTGCCTCGAATCCGCGCTCGAGGCTGGCCACCACGACGTGCGCGACCCCGGGTTCGGGAGCCTCGCGCACCTCGTCGACGCGGCGCGCGGCGACCGCCCGCTCGGCCAGCACGTCGCGTGCACGGTCGGCGAGCCCCACGCCGGAGGCGGCGACCACGACCCGGTACCCGTCGCGCAGCAGCTCGGCGATGTGCACGGTGGCCCCGTCGATGTTCCCCTGGAACGAGGGCACGGCCTGGCCCTGGATGCGGGTGGCCTCGGCGTCATCATCGTCGTCGTCGGGGGACAGGAGGCCCTCCGCGGCGGCATCCGCTGTTCCCGCGTCGAAGGCGCTGAACGTCCACCACACGCCACCGTGCTCGCGCGCCCGCTCATGCAGGTCGCCGAGCGTCAGGAAGTCACCGGCGCCGAGGTCCAGGGGCGCCTGGCCGCCCGCAGTGGCCGCGTTCCATGCCGCCTCGAGGAACTCGCGGTTGGTCTCGCTGAGGGTCAGCGATCGGGTCACGGCCCGTTCCGGGTCCAGCAGCGCCACCGCGGTGCCGCTGGGCAGATAGTCCACGAGCGTGACGAGCTCGTCGACGAGGGCCGGGGTGAGCGATTCCATGCCCTCGGCCGGGATGCCCTCCGCTAGCTTCTCCAGCATGCCGCGCACGCCCGGAGAGCGCTCGGCGAGCTCACGCGCACGCGCGCGCACGGCCGGGGTCAGCAGCAGCTCGCGGCTGGGCAGCAGCTGCACGCGGCCGGTCTCATCGGGCAGGCTGCGCTGGTCGGTCACCGAGAACGCACGGATCTGGTCGATCTCGTCGCCGAAGAACTCGATGCGCAACGGATGGTCGGCGGTGGGCGGGAACACGTCGAGGATGCCGCCGCGCACGGCGAATTCTCCGCGACGGGAGACCATGTCCACGCGCAGGTACGCTCGCTGCACGAGCTCGGCCGACACGGCCGAGAGATCGTGCCCGCGCGAGCCGACCGCCAGCACGATCGGGGCGACCTCGTCCAGACCGGCGGCCAGTGGCTGCAGCGCCCCCCGCACCGAGGCGGTGATCACCAGCGGCCCAGAATCCGGCGCCTGGGACCACTCCCGCGCGCGTCGGAGCGCGTCCAGCCGCCGCCCGACGGTCTCCGCGCTGGGGCTGAGCCGTTCGTGCGGCAGCGTCTCCCAGGCGGGGAAGTGCACGACCGTAGCGCCGGGAAGCAGCTCGCCCAGCGCCGGACCCACCGTCTCGGCCCGCCGGCTGGTGGGTGTGATCACCAGCAGGGCGGCCGGGTGACCGGCGGCGCGGCGGCGCTCGACGAGCGCTGCCAGCACCGGCGCGTTCAAGCCCTCGACCAGGGAGAAATCAGTGTCGACGGATGCCGCGGTCAGCGCCTCCCGCACCGCATCGGCCTGCGCGAGGGCGCGCGCGATCCCGGGAACTGTCACCAGAGGATTCTACGGCGCAGCGGGGACACGGGCGTGCGAGCCGCCCTCTGGCCGCCCCTCACTCGTCTGTGGCGTCCGGGCCGGACACCTCCTGCACGATGCGGATCGCGTTCAATGCGAGCGGGAACCCGATGTACGGGAAGCAGTGGATGAGCGCCGCCGTCAGCGTCTGCGCGGAGTTGCCCACGGCGAGGTTGCCGCGCACGTGCGCGCGGATCTGCGTGGTCTGGCCGAGCGCGGCCAGCATGCACAGCACCAGCAGCTCACGGGTCGCCACCGGCAGGCCATCGCGGGTGTAGAAGTCGCCGAAGCAGAACGCGGTGAGAAAGCCCGGCATCGCATCGCGCAGTCCGGCCGGCAGGCCCCCCAGGCTCTCCGCGATCTCGTCACCGTAGATCGGTCCCTGGATGGCGCGTCCGCGCGCGAACCTGTCCGGCTCCGGGACGGTCCCCTGCTCGGGCAGCGGCAACGCGATCCCGCGGCTCTCGAACACCTCGTTGACGACGCCGAGGGCGTTGAGCGTCTTCGGAAACCCGATGAACGGCGCGCACTGGTAGACGGCCTCGCGCAGCTCGACGGGGGTGACGGCGACGTTCAGCGCCGCCGCCGTGTGCGCCTTCAGCTGTGGCAGGGTCTGCATCGTGGCAAGGACCACCACGGTGATCAGCTCGCGGGTGCGATCCTCCAGCCCGCCGACGTCGAAGACCTCGCCGAAGATCAGCCGGCGAAGGATCTCCCCGAACTCCGGATCGGTGTCCGCCGTCGACGTGTCGCGGCGGCCGAACAGCCGCGTGTACACCTGTTCACTGCGAGTCACTCGATCCATCTGCGCACTCCTCCGGGACGGGCGACGGTCGTCGCGTTCTGCCGTCAGGCTACGCGCCCGTCGCCCGCGTGCGCAGCGGAGCCGACAGGAGCGGATCGCTAGGATGAGCCGGGTGAGCTCCGATCTGTTCTCCCCCCTGCCCGAGCCGGCCGGCGACATGTTCGGCCCCGCGGGGGCGTCCCGCCGCCTGCTGGGCATCGTCGCCCTGATCGCCGCCGTGGTCGTGGTGGTCGCCGCCACCGTCATCGCGTTCCTCGGCGGGTATCCGATCGGCGTCGCGGGCGGGCGGGCCCTGGCCGAGGCGCCGGTGGGCCAGGGCATCGATCCGACCTGGATCGCACCGCTGCAGGGCTGGGTCCTGGTGGTCGAGATCACGTTCTGGATCGGCACGCTGGGTGGTCTGTGGGCGCTCATCCAGGGCCTCATCGCGATCGCGACGCACCGCGGCCGTGAATTCGGGATCGCCGCGGCCGTCGTCGCTTTCACCGGGCCCGCGCTGTTCATCGCCGCCGGCACCAGCACCCTGCTCGCCGGCTTCGCCACGGCCTCGACGCTGCCGGTGGGCTGAGCCGGCGCCCGGGGCGTCCCGTTCAGGGGCGCGGCGCGTGGTGGGTCTGCTGGGCAGCCAGCAGGCCCTCGCCGATGAGCTGTTCGACCGCGTCGGCGGCATCCGAGAGCACGGCAGGCAGGAGCTTGCGATCGGCGGCGCCGAAGGGCGTCAGCACCCAGTCCGCCGCATCTTGTCGCCCCGGCGGGCGCCCGATGCCCACCCGCACGCGGGGGAAGTCGGCGGTTCCCAGTGCCTTGGCGATGTCGCGCACGCCGTTGTGCCCACCGTGCCCGCCGCCGACCTTCAGCCGGAGCGCGTCGAACGGGATGTCCAGCTCGTCGTGGATCACCACCACGTGCGCGGGTTCGACGCCGTAGAACCTCGCGAGGTTCGCCACCGGTCCGCCGGAGACGTTCATGTAGCTGTTGAGCTTGGCCAGCACGAGTTTGTCGCCGCCCGGCCGCAGCCAGGTCTCCACGACGCGCGCGCCGGCCTTGTGGGTTTTGAACCTCTCGGCACGGCGCTCCGCGAGCTCGTCGACAACCAGCTGGCCCATGTTGTGCCGGGTCAGCTCATACTGCGGCCCGGGATTTCCCAGCCCCACCACCAGCCACGTCTGCGGCATCCGTCATCCCGCGGATCACTCCGCGGAAGCCTCCTCTGCCGGAGCAGCGGCAGGCTCCGCCTCTTCTGCCGGCTCGTCCTCGGCGACGACCGCCGGGATGGAGATCGCGACGATGAGCAGCTCCGGGTCGTCCACGAGGGCGGCGCCCTGCGGCAGCGGGATGTCGGCGGCCGTGACGTGCTCGCCCTCTTCGCGGCCCTCGACGCTGACCTCGACGTGCTCGGGGATGTGCGTGGCCTCGACCTCCAGGCGCAGCGTCGCGGTGTCGAGGTTCACCATGGTGCCGGGCGCCGACTCGCCGGTGACGATGACCGGCACCTCGACCTGGATCTTCTCGCCCCTCTTGACGACGAGCAGGTCGACGTGCTCGATGATCTGACGCACCGGGTCGCGCTGCACGTCCTTGACCAGGGTCAGCTGGCTCTTGCCGTTCACGTCGAGCTCGAGCACCGCGTTGGCACGGCGCACGAGCAGCGAGAGCTGGTGGCCGGGCAGCGCGACGTGCACGGGCGCGGTGCCGTGCCCGTAGATGACGGCCGGGATCTTCCCGGCGGCGCGCAGGCGGCGGGCGAAGCCCTTGCCGAAGTTCTCACGCAGTTCTGCGTGGACGGTGGTGTCCTCGGACATGTCCATCTCCTTGCGGGACCCACCGATGCGGGTCCGGATGTATTCGGGGTCGTGTTCAACTCGAACGCATGCGCGTGAGGAAAGCCGTCGGGGCCCGCTTCACCGCGTCGATCACGGATGCCTCGTCCCGCCGTCCGGGCGGATGGGCATCCCTCGCCGAAGTTGCGGTCCCGAGTCTATCAGGCGGACCGGTACGATGAAGACGACGACCGCCTGCACCGACTCCGGAGGACCACATGAACGCCCAGCTCGCCTCGGATCTCCTGTTCGGCTATGTCGGGCTGATCGTCGTGATCGGCATCGTGGGCATCGTGGCGTCGTTCTGGCACCTCGGCCGGCAGAACTACCGCAAGCACTGATCACTCCGAGCCGTCACATCCGCGCCGCACCGTGTTTCCTGAGGAGAGAACTGTGCCCGAAACCATCGCCAACATCGGAGTCGTCGGACTCGCCGTCATGGGATCGAACCTCGCGCGCAACCTCGCGTCCCGCCCGGGAAACACCGTGGCCGTCTACAACCGGAGCCGTGCCAAGACCGATGAGCTCGTCGCCGAGCACCCCGAGGCGGGCTTCGTCCCGTCGTTCTCATATGAGGAGTTCGCCTCGTCGCTGACCACGCCGCGCACCGCGGTCATCATGGTCAAGGCCGGCGCCGGCACGGATGCCGTGATCGACGAGCTCGTGCGGGTCTTCGAGCCCGGCGACATCATCGTCGACGGCGGGAACGCCCTGTTCACCGACACGATCCGCCGCGAGAAGGCGGTGCGTGAGACGGGGATCAACTTCGTCGGCATGGGCGTGTCCGGCGGCGAAGAGGGGGCGCTGCTCGGACCCTCGCTGATGCCCGGCGGCTCTGACCAGTCGTGGGTGACCCTCGGCCCCATCCTGCGCTCGATCGCCGCAGTCGCCGAGGGCGAGCCGTGCGTGACGCACGTCGGCCATGACGGCGCCGGCCACTTCGTGAAGATGGTGCACAACGGCATCGAATACGCCGACATGCAGCTGATCGCCGAGGCCTACGACCTGATCCGTCGTGGCACCGGGCGCTCCCCCGCCGAAATCGCCGACGTGTTCACGCGGTGGAACGAGGGCGAGCTGAACTCGTATCTCATCGAGATCACCGCAGAGGTGCTGCGTCAGCAGGATGCCGCCACCGGCGCGCCGCTCGTGGATGTCATCCAGGATCAGGCCGGCGCGAAGGGCACCGGCGGGTGGACCGTGCAGACCGCGATCGACCTGGGTGTGCCGGTCTCCGGCATCGCCGAGGCGGTCTTCGCCCGGTCGCTGTCCAGCCACCCCGAGCAGCGCGCGGTCGCCGGGCATCTCCCCGGTCCCGCAGACGACTTGCGCGTCGACGACGCCGAGGGCTTCATCGAAGACGTGCGCCTCGCGCTGTTCGCGTCGAAGATCGTCGCGTACTCGCAGGGGTTCGACGAGATCCGCGCCGGCGCTGCCCACTACGACTGGAAGATCGACCTGGGCGCGGTGGCGAAGATCTGGCGTGGCGGATGCATCATCCGCGCGCAGTTCCTGAACCGGATCTCCGACGCGTATGCCCAGATGCCCGATCTGCAGGTGCTGCTGACCGCGCCGTACTTCGTCGACGCGCTGCAGCGCGCGCAGGGAGCCTGGCGCCGGATCGTCGCCCAGGCGGCGGCCGCCGGCATCCCGTCGCCCGCGTTCTCGTCATCGCTGGCGTACTACGACGGTCTGCGCGCGGACCGGCTGCCGGCCGCTCTCGTGCAGGGCCAGCGCGACTTCTTCGGCGCACACACCTACCGGCGCATCGATCGCGACGGCACGTTCCACACGCTGTGGTCGGCGGACCGCTCCGAGGTGAGCGCGGAGGACACCCACTGAGCGCGTCCGCGGACGGTGCACGGGTGACGCCCGCGATGCGCGTGCAGCGCGGCGCGGCGCGGATCGTGCTGATGGCGCTGTCGGGCGCGTACCTGTGGGGCGTCGCCTGGATGACCCTGCGCACCCGCCCTTACGGCGAGGACATCACCAACGCACTGAACCGCCTGCTGACCTGGTTCGCCGAGCATCCGTCGACGGCCTGGATCACATTCGACCGCGTCGAGTTCGCCGCGAACGTCGTGATGTTCGTGCCGTTGGGGATCCTCGCGGTGCTGTGGTTCGGCGTGCGCGGCTGGTGGAGCGCGCCGCTGATCGGCGCGATCGTCAGCGCCGCGATCGAGAGCGCCCAGGCGCTGTTCCTGACCTCACGAGTGCCGGATCTGCGCGATATCGTCGCGAACACCCTGGGAGCCGTGATCGGCATGCTGCTCATGCTGCTGCTGGCGTTCCTGCTTCTGCCGCGACGATCCTGACGCCTACCGCAACTCACAGGAACGGCATAGTCTCTCCCATAGGTACCTCACAGTCCTCTGACGAGAATCAGGGTATGACCATGACAGTCTCGGGAATCTCGTTGCAGCGCGCCGACGGCTCCGCCCCGCGCATCCTTGTCGTCGATGACGAGCAGATGCTCACGGACCTGCTGTCCATGGCTCTGCGCATGGAGGGCTGGGACGTGCACACCGCCGCCAGCGGGTTCGAAGCGCTGCAGGCCGCGCGCGACTTCACGCCCGACGCGATGGTGCTGGACATCATGATGCCGGACCTGGACGGCATGAGCGTGCTGCAGCGACTGCGCCACAGCGGGAACAACGTGCCGGTGCTGTTCCTGACCGCGAAGGATGCCGTCAGCGACCGCGTCGCGGGCCTGACCGCGGGGGGCGACGACTACGTCACCAAGCCGTTCAGCCTCGAAGAGGTCGTGGCCCGGCTGCGCGGGCTCATGCGCCGTGCCGGCACCGCGCAGTCGGCCGAGGCCGAGCCCATCCTGCGGGTGGGCGACCTGTCGCTGAACGAGGACAGCCACGAGGTCGAGCGCGCCGGGCGCGAGATCGAGCTCACGGCCACCGAGTTCGAGCTGCTGCGCTACCTCATGCGCAACCAGCGCCGCGTGGTGTCCAAGGCCCAGATCCTGGACCGGGTCTGGAACTATGACTTCGGCGGACGCTCCAGCGTCGTCGAGCTGTACATCTCGTACCTGCGCAAGAAGATCGATCAGGGGTACGAGCCGCTGATCCACACCGTGCGCGGGGTCGGTTACATGATCAAAGCCCCGCAGTGATCTCGACGGCGGCGCCGTCGCCGCACCCACGGCGACATCTGAACCTGCAGACCCGGCTCATGGCCACCGTGATCGGCATCGTCGCCCTGATCCTGGCCGCCGTGGCCCTGGCCACAAGCGCCATCCTCGGCGGGATCCTGCAGCAGAATCTCGACAACAAGGTGCAGGATTCGATGAACGGCATCGTCGCCAACCTGCCCCGACCGTCGCTGACCGACGGCATGATGGTGGCCTACAAGACGCTGCAGAACGCGCCGCACCGCGCGGGCTTCCTGCTCGTCGCGTCTGTGGCCGGCGGCGTCCCCGACGGCGCCTACATCACCGACGACGGCGATGTGCAGCAGTTGAGCGCGCGCCAGGTCGAGCAGGTCGTCTCCGTTCTCGAGCATGCCCCCACCGCCACCGTCGCCGTCGACGGCCTGGGCGCCTACCATGTGCGCACCGCGGTGGTCGGCAACGCCTATGCGATCGCCGGCGGGCT
>ERZ778017.3773-NODE-3773-length-10390-cov-5.480793_pt1 | contig 10390 bp, 9 predicted proteins | sample MGYA00375747_ERZ778017 | MGnify/ENA primary metagenome ERZ778017 (study PRJEB29350, sample SAMN05509838) | bioreactor metagenome | biome: bioreactor; material: wastewater | place: South Africa: University of Cape Town | collected 2014-03-17 ... | reverse complement strand
CTCGCCCGTGCACGCAGTGGATGCCGGCGAGACCGAGGAGGTGTTTCTCGCACCGGTACGCGCCCTGCTCGATCCGGCAAACCGCCGCAGCGTGCAACGCGTGCGCGGCCTGCGGATGCCCCCGATGCCCGCCTTCGACCTGGACGGCCGGCTGGTCTGGGGCTTCACCGCCGTGCTGCTGTCGGGCCTGTTCGACACGCTGGGCTGGACGCGACCGTGGGATGACACCCGTCTCATCGAGCCGGAGGTGTGACGGCCGCGGGTCTACTCCCCCGGCTCGGGGCGATCGTCGAGTGCGAGCTGCAGGAAGACGAGGTCGAGCCATCGTCCGAACTTCGTGCCCACCTGCGGCAGACGCCCGACCTCCGCGAAGCCGAGCCGGGAGTGCAGGGCCATGGAGCCGGCGTTGCCGGCCTCGATTCCGGCGACCATGACGTGCACACCGGCCTCGCGTGCATGTGCGATGAGGCGCTCCATCAGAGCGTGGCCGAGGCCGCGGCCGCGGCGCTCGGCGTGCACGTAGACCGAGTGCTCGACCGTGAACCGGTACCCCTCGAAGGCCCGCCAGGGTCCATAGCTCGCGTACCCGGCCGTCTCGCCGGCGCCGTCGACGGCCACGAGCACCGGGAAACCCGCCGCCTGCCGCGCAGCGATCCACTCCCGCCGGTTCGTGGCGTCGACGGTCGTGTCGTTCCAGATCGCGGTCGTGTGCGCGACGGCATCGTTGTAGATGTGCGCGATACCCGCGGCATCCTCGCCTGTCGCGTGACGGATCCGAATGCCCTGCTGCGACGCCGCTCGCCCCGGCGACGGAGGTTCAGCCGTTGGCCCTGTCATAGTCCTCGGATGCCACGTGCTCGAGCCACGTCGTGGTGGCGGCCGGATCGTCGCCGTCCTCGAGGATCGCGAGGTGCTCCATGAAGCACCCGGCGGCGGCGCCGTGCCAGTGCTCCTCACCGGGAGGCGTGTAGACGGTCTGCCCGGGGGTGGCCCGGATGACGGTGCCGTCACGCGTGCCGATGAGGGCCGTCCCCTCGGTGATGTGCAGGGTCTGCCCCTGCACATGCGCGTGCCAGGCAGTGTGCGCGCCGGGTGCGAATCGCACACGGGCGACGTTCAGCCGCGACGGCTCGGGCTTGCGCGCCGCGATGACATCGACGTACACGTCGCCCGTGAAGGTCTCGGGTGCGCCCTTGCGGGTAGGGATGTCGGGTTCGAGGTTCATCGGCTCTCCTTGATCGGCGATCGCGAGGGGCCACGGGCTGTGGCCCGCGGGCCTCCCGAGCCGAGATTACGCCGCCGGCCGGCCGGGTGGGATGCCCTGCCGGTACCCCTCTGGCCGCCTCACCGCCTGTCGTGCGATGCCCTGCCCGGTCGCGCACCTCCTGCCCGGTCGCGCACCTACTGCCCGGTCGCGCGGCGGATATCCATGACCAGCACGATGCGGTCGGCCTTGTTCGCCGGAGGTGTCGTGCTCGGGTTGCCGTACCGGTTCTGCAGACGCACGTAGAACGCCCCCTCGGGATCGGGCACGGTCTCAACCAGCGCTCCGGCGACCTCGACATAGTGCTCGGGGTCGTCCGGGTCCATGATCGACAGCGCCATCGACGGGTTGTGCTGCAGGTTCCGGTACTTCTGTCGCTTCACGGTGTGGGTGAAGCGCACATGCTCACCGTCGAACTCGTACCACATGGGCGTGACCTGCACGGTGTCGTCGGGCCGGATCGTGCCGAGGCTGCCGAAGAGCGGCCGCTCCAGCAGGCTGCGACGCGCGGGGGTCAGAATCTTGTCGAGATCGGTCATTCCTCCAGCATGGCCGATCCCGCGCCGGCCGGCTGTCTTCAGCCAGGGATACGATCCCTCCATGACCTCGTTCGCGACGCTCACTACGTCGGTGGGCGTGCTCGGCGTGTGCAGCGACGGCGAGGCGATCACACGCGTGGGCTGGAGTCCCACACCGCCGAAGGATGCCGCAGGATCGGCCGACGCCCTCCTGGCCGAGGCGTTGCGGCAGCTGACCGCGTACTTCTCGGGCGAGCTGCACCGATTCGATCTGCCGGTCGACCTCGGCGCCCAGACCGAGGGCACCAGGGCCGTGCTCACGACGTTGTACGACACCGTCGGCTACGGCGAGTCGATCACCTACGGCGAGCTGGCTGCGCGCAGCGGTGCGGGCATTCCCGCGCGCGGCATCGGCGCGATCATGGGCGCGAACCCGATTCCGATCATCGTCCCGTGCCATCGCGTGCTAGCAAGCGACGGCCTGGGCGGGTACTCCGGAGGCGCACCGGGCCAGGGGCTGGTCACCAAACGATGGCTGCTCGAGTTCGAGGGCGCGCTGCCGGCGCCGCTGTTCTGAAGCACTCGGCCATCGGACAGCACCGTCAGAGGGCGACAGCGGAGATCGAGGCGTGCGGACGGTACCCCTCGTCGTGGCGCGTCTGGCTCTCACGCACCTCGAAACCGGCATCGGCCAGCAGCGCGCTCATCCGCTCCACCGACCAGAAGTACGCGGGGACGACCCTGTGCGGGAACGCCTGGGCGGCTGCCCCGTCGAAGAAGCCGAGCAGCAGCCCGCCGCCGCGGACGAGCACCCGGCGGAACTCGCGCAGCACGCCGGGCACCGCCTCCGGGCGTTCATGGATGAGCGAGTACCAGGCCAGGATGCCGCCGAGCGCGGCGTCCGCGTGCGGGAGACGATGATTCGTCTCGGTGCGGAAGGTCACACCGGGAAACCTCTCGCGCGCCCGTTCCACGAACAGCGGCACGAGGTCCAGGCCCTCGACGTCGCCGCGCCGGGCGTGCAGATGTCCGGTCCAATGGTTGGGGCCGCACCCGGCGTCCAGGATCCCACCGCGGATGCCGTCACTCCATCGCTCGATGCCGTCTCGATCCTCCGCCGCGAGCTGCCCGACGAGCCCGAGCTTCGCGATGTATTCGTCGACACGCGCCGTATAGGCGTCGCGCACCTCCGACTCGCTCAACGACCCGTCTCCTCTCCGCCGACGACCCGTGCGCCGTTCCGGCGCGCAGTGCCGCGGACAGCCACGATACTGAAGACGGGCCCGCGGACGACACGGGACCGGGAAGGAGCATACTGTGGCCAACGAACACTCGGACTGGACTCAGCGGATCATCGACGAGTTCCGCGCCAACGACGGCACGGTCACGTCGGCCTCGTTCGGTCGCGGCCTCGTGCTGCTGCACCATGTCGGCGCGAAGAGCGGAACCGTGCGGGTCACACCCGTGATGGGCATCCGGACCGACGACGACACCTGGCTGATCGCAGCGTCCAAGGCGGGCGCGCCGGAGAACCCGGGCTGGTACCACAACCTGCGCGCTCACCCCGACATCACGATCGAGGCACCCGGGGAGGGCGAGGTCGCCGTCCACGTCGAGGAGTTGACGGGCGCCGCTCGCGATGCCGGGTGGACACGGTTCACCACGCGCGCACCGGGCTTCCTGGAGTACGAGAAGAAGACCACGCGCGTCATACCCGTGCTCGCGCTGCACCGCGTCGACCGCTGACCGCCAGCGCCGCCGGCCCGGCCCACTCGAGTCGCCCGCTACGACGCTCGGACCCGCGTTCCCTCCCTCGTGCCGCTCAAGCCGCGTACTGGAAGCGCGCTCTCCCCCCGATGCGGGGCGTTTGGGTGGTATCGACCGTTGCGGGCGGGATGAACCACACCTTCGCCCCGACACCGCGACCCTCGATGCGGATCTCCCATCCGTTGTCGTGGATGCGATGATGACAAGACTCGCAGAGCAGTACGCCCTCATCGATATCGGTCTGACCGTGGTCTCGCGCCCACCAGTTCAGATGATGGGCCTTCGTCATCCACGGTGGCAGGCCGCACATCGCGCACCCACCGTCTCTTTCGGCAAGAGCGAGTTGCTGTGCCCGGGTGAACAGGCGCTTCTTCCTGCCCCAGTCCATGACCTCGGACTTCCCATCCAGGACGACCGGGATGATCCCCGCGGTCGCGGCCAGGTGCCGCGCGGCCGCCGGTGAGATCAGGCGGCTGACGCCGTCGATCTCCGCCAGCCCGATCCCCTCGGTCAGCGTCTCCAGATCCATCCGGACCACGACGACCGCCCCGGCCAGCGGCAGGTCTTTCCTGTCGCAGCCCAGCGCATGCTCGGCGAGCTGGATCAGGGCAGCGGCCTGCAACTGCGGCACCTTGGCCGTGACGCGGTCGTCGTCGCCGGAGATGACATCGTCTCGCGCCTGTCGGAAACCTGCGGTCACCAGCGCGTCGATGGCGGCCTTCAGCGGCGCTCCGGCAATGACCTCGAGCTTCCCGTCGACGTGCAGGAACCCGTCACGCTCGAACAGGTGCAGGTACTGCTCTGCGCGCCGATCGCGCTCTGCAGGCTCGATCCCGTCTTGATCGAGCCACGCCTCGGCATGGGTGACGACCTTGCGCAGCTGTTCCAGAGTCAGTCCGGGTGCCTGCGCGACCAGAGCCTGCTCGGCCCGGTCGCGGTCCTCGATGCTCGAGACGACGGCGACCTTCTCCAGCATCGCCACGATGAGGCCCGCAGCGGCCTGCCCGATCGCCCCCGCGGCGATCCCCTCGGCGACGTGCGGGTGCCTCGCCGGAAGCCGTTCACCGCTCAGCGTCTGCCGAGGAGCGATGGCCTTGCCGACCGCGACCACCCGGTGCGCGTCGCCCGTGCCGATTCCGGCGGTCGCCGCGATCAACGCCGCGGGGTTGCGGTATCCCTGCTGCTTCGCGAGCGAGTCGGCACCCAGCTCGGGACGGGACTGACGATCGATCTCTGCCGCGACCTGCGCGCGCACGCCGTCGAGGTGCCGCGCCACGGCCCCGAGCCCGTCGAGCACGCTGACCAACTGGGTACCGGTCAATCCGGACACCGGCTCTGCCGCCCCGCGGTCTCCAGCCCACGCCCGCCGTAGCGCGGTCACCGCGGTCTCGAGTCCAGTGAGCGTGTCATCCATACTTCTAATAGTACAGAATAACGAATCTTGCGCAAGCTCTTCGACGAGAAACCTCGTATCTGAGGACACTCCAGTCACGGCACCCGTTGGGGAGGAACGGTAAACATGGGTCTTATCTTCGAATGTCACAGCCTCATGACATCCTGGGGCTGGCGAGCTTTGCGTCACGCGACAGCACGAACGACGAGGCTCCGCCTAGGCTGTTTGCAACGCGCGACGCAGCGCGCAGCACAGCGCACGAGGAGGTTCGATGCTCGAGGTGCTGGCGACCCTGGCGACGCTGCCGGGGCTGGTGGACAAGCATCCCGTCCACCGCCGACGCCTGGGCGCGATCCGTGCCCGGGTCCACCGCCGGATCGCGCCGTTGCACGCCGAGGTCATCCGCTCCGCCGAGCCGATCGCCTTCGCGAACCTCGACCGGCGGGCCTTCCGACCGATCCGCCCCGGTCAATCGTTCGGTGCGAGCCTGGAGTGCGCGTGGCTGCGCATCTCCGGCGACGTGCCCGCCGACGCCGGCGCAGCCGTCGTGATGCTCGGCATCCGCGGCGAGGGGATGGTGCACGCCGCAGACGGGACCCTGCTCGACGCGATCACGACGGTCTGGACGCAGGGCGATCTGCCGCACGCCGGCGGACGGTTCCGACCCGTGCCGCACGCCGATCTGTCGAGCGGGCGCGTCGAGCTATACGCCGACGTCGCGTTCAACGGCTTCCTGTTCTTCGGCACCGGCCGCGGCGTGTTCCACGGCGCGCACCTCGCCGAGCGCGACGACGACGCGTTCGCCCTCTACTACGACTACCTCACGCTGTTCGTCCTGGCCGTCTCGACGACCGATCCACGGCTTGCCGCCGACCTGCACGCCGCGCTCGACGGCGCGTATGCCCGGTTCGCCGCGCATGACGTCGGCGGCGCGCGCGGCCGGCTCGCCCAGATGCTCGCCCGGCCGTCGACGAGTGACTTCGTCTACAGCGCGATCGGGCACGGGCACCTCGACATGGCCTGGGTGTGGCCAATCCGAGAGACCCAGCGCAAGGCGGCGCGCACCTACCTGAGGGCGCTCGACACGATCGACCGGTACGACGACTACGTCTATGGGACCAGCCAACCGCAACAGCTGCAGTGGACGAAGGAGCGGCATCCGGAGCTGTTCCGGCGCGTGCAGGATGCCGTCGCCGCAGGCCGGATCGAGCTGCAGGGCTCGTTCTGGGTCGAGCCCGACACGAACCTGCCCGGCGGGGAGTCGCTCATCCGGCAGGCGCTCGTGGGCAGGCGCTTCCTGAAGGCCGAGTTCGGGCTCGACGACGAGGACCTGCGGTTGTGCTGGCTGCCCGACACGTTCGGCTACAGCGGGAACCTCCCGCAGATCCTGCGCGGCTGCGGCATGGACTGGTTCCAGACGATCAAGCTCTCCTGGAACCGCACGACGGTCTTCCCGCACCGCACGTTTCGCTGGGAGGGCATCGACGGCTCGTCCGTGCTCGTGCACATGCCTCCCGAGGGGGACTACAACTCCCGCGCAGCCGCCGACGGCCTGCTGCGGGGGATCGAGCGCTACCCCGAGCGCGATCTCGGCACGGCGCTCCTGGTCTACGGGTCGGGCGACGGGGGCGGCGGGCCCGGAGAAGTGCACCTCGAGCTGCTCAAGCGCGAGGCGTCGCTGCGCGGGCTGCCGCACGTTCGCACGTCGACGGCGACGGCGTTCTTCCGCGAGCTCGAGCAGCGCGACATCCCGCAGCGGCACACGGGTGAGCTGTACCTGGAGACCCACCAGGGCACGTACACCACGCAGGGCCGCACGAAACGGCACAACCGGCGTGCGGAGCGCGAACTGCACGACGTGGAGGCGCTCGCCGCGCTCACCGGCACCGACGTGCATGCCGAGCTGGAGCCGCTGTGGCGGGATGTGCTGCTGAACCAGTTCCACGACATCCTTCCCGGATCGTCGATCGAGCGCGTGAACCGCGAGGCGCGCGAGTCGTACGCGCGCGTCGAAGCCGCTCTCGACGGGATCGCCGAGCGCCTCGTCGACCGGTTGCCGCACAGCGACGAGGGCGCCTCGGCGATCAACCTGACATCGTTCCCGCGGCGCGAGCACCTCCGTGTGGGCGATCAGTGGCGGGTCGTAGACGTCGACGGGTACGCTGCGGCGCGGCTGTGCGCGCCCGAGCCGTTCACCGACCTCTCGTACGACGCCGACACGATCTCGAACGGCCTTCTCACCGTCCGGTTCGAGGGCTCGGGCGAGATCGTGTCGTGCGTGGATGCCGCCGGCATCGAGCACGTCGCCGACGGCTTCAACCGGCTCGCCCTCTACAAAGACCCGCCTCAGTTCCCCTTCGACGCGTGGGACATCGATCCGCGGTACATCCAGGCGACGCCGCAGATCCTCGCAGCGTCGTCGACGCGCACGTTCATCGACGGGCCGTTCGTGGTCCGCGATCACGAGTACCGCGCGGCGAGGGCCGTCGTGCACCAGCGCATCGTGCTGGAGACCGGCAGCCCCGTCGTCCGGTTCCAGACGCACATCGACTGGCGCGAGAGCCATCGGATGCTGCGCGCCGAGTTCCGCCCGGTCCACTATGGTGCCAAGGCGCTCTGCGACATCCAGTTCGGCCACATCGCGCGCCCCACGACAGAAGGCGATCCGGCGGAGCGCGCACAGTTCGAGGTCTGTGCGCACAAGTGGATCGCGACGTCGGATGCCGGTGCGGGAGGCGGCCGCCGGGGCTTCGCGCTGCTCAACGACGGCAAGTACGGACACCGAGCCAAGAACGGCCTGATCAGCCTGAACCTGCTGCGTGCGCCGACCTTCCCGGACAAGACCGCCGACCGCGGCGCGCACGAGTTCACCTACGCGTTCATGCCGTACGGCGATGTCGCGATACCGGGCACCCCGGTGCCGGCCACCGCGACGCCCGACACCGCAATACCCGGCACCGCCACGCCCGACACCGACGGGCTGGATGCCGTCATCCGAGAGGCGTACCGGCTGAACAATCCGCTGCGGATCGCCGACGGCGTCACCTTCGACGGTGCCGCCCACACCGACGACCCCGGCGTGGTCATCGAGACGATCAAGCCCGCCGAAGACGGCAGCGGTGTGATCGTGCGACTGTACGAAAGCCTGGGACGGGCCACCACGACCGCGCTGCGCACGCGCGTGCCGCACACGCGTGCCATCGCCACCGATCTCATCGAGCGCCCGCTCGGCGAGGCCGACCTCGACGCACTGCCGTTCCGCCCGTTCGAGATCAAGACGATCCTGCTGGAGCGCCCGTGACGATCACCTCCCCGCCCACCCGCATCCCGAGCCGACGCGCGCAGCGCACCTCGATCGTCGCCGCCGGATTCGGCCAGAACATCGTCCTGACCACGGTGACCACGTTCATCCTGGTGTATCTGCTGCAATACGCCCACATCAGCACGCGGGGGATGGCGGTGGTCACCGGGATCATCACCGCGGCGAAGGTCTTCGACGCGATCAGCGACCCCATCATGGGCAGCGTGATCGACATGACGCGCTCGCGCTGGGGCAAGTTGCGACCGTACATCCTCTTCTCTGCGCTGCCGGTCGCTGCGCTGTCGACCCTGCTGTTCGCAGTGCCCGGCGTCGACGAACCCGCCAAGCTCGTCTTCTTCGGTGTCTGCTACTTCTTGTGGGGCATCGCCTACACGGTGTGCGACGTGCCGTTCTGGGGCCTGATCGGCTCCGCCTTCCCCGACCCCGCGTACCGCACGCGGGTGATCTCCGACGTCCGCGCCTTCGGCGCGATCGCTCTGGGGCTGGCGACGCTCGGAATGCCGTGGCTCGCCCTGCTGCTGAGCACGCTGGTGGGCAGCGGCTCCGCCACGACCGGCACCGGCTGGTCGCTGGCGGTCGGGATCGCCTCGGTGCTGGGCATGGGGCTGTTCCTGCTCGCGTTCGCCAACACTCGCGAGCGTCACACCGCCGGTGTGCGGGATCGGCTCACGTTCCGTCAGCTGTTCGGCACGCTGCTGCGCAACACCCCCCTGCTCATGGTGCTGGTCGGGTCGGTGCTCGGCTTCGGCCGGTACATCGTGCAGGCGGGCGGAGCGGTGTTCGTCGTCATCGCGTACGCCGACGAGGGCGCGTTCACGCTGATCGGCGCGGCGATCATCGTCGGCATGGTGCTTGCGTCGTTCCTCACCCCGGTACTGCTGCGCTGGATGTCAGCGAAGACGCTGGTGATCGGCAGTTCGCTGATCGGCGCCGCGCTGTACCTGGGGATGCACGCGGCCGGTTTCGCGAACATCCTGGTGCTGCTCGTGTTCATCTTCCTCACTGGGATGTCGCTGGGCATCTTCCTCGTCGTTCAGGCGACGATGATCGCGGATGCCGTGGACGACGTCGAACGACGCACGGGCATGCGCAACGACGGCATCTCGTTCTCGAGCCTGACGTTCGTCTCGAAGATCATGAACGCGTTGGCGGTGCTCGTCTTCGGCGTGTTCATCGTGCTCGCGGGCTACGAGGACGGCGTGACGGTCACCCCCCAGATGCAGAACACCGTCTTCGTCTCGCTCACGCTCGTGCCGGCGGCCAGCTGCCTGCTCTCGGCGTTCCCGTTCGTCTTCTACCGTCTCGGCGGCCGCAGGGTGCGGGGCTGATCAGGACGCCTCACCCGCTGCCGACCCCGACCGCCCTCGCCGCCTCGCACGCAGCCACAGCAGCACGAACACGATCGCGGCCAGGAGCAGCACTCCGGCAGCCGGGAGCGCGAGCTGCAGCCAGATCGGCGGCACGGCCAGCACGCGCACGGCGATGTGGTCTTCGCGATATGTGCCATCGGCGGCAGTGCCCGACGCGACGATCTCGTGCACGCCCAGCGCAACAGCGCCCGGGATGCGCACCTGCCCGCGAAGGTCGCCGTTCTCGTCGGCGACGAGCGTGCCCAGAACCGCCGGCACGGAGTGGATCATGATGATGACGGGCGTGCCGGGCTGGTACCCGCTGCCGGTGACGCTCAGGGGCGCGCCCGTGAACAGCGCGCTGTCGACGGTGGCCTGGCGGGAGAGCCGCAGCTCGGGCGTGTCGAAGGTGAGCAGCGACCACGGCTCGCCGGCGACCTTCGACGGCTTCGGCCCCTTTGCGCTGGTGTCAGGCCCGTCCGGGGTGACGGTCGCCGACCAGCCGACGATCGCGCCGGTCTCGGCGACGTAGCCGGAGACGTTCGGGTGGATCGACTCGGGCTTGGCGAGGTCGCTCTTGACCGCCGCGAAGTCCCGCTTCGCGACGTCCTTCGCCGGCGCCACGACGTTGAGCAGGCGGATGCCGTTGATGTACGACTGGGCACCGTCGCACACCGTGTGACTCGGCTGAGTGACATCGGCGGTGTCGGCCACGAAATAGACCTCGTAACCGGCGTCTCGCGCATCGGCGACAGCGGCCTTGATCTGTGCGTTCAG
>ERZ778017.3769-NODE-3769-length-10399-cov-5.388148_pt1 | contig 10399 bp, 5 predicted proteins | sample MGYA00375747_ERZ778017 | MGnify/ENA primary metagenome ERZ778017 (study PRJEB29350, sample SAMN05509838) | bioreactor metagenome | biome: bioreactor; material: wastewater | place: South Africa: University of Cape Town | collected 2014-03-17 ... | reverse complement strand
GACCGGAAACGTGTTGGAAGGCATGGCAGTGGACGTGCTGCCATCCCAACCATTGGAAGACCCATCCCAAAGTTGGAACGCCCTGACCGTCGGCGGCATCACCCGCAAGGAGCAATCCCCGGCACCGCCGCCTACCCTCAGCCCCGCTGTTCCGGCGAATCATCGCAGCCCATTCAGTCGGGGATCACAGTCACTTCCCGACGATCTGACGCCGATCAAGCCGGAAGTCTTGTTCGAGGCAGGCAATATGCTCTCGGACGCTACCGGTTTTTGCGATTGGCATCCTGCCGTCTCGCTCCTAGCGCCGGGCTCGGATGTCGTGGCGGAACCTTTGGTGCCGTTCTGGGCGACCAGCGCGGCTGTCGGCATGGCCGGTAACTTCATCGGGCAGTTGCAAGCCTCGCTATCCGATCTCTGGCCAGAGACACATCGCGCACTCACAGTTGATTCCGCCCGCTGGCCAGAGCCTATCCGAAAGCAATTCATTGGACGCGGTGCCCATTGGAAGACGGGGAAAAACGCCACCAAAGCGAAGGTGCAGGAAATGCTTCGCGAGGTCGGCTACGGCGTGCCGGACATCACTCGGGCGATCATGTCCGCGCGAAACGACACAACCATGATCGCGCAAGCGGAGATTCAGCCCTATGCGATCGGCGCGGCAGGCGCTGGCGTGTTCAATGAGATGCACTTCTACGATCTGCCTTGGCCCAAGACAGCGTTGGAGCAACTCGAAAACGAAGTCGTCACAATGAAGGTAACGCTCTCCTATTTCATCGAACCGAACCTCACTGGCAAGGCTGCGACGCGTCCCGACACTTATCGGTCCTTCGGGCTCCGCTTCGACATGAAAAAGCGCGGTGAAACGGAGGCGCGTTTCCGCAGCCGTATTTCTGCTAGTCAGGAGAAGGACGGCACCGAGTCCGATAGCGAACAGAGCTATTGGCTGCTCGGCCCCAAAGCAGTGCAAGCCGGATCGCTGCATTGTGACCTTTGGCGTGGCTATGCGGCCGACCTCGCCTTGCATGATGCCATCGCTGTCTATCCGGTTGGAGGTTGGTGGAAGTCCCATACAGGGCAAAGGCGCATAACGGATAAGGCGCGCTATGCATTGATTATCTCAATATCCGCACCTGGGCAGAGCGTTGACCTCTATTCAGAGATCACGGCTCTTGTCGAGGCAAAGGAGATTGAAGTTCTGATCGGCTGAAATATGGCGAATACGATAGCGGTCGCAGGCAAATTCCTTGAAAGCCTGCAACGATTCGACTTGGCAATGCTCTTGAAGCTTTTCCAAGCAACCTTAGCTGAATCCGAAGTTGACAATGGCTTTTACATCGCCATCTGCAATGCAGGGTTATGATCTGAGCGTGGCAGAGTAGACTGCGGATTCGGACGTGAACGGACGCCACGAGGATTATGAAGACGTCGAGATCACGAACTCCCACAGGCCCACTTGAACCGATGCAGGCGGCCTTCGACACAAGCGTTCGCCGGTTGCCTCAACTCCATCTTCAGAAACTAATCGCAAAGCGATCGAGCGCGATAGGCATCGAATTGGAGGTATCCGAAATCGAAGACCTAGCGAAACACCTTCTCGCCGGAAACACTTCGCCGCTTGAGCTGGAAGAAAGACCCGGCCTCACGTCGGCGACACTGACCTTCACGGAGGCAGATAACGCTGAGATCGCCGGGCTTGTCGCCCGAATTACGGCCGAGATGCCGCAGGTCATTGAAGGGTTCACGAAAGATGCTTCGGAAGTCTTTCTGCGACGTATCCGAAAGGAGTGGCCCCGCATTCAGGCGGAGCACGAGGAAAACCGGGCTGCGTTCGCCGAAACGATCCAGCTAATCTGGGGCGATTCGCTCGACAAACTCGACATGCTGATGGCTACCGCCGATAGCGTTGGGGGGCAGGCTATCGCAGTAGCTCGCTCGTCCCGATCAAAAAAGCGTGTCTCCCTAACCGCGGCCCTCGACCGGCTTCATGTCCGCGGCATCCAGGTGGCGACCGAAGTGCTGACGCTGCTGCGCGAAGGATTCGCCGACGCAGCACTTTCCCGCTGGCGAACACTGCATGAGATTTCAGTCGTCGCCATGGTGCTCGGCGACCATGGTGAAGACGTCGCAGTCCGCTATCTGGATCACGGTGTCGTCGAGGCGCAACGTGCCGCAGAGGTGTTCCAACGGTGTCATCCGAAGGAGGCTGCGAAGCGCAAAAATGTCACCGAGCTTCGCCAGACAAAGGCGGAGTACGACGCTATGGTTGCGCACTATGGTCAGGCGTTCAGATCTCCGTACGGTTGGGCGGCAAAGCATCTTGGCAAGGAAAAGCCGACCTTCCAGCATCTGGAGGAAGCCGCCGATCAGGCGCAGATGCGGCTACAATACAAGGTCGCCAGCTATGGCGTTCACGCCGGGATAAAGGGTCTGACGTCATCAATCGCCGACGTCTTTGGTGAAGGGCCTCCCGGCACTGCGAGCATCGGCGGGTTGCACGAGGCTGGGATAGAAACGGCCTACAGCCTAGTTCGCCTGACGGTGCCGCTCCTAGGTCTGAAATGGTCGGTCGATAAGCTTGTGGGTCTAAAGGCTTTGATCAAGTTGCGTGACTCCACAGCCAAAGCCTTCTCGCAAGGTGGCCGAGCGATGAGCGAGGCGACTTGGGTCTCCGAGGAAGAAATCGAAGCTTGACAGCAGGAGACAGACCGCAGCCAAGACGGCCAATAGGCGGACGCCTGATCGACCGCCTCTTAGACCTCTGCCGTGAAGTTTACGACCACTTCCAAGTTTCGACGATCCGGAGCGACCATTTCCTTGGATTGGCCACCGAGACCGCTTCGCGCCGTACGAAACGGCTATGCTTCTAATGCAGGACACCGGCGAATCCCTGTGGACTCGCCGTCGCCGGACTTCTCGGCATCGACCGTGACGGCCTACATCGAGATCAGAGGCGTGATGCAGGCAGTGGTTATGCCAACTGGTAGGGCGTGCGAGAACCCCTGTCTATAGTGCAACCCGTAAGACGCTATCCATTTGATAGTTAAAGAGATAGCGAGACAATTTGTGTGGCAATCGGCGGTGTTTGGCGGGCCACGAACATAGGAGATGGGCATTACAGTTTCGCGGTTCCTCTCGACGACGACACGTAGCCGCACAAACTACGATGGGCTACTGCCGGGATTGGGGCTGCCTCGGTCTTCGGCGGATGCTCTTGGCCTTTCTGAACGCCTTGCCGGTCGTCATGGTCTGGCGACCATCGGCGAAATGAGCATGGCAGCTTTGCGCCACCAATTTGGTTGTTCCTTAGGCAGACTGGTCGCTCTTGAAATCTGCTGTTCATTCACCTGCCTGGTGAATTCTCCCGATCGTACACATTGCCCGTTTGAGACCATGTCTACACTGGCGCTGGATGACTTGGGCGCCCAGATGGGAAAATAAGAAGCCGCTTGCGGCCCATCGCGCCCATTGGTGGCGCGATGCCATCCCATCCGAAAATGCTCGGGAAAGCCTGAGTTACCTGTGGAGACGCCCCGTTACCGCATTTATGCTTTACGCCATGGAGCAAGGCTACATAGAGCGCAGTCTACAACTCGGTGACACGATCATCACCGAGGAAGATTTGCTGTCGAAGTACGAAATCGTCCTTGTCCTGGCCGAGCCCGGCGCTGGGAAATCCGAGCTTCTCCGCAGCCTCGCAGCCCGAACCGGCACCGCGCCAATCCGGGCTAGTTTGTTTCGGCACCGCGAAACTCTGTCGAGCGTCCATGCGCTCGTGATCGATGCCCTCGACGAACTCGCAAAGATCGATCAATCGGCCATCGATCAGGTAATCGAGAAAGCCCGGGCGACAGGTGCCAACCGCGTCGTCATGGCCTCACGGTCGAGCGAGTGGGACACGCAGCGCACGCACCTTCTCAAGGAAGCCTTTGGCACAAAACCTGCCGTCATCCGGCTACAGCCATTCACACGAGAAGAGCAAAAAACACTCTTCGAGCAGCACGTTCCCGGAGAGGACTTTGCCCGTTTTAGTGAGGAAGTCGAGCGGTTCGAGTTGTCGCCACTCCTTGGTAACCCGCAGTTCCTGAAACTCTTCGCAGATGCCTATGTCAGGCGCGGACAACAACTCGTCTCGAAACGGCAGATCTTTGTCGACGCCATTGAGAAGCTCGCATCCGAGTCCAGCTCGTCGGAATGGCAGAGAAGCCGCCCACCCATTGAAAGCATCATTGCCGTTGCCGAGGAGCTCTTCGCGAAGACCATGATGGCTGGAGCCAGCGGACTCTCGGTTGCAGACAGCGGCGACCGAGATTTTCCGTACCTGTTTTCGCTAAGCGCGGCAGATAAAGGTACGGTAAATCTCGCGCTCAATACGCGCCTCTTCAAGCCAACAAACGAATTGAGCAACCACGAACCGGTGCATCGGATCGTCGCCGAATACTGCGCAGCCAGATATCTGGTCCGCCGTGCAGAGGATCAGGCCGACAATCTCATGTTGAGCCGCATTTTGTCGGTCGTCGCTCCCAGCAACGTCGTTCGTGACGAACTTCGCGGACTGCTTGGGTGGATGGCGTCGCTCGGCAATCCGCATACACAGGAGGCCTGCATACGGATCGACCCCTATGCGGTGTTGGCCAACGGTGACCCGTCGCAGCTTTCCTCCTCATCCAAGCGCCTTTTGCTGAGGGCGCTTCAAGAGCTGTCTAAAGTCGACCCGTATTTTCGGCGAAGTGACGCTTGGCGTCGTTTCAGCGTGGCCGGACTGCTTACCCCGGAAATCGTGGAGGACGTTCGGACGGCACTGTCGGGGAGCGGAACTTCATCGGATTTTCGCAACCTCCTTCTGGAGTTGCTGGAGGGATCGTCGATTACATCGCAATTGGCCGATACCCTTCGCGATATCGTTCTCGATACGAGCATGTACGTATATGCCCGCATCAGGGCGCAGCGCATCCTGGTTGGTTTAGAATCCTACAACCACACTTCGCTGACCGACGCGCTGGTGGGAAAAGGCGACTCCGCTTCGCTGCGTATCGCAGTTGAAAGCGTTGAAATACTCTGGAAATCGATTGAACTGCCCACGATCATCGCCCTCCTGAGAGGAGTCGGCAAAAAGACATCTAAGGGGGCGCACGAGGACAGCGATTCCCGGTTCAACCTTCGCTATCAGACGAAGCAGATGATAGCCCGGTTTGATCTGGCGACCACAATCGCACTGCTCGATGATCTGACAAACGATCTGCAATGCACATGCGGCAAGTCGCGATCCTACCAATGTGAGTGCCGGCCTGGCCCGAGCAAGATCGTCGGGTCGCTGCTCGATCGATATTTCGAGTTGGCCGATGGCCCCTACGATCCGCAGCGTGTCTGGCGCTGGACGCAGCATCTCATCTTTCCCGATCATCAATCCGTCGAGAATAGCACTGCGATCAAGCGCCTTCAGGAGGAGGATGGGTTACGACGAGCCATCTACCTTATCGCGATGGCCGAACTCCCCGACAAACAAGCGGTTTGGGAGGCGCGCGCGCGCTTTTGGAGCAGCGATGGCCATGCCGGGCTCCGGTTGAAATCGGAAGACCTGTTTGCGATCACGTCAGAAGCATTTGCGACCGGAAATCTGGCTCTCTGGGCTGGATTCTACGTAAGTCACAATGTCTGGTCGGAAAACAAGGGACCCGATCCATTAAGGGCTCATCTGCGCAAACACGCACGCAGCGATCCGCGATTCTCAAAAATCTGGGCGGACCTTGAGAGATGGTCACGCAAGCATCGTTCCGAGCAGCAAGATCGATGGTCCCGACGGCAGCGTCGCTGGCAACTTCGGGAAAGCGCCGCGAAAGAGAGCAAGGCCAGCTTCTTCCGCGAAAACAGAGCGCGCATCGAAGCCGGACGGCATTGGGGCGCGCTTCGTGACATCGCCGATTGTTACCTGCTCGAACCGGACAAGCTGGCAGAGTTTCTGGATGATGCCGGAACGGCGGATATTGCGCTTTGCAACGCGTTTCCCCTGTTGGCTCCGCATACTCCAAAACTAGCCACGCTCAGTGCAGACCGACTGGTGGTGACACGCGTGCTTCATGCTGCGTGCCTTGCGACATTCCGCAAAGACCGGACTTTGGAGCGCGTCGATCTCGATGTCCTGAGGGCAGTCAAAACCGATGTGGGCGGTTATCAGGGCTATCGCGAGGGCGAGGGCGATGCGTTCGAGGCTGAAATCGATCGCATGATATTTTCAGGCGATGGCGATGTAGAGGCGTTTGCGCGCGCCTTCATCGAGCCCCAGCTATCACATTCACTGGATGCCGCCACGGATGCCGGCTGGCTGAACTACAAAGCGGCATTCCGAACGCTCCGATCGTATTTGCCGCTTGAGTGGCTGACGCGGTTTCCGTCCATGCCGCACAACGCACGCGACACGTTGTTTAATCTTGCCGCCGAGCATGGCGACCGAGCTGCTCTCAACGCGCTTATTTTGTCGCGATGTGAAGAGGCTCAGTTAGAGCATCACGATGAGAACGGCGACCGCCACGGACCCAGCGCATTCTGGTTGCTTCGAGGCTTCTTCTTCCTCTCCGATCCTCCCGAGCCAATCTGGGCATATATGAGGAGCGACCCCAATGTCCTCCTGTCTATCGAGAGCTTCGCCGGACGAATGTCACGCGACGACCATCGCGGCTGGCCGACGCTTTCGGCGAACAAGGTATTCAGCATCCTCGATATCTTTATTGCTGCGTGGCCCAAGGTACATCTGCCCAGCAGTTGGGGCTCTCACTCGCCGGACGGAGAAAGAGCGTACCGCTTTCTCACTGAAGTAATCTACACCATCAGCCGCGACGAACCGCAGGACGCGATTGCCGCGCTCGACCGAATTCTGACTGATCCAAGATTTTCGGAATTTCATGCGGAGGCAAAAAGCCTCAAGGCAGCAAGCTTACGCAAGAGGGCACTTCAGGCATTCGAACCGCCCTCCGCTGCCGCAGTGAACGAGTTGCTCAATCACAATCGGATCGCGAGCGTCGAGGACCTTAGAACCGTCCTCGTTCAGGACTTTTCAGACTACCAGACATGGCTTCGTCACGCGGAAACCAATCCGCTTTCTGTGTTTCATCCGGGGGGAACGCGGCTCGATGAGAACGGCTGCCGCGATCGTATCGTAGACCACCTTAATGCCCAAATGCGCGCGCGGAATCTGTCGGTGACGATCGAGCAGCATTTCGCGGATTCAAACAGATGCGACATTACGGCGGCTGCGATGATCGATGGAGCGCGGCGCTTGCTCGTTGTCGAGGTCAAAGGTCAGTGGCATCGCGAACTCTTTACCGCTGCGTCGGCGCAATTGCATGAGCGCTACAGCAGCCATCCCGATGCCTCACAACAGGGCATCTATCTCGTGCTGTGGTTTGGGCCAGGGGAATCCTTGGCGGGTGGTCGGACGCACGAAGTGAAATCACCGGCCGAATTGAAGGATATGATCGAGCAGAGAATTTCGCCCGACATCCGAGGCCTAATCGATGTGGCCGTGCTCGACCTTTCACAAAAATCACGGGCTTAATTCTCGACGAGGACACGTAAGCATACAAATTACGTGCGCTGGAAATGCACCCCGAGCTGAATCGCTCCCCTTTACGGAGGAAGATATTTTTGTGGCGACCTCCGTACTCTTCGGGATAGGGGAAGCTTATGGATGTGAACCGCTTCTTCTACCGAGTCTATTCGCTGGATGCTGCGGATCAGCCGCTCGCCTTCCTTGGAACTTGCTTTCCCATCGGTCCCGGCGGGAACATGCTGACATGTCGACATGTCGTCCAGGCGTCGCTACCCGAAAATGCCCGTCTTGGCGTCTACGACAACGAGTTAGGCATGTACCGGGCACTCTCGCAGGAGCCGGTCGTTTACGCAGATCCGCATGCCGACCTAGCTTTCCTACCAAATGCGCTCGGCCGCCCGAAAGCAGAGTTTTTTCCAGTGCTCACTCCACAGATCTTGAAAGTAGGTGAGGACGTCTATTCCTACGGTTATTTCTCAATTGGCGCGGCTCGTGGAGAGGTGGAGAGTGGCTACTTCGCTGGAAAGATAGTGAATTTTCATCAGCTTGAGCACCAGCAAGCGGTGATGATGACACTACCTTATGCTGTTATTGAGGGGCTTTCTGGAAGCCCGGTCCTCACCTATCACAATGGGCCGAAGGTGGTCGGCTTAGCGACTGGCAACCGCTCATCGAGGATACTCGCGGCGGAGACCCTCGACTACAAGGATGGAGCTATCGAATTTCGGGAGACCATCAATCGCATTGTGGAGTTTGGTACGGCGATGCATTGCGCCGCTATCGTCAACTTTCTTGCTGGTGTGGCGTCGTCGGGAATGGTGGTAAGCGACCAGATCGTTACAGTTCCTGGGCTCGATTAGCACACACCAAAAACTCGGGGTTGAGGTTCAGCCGCATGGCGGGATTTTGGTAATGTCCGCTTTCTCGAGGCTCTTTACTCAAAACTGCCGGACCGCGTCCAACCAGAGCGCGGCACCCGAACGAAAATCCGCAAGGATATCGGATCACATTCAGCAATGTTATGAAGGTGTGGCGTAGCGGGCTTTATCGTAGTTTGGCGTATAATAGCGTGGCGGACCGCGTGGGATTCGAACATATACGCCGAAGTTATCGGCTGGCGCTCGGCTATTCCATAATCAATGTCGGCTTTCGGGAAGTCTCAAGTGTCAGTCGAATGTCCGACATGGCGGCGCTAAGCAGACATGCTCAGCCTCGATTATTCAAGCGAATTGGACTGTAGCACCGCAAGTTTCCGATAGCTGCTGTTCCACGGCGCAAACAAGCCCTCTCTTGGCCCTTCGTCGTTCCCATACAGACAGCTCAAGGCCAAAAAAGCTATTGATTCGAGGGTATGGGGGCTAGCGAATCCACCTACTCTCGGTGCGCGAGTCGAAATGGATATTAGAGCCGATGTTCGCAGGGTTTAGCTAAGTCACTGAAATAATTGGTACGCCCAAGGGGAATCGAACCCCTGTTTGCGCCGTGAGAGGGCGCCGTCCTGACCGCTAGACGATGGGCGCGTTCAAGAACCGGCCATATAGGCCGGCATTTCGTAAAATGCAACCGGCCTTCCGTAGGGCTGGCTGCTCATTTGTCGCGGATCGAGAATTGGCCGATCATGCGGCGTTCGGCGACGTCGTAGACGAAGATCGCGCGGGAGCCGTCGGCAAGCTCCGCGTCGATGGACAGCCGGTTGCCCGACAGCGATTGCGAGACGATCCTGGCGCCGACCGGCAGCACGATGTCGCCTTTGGCCGGCTCGCCGGCGGCGGTGGGAATTTCGCCGACCGGGGAGGGGGCCGGTGCCCTGGCGCTGCGCGATTTGTAGACAAGGGCCGCGATCACCACCATAAGGGCAACGAAGATCAGCCCGAGGTTGATCGCCATGAAGCGTATCAGCTTGCGCCGGACCTTCTCGAGCCCGGGGTCGAGCGGCGCTTCTTGATCGTCGTCGGGAGCGGGCCGGGCCATGGCAGACTATTCCAGAATGGTTTTCGATGAGCGCTCATAGCGAACGGACCGGCGAATTGATAGGGGAGGGTTCAGGCGCGCGCGGGCCGATCGTGGCGGAGGTCGAGGCCGCCGCCGCCGGCCGGCGGCTCGACCAGTGGCTTGCCGGCCGCCTCGGGCCTGACGTGTCGCGCAGCCGGGTGCAGGCGCTGATCCGCCAGGGGGCGGTCAGCCTGGACGGCAGGCCGCTCGGCGAAGGCAAGCGCAGGATGACGCCCGGCGAGCGCGTCTCGGTGGTCCTGCCCGAACCGGAGCCGGCCGAGCCGCAGGGCGAGGAAATCGCCCTCGATATCCTCTTCGAGGACGAAGACCTGATCGTCCTCAACAAGCCCGCCGGGCTGGTGGTCCATCCGGGCGCGGGCAACTGGACCGGCACGCTGGTCAACGCGCTCATTCATCATTGCGGGGAAAGCCTTTCGGGCATCGGCGGCGTCAGGCGGCCCGGCATCGTCCACAGGCTGGACAAAGACACCTCCGGCGTCATGGTGGCGGCCAAGAGCGAGCGCGCCCACCAGGCGCTGTCGGCGGCCTTCGCCGACCATGGCCGCAGCGGCGATCTGGAGCGCGCCTATGCCGCGCTGGTGTGGGGCATCCCGGCCCGGGGCAGGGGGACGGTCGACGCGCCGCTCGGCCGCGCCGCCGACCGCGTGCGCCGCGCCGTGGTGCCGCAAGGCCGGGAGGACGCGCGCCATGCGGTGACGCATTTTTCGGTCGAGGAACGCTTCGGCGAGAACCAGGACGAATTCGCGCAGGCGAGCCTGGTCGAATGCCGGCTGGAAACGGGGCGCACGCACCAGATCCGCGTCCACATGGCCCATATCGGCCATCCGGTGATCGGCGATCCCG
>ERZ778017.3766-NODE-3766-length-10406-cov-4.665829_pt1 | contig 10406 bp, 8 predicted proteins | sample MGYA00375747_ERZ778017 | MGnify/ENA primary metagenome ERZ778017 (study PRJEB29350, sample SAMN05509838) | bioreactor metagenome | biome: bioreactor; material: wastewater | place: South Africa: University of Cape Town | collected 2014-03-17 ... | reverse complement strand
GTCATTACCAAAGACTCTACTACTTACACTACGTACTGTCCATTGACTACTTCTTCTGCTCCAGTTCCAACTACTGTTGCCCCAGTTTCAACTACCACCCCACCTCCAGTTGTTCCATCAACCAAGACTGACCTTGAAACTACTGTCATCACCGTCACTTCTTGCTCCGAAAACAAGTGTCACTCTAAGCCAGTCACCACCGGTGTAACCACTGTCACTAACGAAAAGACTACTTACGTCACTTACTGTCCATTGACTTCCACTACTCCTGCTGCTCCAACTACCCCAACTACTGCCCCAATCCCAACCTTATCCACCGTTAACGTGATCGAAAACATTACTACTGTCACTCCATCCTCAACACCAGTTGTTTCTTCACAAGTGGCTTCATCCACCGCTACAATTTCTACGTATGCGGGAGCTGCCGCTTCAGTTAAACAATCTGGTATTGTTGGCTTGGTTTCTATTATTCTTTTCGCCTTATTATAATTTTGATCTTTTCGCTATAAAAACATCATTCGTGCATTTTTCATTTCATTTTCATCATATAGATACACTTTATTTTGTACATTAATTTATAAATATCGTCTTTGAATACCAATTGTAGCCATCGTTTCTAAATCATAATACTATATTAACTAGCTACTACAGCAGTCAATCTATACAACATTTATCATGAACCAAATTTGTTGAGCTTACTCATGCTATACATATATACTACTACGTAGCTTTAATACTGTCGCACCTACTCGTGGTGATGAACAATGGCTGTTTTTGCAAATATTGCTTTGTAAAACCTATATGTTCGTGAACGGCTGGCGAGAGTCTCGCACGGCGGTGACGCTATATGCCGATCTGCTGGTAGTAATTCCCGCTACACATTCAATGGCTGGCACGACAGCGGTGCTGGGTGGTGGTAATTCCTCACCGATACTCTCTGTAGGCGAGCTTTCAAATACAAAGTGCGTTTCTTGGTAAATAGAAAACCTTTCTCAATTCATTGTATACCAAGGCAATGGATGCGTACAATGAGATTATAGAACCGACACGTGTTAGTTGCTGTGTTGGTTGTAACTTTATCTCAACCACACAAAAGCACTTGGTTGTTGCCAAAGCTTCAATCTTGCAAATTTTTCAGATTGTTTCTGACAGTAAAGGTGGATCACCAAAGGCTAAATACAAGTTGAAATTGGTGGATCAGTTCAAATTGCACGGTTTGATTACTGATTTGAAAGCAATTAGAACCCCGGAAAATGTCGATTTGGACTATTTGATTGTATCTACGAAGTTCGCTAAATTCTCCATCATCAAATGGGACCATCAATTGAACACTATTTCCACGGTCTCGCTCCATTACTACGAAAAGGCAATTGAAAGCAACACATACGAGAAGTTGGGCAAAACAGAAGTATTTGTGGAACCAAATTATTTCTCAGTAGCCTGCTTACGGTTCAAGAATATATTGGCCATTTTACCCATGGACGGTTTGCAAGAAAACGATGAAGACGACGTATCAGATGATGAGACTTCAAAAGTCGTACAGAATGGAAAATCCAAATCTGACCGCTTGAATCTATTTGACTCGAGTTATATCTTGCATGGGTCTAGTTTGGATAGCTCAATTGGCACCATTGTTGATATGAAATTCTTGCTAAATTACCTGGAACCTACGTTGGGGGTAATCTCACAAAAAACATATGCCTGGGCAGGAAACTTGCCCAAGGTTAAAGACAATATTCAGTTTATTGCATTAACTTTCGACCCTGCGACAAAGTCAACGGTTCCAGTCTTTAAGGTAGAGAATTTGCCCTATGATATCGAAAGAGTTGTGCCGTTAGCAAGCCCTTTGAACGGGTGTTTATTGATGGGATGCAACGAGATAATTCATGTAGATAATGGTGGGATTACTAGAAGAATCGCAGTGAATAAGTACACTGCCAACATTACGACATCTACAAAGAACTACTTGGACCAATCCAACCTTGATTTAAGATTAGAAGGTTCTGCAGTGCATCAAATTCCTAATGATCACAGGGTTTTGTTAACTCTGACAGAAGGGGAATTTTATTTCATAAATTTCGAAGTTGATGGGAAATCTATTAAAAAGGTTGTTATTGACCCAATACAAGATGATCGTTGTAAAGACATTGGTGCATGTTATCCTGGGGAAATTACTACATTAGACCATAATTTGCTTTTCCTTTCCAATAGAAATGGTAATTGTTCGTTGATCCAGTATAAATACGAAAACCAACAAGAACACAAACCCAAAAAAGTCGCTGATGTTGATGACAAAACCAAAGATAAAAGCGACGATGATATAGATTATGATGACGAAGACTTGTATGAGGATGAAGAAGAGAAAGAGAAGACTATTTTGAGTAAGTCCGAGTTGGAGTTGGTCAAGCATGATGAATTGCTTAATAATGGTCCTATTTCCACATTCACTTTAGGATTTTACTCTACCGAAAAGTTCAAATCTAAATTACCTAATCCAAACTTCAAAGAAGTATCACTTTTTGCCAATGCTGGTTCCCACAAATCCACCAAATTGAACATTATAACCCCAACAATCCAGCCTATTGTGTCGGCATCATTGAGTTTTTCTGAAATCAACCGAATGTGGACTATTAATAAAAAATACTTGATTACTTCTGACGACATCAACTCCAAGTCTGAGATTTTCCAAATTGAAAAATCGTACGCCAGATTGAACTCAAAGGATTTCATTAATGATCAGTTAACTATTGGTATGCATGAGTTAAACAACGGTAAATACATTCTACAAATTACACCAAAACTGATAGTGTTGTATACTAATTCATTCAAGAAGAAGTTGGATATTAGCGGTGAGATCAAAGATGATGAAATCATCAGTACATATATGAGAGACGAGTTCCTTATGGTGTTTTTGTCAAGTGGTGATGTTTTAATTGTATCGATAAACACATACAACCAAACGTATTCAAAACTTGATATTCCAAAGATTTTGAATGATACCATTATCACCACTGGTTATATCACGAATTCGTATTTGTTGAATGCGGTGCTGAAAGATGTTAGTATATTGCTTAACAAAGGTAACAAAAGAAAGCACTCGGAAAGATCTGGCTCCATTGTTGCTGAAGAAAAAGATATGGGTGCAAAACTGAAGACATTTATTTTGGTGACTGGTGATAATAGAATCGTTGCATTTACGAGATTCCACAATCAAAAGTGCTTTCAACTTAACGATGTTGATAAATTCACTGAACAATTGAGTTTAGGGTTCTTTGAACCAAAGCAAACGTATCCTGATCCATTCATTAAAAATGTGATTTTCAATGAATTGGGTGATGTACACCATAAAGAAGAATACTTAACAATATTAACTATTGGTGGGGAAGTCATCATGTACAAATTGTTCTTTGATGGTGAAAACTATAAATTTGCCAAAGAGAAAGATCTTCCGATCACTGGTGCTCCAGATAATGCTTATCCTATTGGTACAGCAATTGAAAGAAGATTGGTGTACTTTCCTGATTTGAATGGATACACAGCAATTTTTGTTACTGGTGTTATTCCGTATTTAATCCTCAAGAGTGTTCATTCTGTTGTTCGGATCTACAAGTTTACAAAAATGGCTGCTCTTTCCGCTGCACCCTATACTGATCATAAAGTTAAAAATGGGTTGGTGTTTTTAGACAACAAAAAGAATGCCAGAATTTGTGAACTACCTCTTGATTTCTCATACGAAAACACATGGCCAATGAAACAAATTCATATTGGTGAGCTGATCAAATCGATCACTTATCATGAGCAATCAAATACGTTTGTTCTTTCGACATTTAATGAAGTGCCGTACAATGCTATTGATGAAGAAAAAAACCCAATTGTTGGAGTCGACAAAGACAAGCCATCGGCATTGAGTTACCGTGGAGCAATTAAGTTAATATCTCCATTCAATTGGTCGGTAATCGATACGATTGAGCTTGGAGAAAATGAAATTGGGATGAATGTTAAGGCTATGAAGTTGGACGTTGGTAATGCGAACAAGAAATTGAAGAATAAAAAGGAATTCATTGTCATTGGAACAGGGAAGTATCGAATGGAAGATTTGAGTGCTAATGGTTCATTTAAGATTTACGAGATTATCGATATTATTCCTGAGCCAGGTAGACCTGAAACTAATCACAAGTTTAAAGAAGTATTCCAAGAGGATTCTCGAGGAGCAGTGACTGCAATAACAGAAGTAAGTGGTAGATTATTAGTCACGCAAGGTCAAAAAGTGATTGTAAGAGACATTCAGGACGATGGGGTTGTGCCGGTTGCATTCTACGATACGGCCGTCTACGTTTCTGAAGCCAAAAGTTTTGGAAACTTGATTTTACTTGGAGATTCATTGAAGTCGGTATGGCTAATTGGTTTTGATGCTGAGCCATTCCGGATGATCATGTTAGGGAAAGACTTACTGAGCGTTGATGTGAACTGTGCAGACTTTATTGTCAAAGATGAAGAGATTTTTGTTGTGATTGCTGATAATAACAACGTGATACATCTAGTTCAATATGATCCTGACGATGCCGATTCGCTTGGTGGACAACGGCTATTGAACAAAGCATCATTTTCCGTCAATTCGTACGTGAGCAATTTGAGGTCGATCCCCAAGTTACAAGAGCATTATAACTATGAATTGCGAGAATTACAAACCCTGGTATCGAACGATTTCCAAACGATCGGCTCGACTATTGACGGGTCTTTTTTCGCCGTTTTTCCCCTTAATGAAAACACCTATCGAAGAATGTATATATTACAACAGCAAATCACCGACAAAGAGTACCACTACTGTGGGTTGAATCCCCGGTTGAACAGATTTGGCGGGTTGACGGTCAAGGGAAATGAAACCAACGTGAAACCAATGTTGGACTACGAAGTGTTGCGGACGTTCACCAAGCTCAATGACGACAGAAAAAGAAACTTGGCCAGCAAGGTCAGTGGAAACAATTACCAGGATATCTGGAAAGACTTGATTGAGTTTGAACATGTGTCCAACAATTTATAGGTAGAACAATTGCTCGGTAGAACAATTGGTAGTCATATAGTGTAAATCTACAAAGTAATATAGAAGGCAGCTTGAACCCTAAAGAACCTAAAGTGCACCTACAACGCTACTTACGTACTACGCTACATTCTCCGTGTCAATTCAGTAGAGTCGTTCCATCAGTGAAATCAACATTTTGTACCCACTTCTGTATATATGAGATGAAAAATTCCACCAGGCGAAATTAACAAATCCGTGCCATGGGGAAACCAAAGAAGAAGTCGGTCTCGTTTGAAAAAGTGCACGGAGACGCCGAAGATGCCGGCAAAGCAACCACTGATACCACCAAAAAAGCCTCGAACGGGGCCATTCCCCGGGTGAAGAATCGATTGATGGTGTTTCCTATACACAATTTAATAGTGTTAGTCACCATGTTTCACATTGGGTTGGTCAACAATGTATACGAAACGATGATGAAGGGCTTTGTCACCCTTGCGTCGTTGCAGGTCGTCTACAACTACATTTTGCTACAAAACGTCGCCGATTCGAAGAAGAGCAAGCAGAACACCAACGGCCCCCTCTTGATATTTGGTAGCATGTTGATCTCGGTGATATTGGTGGTGCCATTGTACGTCCTCCTAGTGATACTCGGGGCTCCATTTATGAGCTACACCAAAGAAACGGTGGCGTTGTGCTTACATTTGTCTCTCCTTGTCTTCAACCCGTTGTTGGTGTTGTACAAGTTTGACTTTTCCCACTTCAACCTCGTCTTTGTTCAGGACAAAATATATAACAAAATTTTCACCCACCCGGTGTTGTCTGCCAGTCTAATGGCGATAATCACGGCGTGGTTGGGGGTGATTCCTATTCCGTTGGACTGGGATCGGCCGTGGCAACAGTGGCCAATCACGTTGTTGGTGGGGGGCTACTTGGGGACCCTCATCGGCAGCGCCGTCAGTCTTGGATTGCCCCGGTCGGAGTGAACTACAAGGGCCACAAATGACAATATAGTACCACGATATTGCCGTAGTGCATTAGCCACATCAGCTGATTGGAACCCCAGACCACATCAGCACATTGGACCTCCTCGGTGTTCCACGTCTACAGGTGCAATTGCGATCTGTGTAACCCATTCGTACTCATGCCACCACGCGCAATTGGTCCAGTAGCCATTGCTCTGGTTTATTTACCGCACAGTCTATTTATCTTTAACTTTAGTTTGTACAGTCATAGAATATCTAATCTGTACATATTTCAACTACTTATTACGATCAATTATTACATTACTACTTCGATCGCTATACATTTTCGTAACACTCTGTAGATAATAGTCCACGAAAACGTTTACCTGCGGTTCCACCCAATTGTCTCCAATGATCTTTACTTTCTATGCTACCGTATGATCAATTCCTCACAGGAGCAATAGCAATGCTTGCCCCAATTTAATATTAGGTGATGGCCAACGTGCAATGCCACCAACCACTGGTCGGCCGTCCCATGGCACCACCACCGAGTCTATCGCCGACCGGTAGTGACACCACCATTTAAGTACCCTGACGTATTGGGAATGACCCCTGAGGTTAAGGGGTGGACGGGGCCTATATGGAGTAGGGGAGAATTTCACGGTATAAAACACGGGGATTTCAACTCCGGTTTTCGCTAATTGTGTTTTTCTTTATCCACCCAAGAATATGTCTAGTAAATTTCCAACCGATATCCAGCCAACCTACATTGCCTACGTTCCCGAGAACCATGGCGTGGAAGCCTGTGGGGTGCCACAGGCATTGGACCTTGAAAAGGAATTCAAGGACAGATTGGTGGTGATCACCGCTGCTCCTGGGGCATTCACCCCAACCTGCACTGCCAACCACATCCCAGGCTACTTGTCCAACCTTCACAACTTCAAGAAAAAGGGCGTTGACAGAATCATTGTTTTGTCAGCCAACGACCCTTTTGTGTTGGCTGCCTGGGGTAAGGCCTTGGGGTTGCGCGACGAAAAGAACTACGTGTTGTTTGCCATGGACCCATTGGCGAAAATCTCCAAAGAATTGGGCGACTCCTACGTCAAGGACTTGTCTGGCGTTGGTTTTGGCCTCAGAACTGCCAGATGGACTGCCATTGTCAAGAACGGCGAGATTGTCTACTTGGAGTCCGAGGACGATGGGACCGGGTTTACCGAGAAGACCGCTGCCGAAACCATCTTGGACAGAATTGAAAAGGAATAGGTGGGCAGGGAATTGCTCATCAATTGAATCTACTATATAGCTTAGTTTTAGGTACGGGACGATTATGGAACCGGACGTCAAGTAGTGTCGTCTCAGGGGCTCTGTCTACACCGTTAGTTCTCTGCTTAAAATATAGTGTTATGCCGTACAGTTTGAAATGGACCACTAGCTGTAGCCGTAGGGGTGGTGGAAAAGTAGCACGAGTTGTCGTGGTTCAGGGTTGACTGCTGCTGGCGGTGCGTGTCGCTGCAGAGTACGTCGACGCTGTCGTAAATTACTGGAAGCCGCAGAAGACGTGCGCGTATTTCAGTATTTTCTACAACATCGCGGAATTGTTGCAGCATTATATATCGCTTCTTTCTTTACGCCATGGCGGGTTTCCCACAAGTTCCCCGAGTGAACGGAGACACCGATGACGATGCTTCAATCCACTTGTACAACATTGTTGGCAAAGCAAGTCCTTTGGAGGATTCGTCCACAATTGACGACAAAATCAAGTACTACTGGAACCAGCCCGTTCTTCCCAACCATTCACTAAAGTCATACTACACGTCCTACTCGAGTGTGAAGCCGTCTCGTATGAATATTATGAACACAAGATCCGACGTGAAAAGGAATTCTGATATGCCTTCGGCTAAAACGGGCAAAATCGATATAGATGATTCTGATTACGACTCTGAAGATACAAGAAATGATGACATCGACCGTATAAGGCGACCAAACGAAAGCTTGTTTCGCCAGCTTAATGACTACAAACAGAATATAGAGCCCAAACCGTCTGCTGATGCAACCAAGACCAAAAACAACAATATCCACAAAAACCCATCCCAGTCAAATAGTCCCCTTGCCAAATATTTACTACTATCGCTAGTTGCGTTTGTTATCACCCTGTTGTTCTTGTTTTATCCACTAGAAATTAAACATAGTCTCAACGATTTGGTGATTTCAAACAAGTTTAGTAAGATAAACTCGAAGATTAATAAACTAGAAAATCAATTGAGTGGTTTCAATCGAGTCCAATCGGACTTAAACAACTTTAAATCTAATATTAATGAATATAATGAGCATATGACGGAGGAGAATCAAAAATTCAAACAACAATTGCTTGACAAGTTCAATTCGTTGAATGACAAACTAAGGAATATCCAGGATTTTCGGGACTTGAAAGTACAATTTGATAAGCTTTCATCAATCGATATAGACTATCTAAAAGATGTCGATTCGAATTTACAAAATATCCAGAAAAAATTCGATCAATTTGATAACTTGAAAGCACAAGTTTTGCAAGACCTATACGACCACCTCCCCGAGTCCATTCCCGTTTATATCAAGGATAACAAAATTCATATAATTCCTGAGTTTCACAAGTATCTTTTCAATTTCATTGATAGCTATTACAAATCAGCAAATTTGACATCTTTTAAGACAGATGTAAATGATAATTCATCCTACAAATACATAACCAGAGATGATTTCGAGACCTTGATCAAGAAACGGTTAATGGAAAATAATCAACACATATATGAAAAAGTTAATAATGTGATTGATAACTTGAACGTCAATGTTGACAACTTGACCACGATTGAACGGTCAACAAATACAGTATTTTTAAATGAATTATTAGATATTTTTAACAAGGGGTCCATCAAAACTAATTACGCTGATTTTAATCTTGGATCAAGAATACTAGGGTTCTTAACAAACCTCGATTTAACTGGGAAAAGGAGCCAGAAATCGGTATTCAATAAAATGGTTACTGGTTGGTTTGATTATTTTGGAAGTGGTTCGTCAGAACAAAGCTGGAGATACAATGCAAATAATGTCTTGCTTGATAGACCATGGCAATGTCAGTCGAATGAGTGCTCTATTGGAATACGGTTGTCTCAACTGATTATTGTTACAGACATTTTTGTTAAAAGTGACAATTTACTCGAGGCCCTGTTATTCATTAAACCTAAAAGGTCTAGTCAAATTGATGAAATTAAAGAGTATATCACAAAGTTTCAAATAGATGAGACAAAGAACAACAGGTCAAAGTATACAAAGAAGTTTTTCAAAGTCAAAACCGTGATAAGCAATCAGGAAAACTCGAGCTTTATACATATCAAAGTACCTATAAGTTTGATCAACTTGCGGATTCCTTGTAAGGATATCTATCTTGAGTTCAAATCTAAACAAGATGCAGTTGAAATGAGTTCAGTCAAAGTGTACGGTATCACTGAGTTCAATAGCTACAAGTACAATCAAGAGTTTAGTCACATGTTGAATACTATACAAGACGGGTCGAAAGACACAAATGCAAAGTCCTACGAGTACGGATTCGAAGACGTTCTATTGGGAGAGGACGATCAGATATAGTACAGTACTTAGACAATACCTGTATGAATACATTGTCGGTTCTAGCATCACAGTAACATCAGATGATTGGATCACAAGGCTAAAAAATATATATCGCAAGGCTTAGAGTTAAATGGATAATCCCTAAAGTCACCACATGGGTAAACCAATTGTAGATTAGATAACAGAAGAAAGTATTTACTTAGCAACGGAGATGCTATTCGTCGTTTCAAAGTGGGAAAAAAGGCCGTCAGTATCACATTAAACTTGAAAAACTCAACCGCGAATGATTGCACAGAGAGTAAGCATAGAATTTAACCATAAAATAAAATTTTCATGTCGTAAACTTTTCTAAAATACCGCAAAAAAACTACAATCGAGTGTATCACTAAACATTACATTAACGTATACTTGAATACAAATTTAATTACAAAAATTTTAAGTTAAAAAACACATAAAGCTATATCACACTGCAGGCGACAAATCTAAAATGTGAAAAAAATTTATAATAATTGTAAAGCAGCTAATAAACCAGCAGCAACAACTGGAGCAGCGTTACCGGCAGCACCGTTAGCAACTGGGACAGTTGGGGCACTGGAAGCTGGAACGGAGGTAGCAGCAACAGTGGTCTTGGATGGAGCTGGAGCAGAAGATGGAGCAACAGTGGTCTTGGCTGGAGCTGGAGCAGAAGTGGTTTCAACTGGCTTTGGAGCTGGAGCAGAAGATGGTTTTGGAGCTGGAGCTGGAGCAACAGAAGATGGCTTAACAACTGGTTTGGTTTCAGTGGTTAATGGACAGTAGGTGGTGTAAACGGTCTTGTTTTC
>ERZ778017.3765-NODE-3765-length-10408-cov-4.794263_pt1 | contig 10408 bp, 8 predicted proteins | sample MGYA00375747_ERZ778017 | MGnify/ENA primary metagenome ERZ778017 (study PRJEB29350, sample SAMN05509838) | bioreactor metagenome | biome: bioreactor; material: wastewater | place: South Africa: University of Cape Town | collected 2014-03-17 ... | reverse complement strand
TGCTCTTCCGATCTACCAAATTATATATGCAGTGTGCAACATCCCATCTAACCCTGCTAACTATCACTTCAGTGCAATCTCTACTCCATTGGTGCTTCCGTGTAAGTATATCGTGCTCGTACGTATAAACAGACATATACTTGACAGTATTCGACCATTTTTCCATTTCTTTTTGCGTTGTTATAACCATCCACATTTTCTGCCGTATTGCTACTGTACATACCTCCACACCGATAAACCATAGTTAAACCCTGCTGAGAATAACACCAATCCTTTGGTTCTGTGGGTCATGACGGTATTTGCAGTGTCGTCCGAACTCAGAACGATATTTGAAAAGTACAATGTCCCAGTGAAGTCTACTGTTACTCACCGTGATCTTGTCAAATTCTACAATGAACATCATCCTACCAAATCTCTTATGGAGTTGATGAGATTATGTACCATTGTGCCTCGTGAGCATCCTGTGAGCACTGTTCCAAAGACGCCAGAGTTTATCAAATCAATGGAGCAATTGAGATTAAAGCAGAAGGAATTGGAGTACCAGAAATTGCTCAACTCGTCGCTGTCGTTTTCAACTTTGTACGACAATAATGATACAAAAGTGTCAATTCACCAACAGACTAAAGAAGCAAAATCTCATTTGACGACCATCTTTAATATTATAATTAGTGTAGGAAGTGTTGTATATGCCATCTGGTATTGGACCGAGACTTCTTGGAAATTGGCTCCAAGCTGGCGAGTTCTTCTTTGTCTCTTTTTTGGGCTTTTGGTCTTGATCGCTGAAGTCGTTGTTTACATGAGCTACTTGAACAAAATCGACTCAGCAAGAAATACTGAATCTTCCAAGAAGGAAGTGAAAAAGATTGTGAAAACCATCAAGTTATGAGCAAGCTCAAAAGGAACGATATGAAGTCCTCGATGACCATGAAGGTAACACTGGATATCGTGTGGAGGATCTTGTATTGTCAACTTGTCTGTTAAACACAATTAAAGCAAGGAAATGTGTGCAATTTCCACTAACGTAGGGCGTCGGTCCCCATAAGTAACGGTACTGTGTATCTGGACAGAATTCTGATACCAAATAGTGGTTTTATCGTATTCCCATTTTGTCTTGCTAATTGTCATGAGCCAGACTATTGTCGATTCCCACCACTCTTCTGATAACAGTACAACAGTCGCACCGTCCCATGCACCACAAACCAGTAACATCCAGTCTTGATCTTCACAACGCGGTTTCCCACCTTGAAACCACGGTCTTCAACTCCTTTTGACCATTATCCGTACCAATTCCCTAGAATGAATTACGGAAATATATATTCGATCAAAATACTTTCAATAACATTTTGGTTAGATGGGCCGTTAAGTGTGCATTCTCCGACTATCGTATCTTCAGAAAAGACATCTCCTTCTAGCTCCACTATACAAAACCTAAAGTTTTCATAAATTCAATAAATTCAACATTGACACGTTCCAACAACTACGATTTACGGTTCTACTCAACTTCAAGCTGGATTGCAACACTTTAGACTTTCATATTTGGTGCAATAAAAAAGTAGTTGCAGAAACTCGCCCTTAAGAGGTAAATATTTCGCACCCAAAATTGCTGCAAAAATTAATTCTCATTTTCTTTATCAACATTTATAGAAAGATATAGTAAAGAATACAATATGAGTTCGTATACCGACGCGTTTAGCATTCGTGGCATTTTCAGATTGATCTGTGGGTTTCCACTAATGGCGTATTTCTACAGCATTTTGCAAGACTGGGCTATAGCGGTTGTTTCCACTGGGCCCATTCCGAAACACATAGCTTTCGTGATGGATGGCAACAGAAGATATGCAAAATTACAGAACGTGGCATTAGAGGCCGGTCATTCTGCTGGAGCCGAGACTTTGCTCAACATCTTGGATATTTGTTACCGGCTCGGAGTAGAACATGTTACTATATATGCGTTTTCAATAGAGAATTTTAATCGTTCAAAACAAGAGGTGGACACTCTATTTGGGTTGCTAAGGGATAAACTACAATACTTGACGAAGTCCGATCATCTGTTTGCCAAGTTCAACCAGGTAAAAATTAGAATTATTGGCAATAAATCATACATCCCACGGGATATTTTGCGTGATTTGGATGAAGTCGAGGCAAAGACCTGTAATGTCACGGGAAATAGAGTTTTGAATGTGTGTTTTCCGTATACTTCCCGTGATGATATGACCCATGCAATCACCACAGTTGTACAAAAGAAAGTGAACCAGGAAATTGACCACATTGATGTTGAAACTATCAAGAACAATATGTATATGGGTGAAGACTCGCCTGACCTCGATATATTTATCAGAACAAGCGGTCAATACCGGTTGTCTGATTTCATGCTTTGGCAAGTTGGAGCTAACTGCACCATTGAATTTGTCAACAGTCTCTGGCCAGATTTCAACTTTTTTGATTTAATGATCATTATCTTGAAATGGAGCTACACTAAAACCATCGAGGTGGAAAATAATTTAGCCTTGGGATTGAAACCAAACGCTGATAATTTGCTGGTGATCAAGTCAATTTTAGATGAGTTGCCTCAGCCTCCACCGTTTCATTCTGTCAATCAAAGAGACTGAATTGATGTATCTCCAACTACAAATTGCTAGCTAGAATTATGATGTGTACTATGGGCTGTATATACAAGGTGCGGTTCTGAAATGAATACATGGCACTATTATTCAGAAGCCCGAGCTTGGTCCGCAAGCTCGTGTAATTTTTTGTCTTGTTCTTCCTGGGATAATTCTTCATTCAAGTAGACATTTGGTGCAGTGAAATCTTCAGATCTCAAAACAATACCATTTGGGTTTCTTTCGTTCACCCATCTTGTCGTTACTACAGAATTCAATCCCTGGTATAAGTCTTCAATAGTGTGGGATTTAGACAACAAGTAATCATTTATGTCAAATCCCAACTTTTGTTGCAATAACTTGGCAAAGTCAAACCTGAATTTCAAATCATGCAAATTAATTTCGCCATATCTTTGTTCGTCAATTGGTGTATTGGTTAACTCTTGGTATGTTTCATTCAAATATTGTGACAATTTATTGTTGTTTGCGTATGTCGATTCAATGTCTTGTTTGGAGACAGATTGGAACTTCCATTGGTTGACTTTAAAGTCGGGCATATCGGTTTCTGGATCAAATGGGATGTAATCTGGTGAGTTTTCTTTGTTCAAGATGGTGATTTGAGCTTCTGGATCGATTTCGAAGTCATCTTGCTTTTTGATAATTTCTTGCTGTTTCTTTACTTCTTTTTTACCAAAAAAATCTCCTAAAAAAGTTCTTGGAGTAGTGTTACTGAAGCTCCGTATGCTAACTCTGTGTAATAACCTAGCTCTGCCCAACATTGTTGTTTAGATCTAGTGTCGTTATATTGAAAATTTTATTGAAAATTCAAGCGTAATGTCGCACCAAAAATTCTTTCTAAAATGTCGTGCGACCAATGTCGTACGACAACGGCTGCAAAATTCGATTAACCTATTAGCTCGATACATCTTTCATTACATGAAATGGTAACGTCCCAATATGTATTGATCTATGTAAAAAAAGACCAACGTTTAATTCGTCTATAAAAATGTAATGCAAAAATTTGTGGTATCATAACTTAAGAATGTGTTTTGGTCTTTCTCCGAATGAATGCAAATATTAAAAACCCCATGACTAAATAAAACCCAGCACCAATAGTTTGTTGATGGTGTAATGTGTTTGAAGCTATAGTAACAGTGTGGTCTGTTTGGGTATGGGAATTATGGAACAATTCAAAATCTCTTCTCTTGATATTGATTTCTTTCAAGTTCCCATTCTCTATAGATGTTGGTTCGCTGACTCCTTGTTGAGTTGTGGCAGCTTGTGGTGTCGAACTAGATGTTGCACCCGTATTAGTCGTTGTCGATACAGTAAGATCCCCTTGTTCACACCACCCATTGACAGGGAGACAGTTGATATATTTGCACCACTTGCACGAGGTAGTCTCATCGTTACCGTCCGCAAAAAAGTTCTTTGCTAATACAGCAAAATAAACAACCGCGAGTGCAAGTGCTATAACTCGACAGCAGATCCATACTATCCACCTGGATCGAATTTTATCCTGATAATTATACATCGGATTCCAGTTGTTTTTGAACTGTTGGATGGTTGAAACTTTGGCCTGGTACGTGATAATTCCGTCTTCATAAACAAGCCAAGGATCTGGTAAAAGCAATACTGCCAATATAATCCCCATGGCAAATCCGCCGATATGTGAAAAGTTGTCCATTCCTGGTAGTAACCCGAGCACCAACGAAACAATAATTTCCGCGATCATGATTACAATGAACCATCCATACTGCTTAGTTCCATATATGTTCGAGTTCTTTCTTCCGCAGTATATAAACATAATCATGTTAACTGCAAGGATGCCAAATAATGCTCCCGAGGCCCCAGTTGATGCAATCCCTGCTGGAGTATAGTTTGCTCCTAACAAAAATCCTGCGATACCACAGGCAATATATATGATTGCGTACTTGAGAATGCCAATATGTCTTTCTACCGCAGTCCCCATAACAACTTGCAATAACAAGTTAAAGATGATGTGGAGGAAACCAGCATGAAGAAACATTGGAATGAAAATTCTGTACCATTGATTGGGTAGCCATTCGTTATCGACTAGTTTTATTGTCGATAATCCACAAAGTTCTGAAAGGCTACATACGTTGGTATCTGTTGTAGTCGAGTTCGGACAAGGAAATTGGATGGTTGTGTCGGTGGTTATTCCATCAACAACGTGCATGCAAGGAACATATCTCGCCCCCATATTGATCAATAAATACGTTGATGGTCCTAACATGGGATTGAAGTATGGTTTAGTCTGGAACGCACTTCCAGTCAATATGGACATTTTTGCCAATTCTGCAATGAAAACTGCAATTTGAATAGTTGTCACTATTATTGTAAAGTACGGCCATTTTGTCCAGTGATATTTTGGAAGTCTTCTCAAGTTCTTTATTCGATTCCTTTCATTTTTCTTGAGTTTAATTTCTTCGTCTGTCAGACTGGATGGTAGCTGGTTTTCCTTAAAACTAGTGGGTGCTCTTGGTAGGGGCTTGCCATCTTCCAGCTCCAGAAAATCGCCTCCACGCACAGAATTTACAAAGCTGTCAAAGTTGTTAGAATAATCATTACTGGGATCAATTTGGGAGTCAGTAGGCCAGTTTGATGTGGGGAGCGAGTTGGGGCCACGGTACTCGGTTTCAAAAGGTGTCTGGTGGTTCTTTTGGTGGGAAAATACAAACTGGTCATCTTCGTCGTCCTTAAACGGATTTAGCGACTGTAGTGGGTACGAGTTTTTCAACAAGTTTGAGTCCGAAGACGCATATGAAACATTATGATCTGCTGGGTAATTGTTGGAATTTTCAGTCTGACGCTGGAACGGGCCCCTGGCTGCTGAATTTGGGTGATCTAGCGTGGAGTATAGCTGAGGGTTGCCTTCATTAAAATCAAAATTGGAAGCTGATGATGCTGATGATGTGGAACGGTGAGGGTAGGGAAGCTTCGTAGCGGTGTTTGGCGGGACATTATCGCGGTCCTCGCGGTAGTTATAATAGGGTCGAGACGATGACATGAAGGAAATCGTATCCCAGACCGCAGAACTGTAGAGAGTGTCAAATTACAGAAAGAAAGAAGAGTTGCACTAATTGGTAATTGTGAAACCAGGTTGATTTACTACGCGGTACTGCAAAAGTGCCCTGACGTCAAGGCAGCTTCTGGCAGATGTCGCACTGTTCATCGGGTCCCCCGCGGGACCTCCATGGGGCTACCACGACACAGCCTTAATTAGGCCAAGCCTTTACAGTTTCAGCATACCTTGGTGATACACTCCAGCAATGGGGCCTGCGCATGAACAAGGTACAATGATACTATGCCAAGAGGCCGTGGGAGCTAAGCTAAGCTAAAGGAGCTACGTTAGGGAAATTCGTTTAGGGGTTACGAGTGAAGATACTTTTGTCAGGGCATCAACTGGTCTCATTTGGTTTCTTCCGGTGCAAAGTGGTGCAACTCTGGGGTGGTGAAATAACGTATCTGTATCTGTCTGCATCCTGTTAGGTACATGCACCGTGCTAAAATTAGCCTACGTCTTGCGTGCTTTGTTCACTGTCTCACGGTGTTGTGCATTGTTGTGTTCTGCTTGTGGCAGTGAGTGTCGGTCTACGTTCTACTGGATTTGTGGCACGGGTCCGGTAATGCAATGTATTAGTGTACAAAATGGTTAATCCTTAAATAACGCATCGTTAGACAATGGGTCCTTAGCCAAAACTTGGGCTCTCTTCTTTAACTTTCTATCTTTAGAAGCTTCTGCTCTGGCTCTGGCTTGCTCAGCAGCCTGTTGTTTGGCCTGGGCTCTGACAAAGTTTGGCGAGACGTACTCTTTGTTTTCGTAAATCTTTGGTCCTCCGAACGACCCTTCTAAAATAGTGATCAATGTCATGACGAATCTTGGTCCGATCTCGACCAAGTTCAATTCGTCGACGTTGACGTCGGATGCGTCATTTTCTTTGGTTTGTAATGTTTCGTTGATTTGGTAGTTTCTCACCCACACTTTTCCGTCAACAATGGAAAATGTCATGACATGATCGATGAATGGTTTGGATTTTCTTGCATTTGGTGGAACCCCGAAACAGTGGGTGAATAACTCTTTCAATAACTTGTTGTGGTCAGAACTCAAAAACGATTTGTCGAAACTTAAAATTGGTCTGGATCCCTTCAAGCAGTTTCCGGTAAAATTCAACTCATCGAGAGTGTGTAAGTTTTGAATGTGGAACTTTAACGTTGGTCCGTTAGGTGGTTTGGAGATCCAAAGATACAAATCTTGGTGTTTTCTGGCTTCGAAAAAGAAGATATTATTACAGTTGTACAACTCAGCAACCTCGTTCAATTGGTACAAGTTCTTCTTGCTATCAAATTTAGGCTCTTTTCTCGCATGTGGTAATAATTGTAATAAGTCTTGGATAAGGTGACGATGTCTGTATGTTACACCTCTAGATGAAATAACCAACAATCTTTGTCTGTTGATGTGCTTGGTCTTTTCACTTGTCTCCTTACTAGACTTTGACTGTAATGCCTTGTAAATCGCCGACATGTTGCTGTGTTGTTATCTATCTCAAGAAAGTAATTTCTTCATCTCATCTCATCAGGAAAAGTCTGATGAGCTTTACCCGGACCTGATTGTGTTCCGGCACATAGTGCGTCATTATCAGACTAGATAAACATTGCAAAATGTTAGAGAATGTTCTCGAGAGTGCAGCTGTGGTTGCGGTCGTTGTCGTGTGTTTATAGAGGCGCTGTTAATGTGAGGGTTTTCAGTTTTTTTGTTTGCTTTGGTTCAGATGACTGTATCTGTGTTTTCGCAGCCATTCTAGTCTCTTGAAGTGCAACACAAATTGAGATATTCATGTCGGTGTCTAGTGCTCATTTGTGGCAGATTAGTTGTACGTAAATTGGAAAAGCTGCCTTGGTTTGAAATACAAGTCTAAATGTTCAAGCAACATTGAAGTTGAAAAGAAATTGAGCGATTGCAACACGGCACTATGAACACACCTACGTGCAACTTGTCTCATCCAGTAAGATTTCTACTTAATGGCAATATTTACACTTGGCCCAGACAAGAATCCATTTAATGATAGCTAGTTCTATTCCTTCAGTCTTGCTGTTGATTAATTATATTTGTATGGTAGCGCCGGTATAGTTATCTGGTGGAGAAAGCACGGACAAGGTAAAGCAGCACAAGTGGTAGAAGCTACGGTATCTACGATTAAAGTTCCAGAACTCCCATGGGTTTGGACTTTTTGAACAGGTATCAATATCGACCTACGTTCATCTATAATTATACATAGCTCACCGATCAAACGTCCAACGTCACTGAACTTAATCTAATGGGCTATATACGCCAAAATACTACATGTGCTTGAGTAAATATCTAATATAACGTTCTATTTTAATGAGTATTTAAAGTATAAATGAGTACTTCAAGGAAATTAACCAGTAATGCAATTAAAGACATAGAATCAATAATATAAAATCGTTCTGGAGTACTAAAAACACCGCACAAAAAGCACAACGCTTAGTGTTTAGATTCCAAGTGCTTAGCCAAATATTCCTTGACGAATTTTTCTTCTTCTGGAGAAGAAGCGTTGATGGATGGGTGGGTTGGTGCAGGTGGGCCCCATGGTTTAGGAGCAACTAAAAATACAACAGCACCTAAAGTAGCAAGAGCTAATTGGTGAGATGGAACGGATCTACCGAGGATAGTGTAAGCAGCACCCATTGTTATTTATTCTACTATTTCACTTGATTAATTTGTATATATAAATTTTCACCGTTTCCTGAAAAATTCGGTACAGAATATTTGATTGGTGAAAAATTAATCACGTGATTGGATTCTAGTCCGAATTTCGTCAAACGAGGGTTCATCCGGTACAGTTTTTCCGAGGGTCCACAAAGCACTTATTTTGCACCCAAAAACGACACTGCTTCACATAGCAGATTAAACATGGCAGTTCCAGCAATTGGTGATATTTGGCCCCAAATCTTACATGACTATCAATTACTTGGGGGAACTCCATACTATTGATTTGGGGACGCTTCATGGGAATTGTGACATTGACTGTTTATCGAAATACTCGTTTGATGAAGAATCTAGTATTCTATCAGTAATTAAATCCTCAAGAAGAGTAGGGAAGGTTCGACAATTTTTTCGGAAGCTTAAAGTAATATCTGGATGTAAAACTCGTTTTCCACTGGTTGATAAGGATGCCAAACCACTAATGAAATCCAATGGGTACCTATCATTATTTTTCCCCTTGACTTCTTTCAAAATCAAAGAAGACACAATAGCAGAAATGCTTCATACCAGGGTCTCGTCAACTCGCTTGAATACAAATAGTTTGGTTTTGTCTCCACAAATAATACAACACCCATCTCCTTTAATTGAATCCCCTTTTCCAGGAACCCCGGCCTCTCTTCCTTATGCGAGAGTGAGAACGTCCAACATTGCTGCTCCAACGGCTTCATCCTCTCTTATCATATTTTCAGACCCAATTGATACTTAATATTTACTGCATATTCAACACAACAATAGCCAATATATTCGTCGCGGTCATAGGATGGTGCTGTCTATGATTCCTTGGTGGGATCAGCTTCTGGTTATTACAGTTCTGATCGTTCAGAAATTAGTAGAGTCAATATAATAAGGTTCACAATAACAAGACAGCGGCTAGGAAAGGTATTACCATCTCCTAGAAATACGGATTTATGCAAAACTTATTTTCAATTTAAAAATTCCTTGTATTCTTTCACACTCGATAAAAAACCCCAAACTACAATTGAATTTCTTCGCTACGATATGCAGCGCAGTTTAACAGCGTTTTTGAGTCCCTGATATAGCACCAATGGTTTGGTTGTTCATTAATCAAAAATCTCACCTTTTGAAACCTCCGACCATTTTTAGTTTTGTAGCTCAACCCCTTAAACTTTTTAAAAACAACTTGCTTGACAGACGTTTCTTCAACTTCAATATATCTGGGTGCAATATAGATTTGAGCAAACTGATTTTTTTTGAAATCGCATTGAATAGATTCCGTAAGAACGAATTTTTGTACTGATGAAATTGAATATGCTAGACCAAATATAGTGTACATTTGGCCAAAAGCCAGTAAACTAAAGGAATCTTGAATAGTCAAACTTCGAGTATAGCTGTTTTTAATCGAACACCCCCCTACAGTACCACAATACATACACTCTGAAATAGATATCATTTCGGGATGAGTTTGGATAGTATGCTTTTTGGGAAAATAGTACTGATTCCAGCATTTCTCCGATGTATTATAATATATCACCGACTTTGAATCTTCAAAGTAAACAGTATTGTGAATATTTTTCATATACTTTGTGGCGTTGGCTAGCTTCATTTCTTCTTCGTTTCTTAATATGTAGATATTTCCTTGGGTTGCGACATTTGTTGTGGCATTGTCTGGTTTGTCCTGTAATCCAAAATGATTACCATTTAATTTTTCGTCCTCAGAAAGCACCGGCCATCCGGCCGCGACAACAATATAGCACAATAGAAAATGTATAAACATGAAGCTACTTGGACGATAATGTACAAAACAGTGTGGATGAAAGGATTTAAAATTCTGAGTGTGTGTGCTTTCTGCTCTGGGTAAGTGAGCTTAAGGATACCAAAGTGTATTTGAGTTCATCTGCTAATGCAAAACGACAGTTTTAAATGATGCTGACTAATAACTGCTCCTGAAGCACAAATTCAACCATCAATATTGTAGAATTTGCGTTTGTCATGTTTTAGTTATATATAACGGTTTTTGCAGCCATAAGCAATATCACTT
>ERZ778017.3764-NODE-3764-length-10409-cov-4.217018_pt1 | contig 10409 bp, 15 predicted proteins | sample MGYA00375747_ERZ778017 | MGnify/ENA primary metagenome ERZ778017 (study PRJEB29350, sample SAMN05509838) | bioreactor metagenome | biome: bioreactor; material: wastewater | place: South Africa: University of Cape Town | collected 2014-03-17 ... | reverse complement strand
TTGGGAATCCAACGTCTGCGGAACACCAACGTCTGGATTCCCGATAACGGCATTCAGGAATGACGGCGGAGTTCATTTCCAGCCTTTTGCAAGCAACGCTGGCTCTGTTCCTCGCAATGTCAGCAACAAAAGTACTTTTATCACCATGCATTTTCGATTTGTCTTATCAGTTATTTGCCGTACTCCCCCAGATAGAGTAAATTTCCATGCGCATATTAAGGAGCAAGAATGAGTTATCAAATTGGTGTGATCCCAGGCGACGGCGTGGGACCTGAAGTAATTAGTTGGGGACGAAAAGTGTTGGAAGCAGCCGGTAAGCGCGGCGGACTCGATTTGTCGTTTGTGGAAGCGCCCGTTGGCGGAACGGCGTTTCTGGAAACAGGAAAAGTACTTCCAGAAGATTCATTGCAAAAACTCAATGAGTCACAAGCCATTCTCAAAGGGCCAATGGGACGTCCCGACATTGAAGCGGGAATTGTGGAACGCGATGGCATTTTGACGCTACGTCAGCATTTTGGTCAATATGTCAATTTGCGCCCGGTAAAATTATTCCGTGGCTTGGAAGCGGCATCGCCATTAAAAGACAATCTGCTGAAAGACGGCGTTGATTTCATCATCGTGCGCGAAAACTCCGAAGGATTATATTCGCGCATGGGGGGGATCAATGCTACTAGTGGCACCGATATTAATCTCTTCACCGAAAAAGGCGTGACGCGCATTTTGGAATTTGCTTTTGATCTGGCATCCAAACGTGGCAAGGATTTAATCAGCGTGGACAAGGCAAATGTACTTTCCGCCTCGCTTTTCTGGCGTCGTCATTTTGATCGAATGGCCGCAGAGTACAGCGACATCAAATGTTCCTCGCAATTGGTCGATTCATTTTGTTTGCTGGTGTTGCAAGATCCCTCTCCGGCAAAATGGGATGTCATCGTCACCGACAACATGTTCGGCGACATCATCGCCGACGAAGCCGCCGCTATCGTGGGCAGTTTGGGCATGAGTCCATCCGCCAATTTGAATCCGGCAGGCGTCAGCATGTATGAACCCGTGCACGGCTCCGCGCCCGATATTGCCGGCAAAGGAATCGTCAATCCGCTCGCCACCATTCTCAGCTGCGCGCTGTTATTGCGCTACAGTTTGGGCCAAGATGGATTAGCCAACGATGTGGAAAACGCTGTGCAAGCAGCGTTGGATCAAGGTCTACGCACAATCGACATCGCAGCTGGCGAAAATGCATGCACCACAGAAGAACTCGGCGCGGCTGTGCTGGCGCATTTGGCGTAAAAGTACTTTTATGTCGTCACCTGCAAAATTAGGAATGTGATTTATGAAACAACGCATATACATAGACACATCTATCGTTGGCGGCTACTTTGATGAAGAATTTAAAGAAGCCACAATCAAGCTATTTGAGAGGCTTGAGAACAACGAAATAATTTTTGTGGTTTCTGACCTTCTTGATCTTGAGCTAATAGATGCTCCGCAATACGTGCGAGAACATATACTTAAATACACGGCAGACAAGTTTCAACGTGTCGAATTGACAGAAGAAGCAGTTTGGCTTGCTAACACTTATATCGAAGAGAAAGTGGTAGGAAAAACAAGTTTGGAAGATTGCCGTCATATTGCTTTGGCGACTATCAACAAAGTGGATGTTTTAGCAAGTTGGAATTTTAAACACATCGTGAATCTTGAAAGAATAAAAGGCTACAATTCAGTCAATTTACGACTTGGTTATTCCATGATTGAAATCAGAAGTCCCAAGGATTTGGTGAGCTATGAAAACGATTGAAAAAGAAAAAACGCTTGACGCAGTAAAAATGATGCGAGATGCCAGAAATAAAATTAGCTCTGAAACTCAGGATATGACTTTTGACGAATTGAAAGCATATATCAAACATCGCCTCGCGGATAAGGATACACCTTTGATTGGACGGTAAAATTGAGCTAAAAGTACTTTTGTTGAGGTGATGTAAGATGAAATTTAATATAACTTTGGATCGTGATGAAGACGGAGTATGGATTGCAGAATGTCCGTCGATTCCTGGTTGCGTCAGTCAAGGACACACCAAAGATGAAGCCTTAACTAACGTGCAGGAAGCTATTTCCCTTTGTTTGGAAGTGCGTGCGGAAAAGGGTTTGCCGCTGACCATTGAAACTCGCCAAATTGAGGTTGCGGCATAATGCCTGCTGTTCCGGTATTAAGTGGAAAAGAAATCATTCGAGCTTTCGCACATTTTGGTTGGCAGGTTTCGCGACAGCGTGGAAGTCATGTAGTATTGGTCAAAGAGGGAGAGTTTGCCTCCTTATCGGTTCCCGATCACAAAGAAGTTGCAAGGGGAACATTGCGCAGCCTTATTCGCGCATTGAAAAGCTAAAAGTACTTTTGATACCAAGCGCATGGACGAAAATGCTCAGCCCCAGAGCGAACCACTTTTTGATCTGGTAACAATTAAAATGCCTTTTGGTAAATATAAGGGAATGCTAATTGCCGATTTGCCTGAATCGTATTTGCTCTGGTTTCATCAAAAAGGATTGCCCTCAGGAAAGCTTGGGCAATTGCTCGGCATGATGTATGAAATTCGCCTTAATGGCTTGGAATATTTGTTGATACCGCTGAGAGAACCTAAATAGTTCTGCTGGGTTAATGGCATTCGATGTAAAAGTACTTTTACATCGATGAACAGGATGGAGAGGATAAATAATCTTGTCCATCCTGTTTTTGTGTTCGTAATAAAGTATTTTTACTCTTTCTTCTCTTCTATCGCCGCATTTTCTTCCCGTTCCCTTTGAGCACGCAGTACCGACGCAATAAGACGTTCCATCGTCTCGCGCATTTCTTCATCTTCAATTGGCGCGGTTAATTCGTGGGCGCGGCGTTTGGCGAAGTCGTTTTGTTTGGCAATTGCTTTGGCGGGAAGTGGTGGCCTTTCGGGGAATGTGGGGTCTTCCCAGTTGGGTTTTAATGCGCCGACTTTGATGCCGCGCGGCGGTGTGACGCGGCAACTGATTTTCTGCACCATTTCGCGGCCAATGCGGCCGTTAATGCGCGTGATAATGCGAGGCACGTGGAAATGCAGCTCTTGCGTCCATTGCGGTGAACGGGCGCGCACGAATAACGTGCCGTTTTTGAAACGCACCGCCACCGTATGTTGCGCTAGATGTTCGCCGACCACTTCTGGCCACAGCTCAACGGCCATCTGCTCCAGAATGCGCACGCGCCAGCCTCTGGAATCGAGCATTGTATTGACGATATTGCGGACATCTTCCATGATGAAATTTACTTATCCATTATTACGCACAACTCTATGGAAAACTTTATTTATAAGTTGATCAAAGTCAGTTCTTGTGGGCTTTTTCGTTGTTATTAATTTTAAATATTGTCGTTGCATGAAAGTTGGAATTGTGTCATTTCGACCGAAGCGAGGAACGAGCGAAGTGGAGAAATCTTGCTATTCGTTTATCTTGGCTTTCGAACGGCAAGATTTCTCGACTGCAAAATTTGTTGAAACAAATTTTTCCGCTCGAAATGACACAAGTAAATTCATGTAACTGTACCACTTAAAATTGTTTACTCACGCTTCCATTTTCCACTTTCCACAACGTCGCCGGAACTCCATCTAAAAAATCTGCATCCGTTGCAGTAATAAATGTCTGAGGAAATTCCATTGCAAACTCCAATAATTTCTTTCGGCGTTTTGCATCCAATTCGCTAAATGCATCATCCAACAACAAAATCGGCGCTTCGCCATTGATCTGCCAATTCCATCGTGCCAAGGCGAGTTTTAAGGATAACACGGCCAGCCGCTGTTGCCCTTGTGAACCGAATTTTCGCAATTCAATTCCATCCAATGTCAGCGCCAAATCATCGCGATGCGGACCGCTTAAAGTACTTCCGCGTCGCAGTTCTCGTTCGTAATGCTGATCTAAGGATTGCGTGAATGATTTCTTCCACTTAATCTCTTTTTCAGGATCCATTTCCATGCCAAGACCTGGTAAATAGCTGATTTCAAAATTTGATTCGTAACCTGCAAGGGCACGATGCGTGGCATGCGCCAACGGTGCCAGCTCATCAATAAATTGCGCGCGATGTGTGAAAATTCGCGCGCCATAACCAATCAGTTGATGATTCCATTCGCGCTGTGTTTCGGTAAAAGTACTTTTGGATATCTTATGTTCAGCAAACTGACGTAGCCAGGAATTGCGTTGTTGCAAAACGCGGCGGTAACGCAATGTGTCATGGAAATGTGTCTGATTATTTTTGCCCAATTCCATGTTGATGAAGCGCCGCCGTTCGGCTGGTTCACCGTGCACTATTACCAAATCATGCGGGAAAAATGCCACCACTTGCAGCTGCCCCAGCCAATACATCAAAGCGTCTTGGGGAATTCCTTGCAACCGCATTTGGCGCGTCACGCCATTTCCTTTAAGACGCCAGATATATTCGAGATTGCGTTCTTGAGGATAGGGAACTATAGTTTGCACTTTGGCGCTCAGACGCGCTTCGCGGCGATCCCATCGAATTAATTCGCGATCGCGATCTACCAATGGAGATTTAGTGGTTGCCAGCACACAGATGGCTTCGAGAAGATTTGTTTTGCCTTGACCGTTATCGCCGATGAACGCGGAAATACCTTCCGGAACGTCGATCTCCAGCGCCGTGTAATTGCGAAAATCCTGCACGCGCAGCGAGCGAACGATCATGAGAAAAGTGCTGAGTGCTGAGTTATGAGTGCTGAGTATAAAAGTACTTTCACTCAGCACTCAGCACTTTCCACTCAGCACTGCCGTTAAATCTGCATTGGCATGACAACATAGGAAAAGTCGTCGCGCACCGTTGTTCCTTCGGCGGATTTGATGAGTCCTGGGTTCAATGGGCCGGTGAGTTCCAGCACGGCGTTGTCGCTGGTGAGATGATCAAGAACTTCCATCACATATCGCGCGTTGAAAGCAATGGTGATGTCTTCGCCGTCCATTGAAATTGGCACATATTCGCGGCCGCTGCCAACGTCTGCGCTTTCGGCAGTTAGTTCTAAAGCATCGCCTTGCGTTGCAATGCGAATTTTTTCTGCGCTGTGGAAAGCGACAATTTCTAAACGTTTCAATGCATCCAACATTTCTGATCGGCTGAAGCGTACTTTGCGTTCTGTAGTAGCGGGAAGTACTTTTTCGTAGTTGGGGAACTGTCCGTCCAATAAACGCGAAACCAGTGTCACATTATTCACGCTAACTTGCACTTGTCCACTGCCGATATTAATCTTCACGGTTTCTTCCGCGCTGTCTTTGAGTAATCGTTCGATTTCTCCCAAAGGCCGCGCCGGAATCACTGCGGAAAGTGGTTTTGATACAGGTTTTGGCAGATTTAATTTCTTCAGCGCCAATCGATGGGTATCAGTTGCGACGAGAAGAAATTCGGTTTCCTTGGCTTCAAATAAAACGCCCATTAAGATGGAACGGTTTTCTTCGCGGCTGGCAGCAAAGGCAGTGAGACGCAAGGCTTCTTTCAACTCGCTTTGCGGAAATTCCAATTCTTCGCCTTCGGTCACCTGGCGCGTGGCCGGGAAGTCTTCGGCTGGCAGGGAGAGAATCACATACGAACTTTTGCCGCATTGCACTTTCACTTTGCCATCTTGTAATTCCAGCGTGATTGGCGCATCGGGCATTCGGGAAACCACGTCACCCAGCACACGCCCTGGCACCGCCAAAGCTCCGCTTTCGTCCACTTTTGCGGCGATGACATTGCTGATAGAAGTATCCAAATCGGTGGCGGTTAATTTGAGTTCTTCGCCTTCTGCTTCGATGAGCACATTGTTTAAAATCTGGATGGTGTTGCGATTCGCGACGGCGCGATTAACCACGCCCAAAGCGGCGGTTAGCTGGTTTCGTTCACAAGTGACGCGCATGAAAATTCTCCTCTGTTCTGGCCTATAAAAGTACTTTTACCACTCACTACACGTGACGCGATAGCCGCATCCTGTGGTGGTGCAAATGAGTTTACATTTTTGTGATTCTAACAACGCCCCACAATTAGGACAAATTTGGTCTTTAGTTGGCGTTGTTGCTTTTTTATGTTGTGCCTTAGTGTCGCAAAAATTGGCCTCTTGTGACAGGGTATTTGAAGGTATTTTTTTGTTTTCCATAAAAGTGTCTCGCGTGTAAAAAAGACATTTATTTTTGCAAAACGTACTAATTATTATTAGGCCTGGGGAAACAGGGATAACCTCTTCTTGATGTCGATTTAAGCGGTGCGGAGTATGGCTTTCTTGCCCTTAAATTTTATCCTCATGGCTAAGGATAAAGCGGGTCACTTTTCCCCGCTTTCCCTAAGGTAGTATGTTTTCCTTGTTTTATGCGGGTTATCCTCATGTTGTTAGAAAGTTGTTCTCAGGGTGGATTTATAAGTTTTGGTTTAGGCAAAAGTACTTTTTTAACTAAATTTCGGGAAATTATTCCATTCATTATATGATGGGATTACATAATGAGAAGGCGTTGCGTTGTTCCAATTTGGAGTTTTATGGTTGATGTTATCATTGACTCGACTTCCGACAGTTCCCATTACTGCCAAGAACATAAAAATTAAGAAAATGATAATTGGAAAAAGACAACAACAGCCAACACCAGCGCCAGCACCAGCGCCCATGCTGCTAAAAAAGCTGCCTTTAGGTTGTACTTGTACTAACTGTGGATTTGCTATTGGAGGTTGGTTTTGATGGGTAATGGGTGTATTTGCAGATTGTTGTGTTGGTAATTGTTGTGGTTGTGCTTGTGGTGTTGGAACTGGTGTAGGTTGCTGAATTTGTGGTTGCGTTGGCGGTTGAACTTGTGATTGGTTTGCAAGATTCTTACAACGAGGGCAATCTTCATCAAAGGCGCTCATCAGAAAACCACATTTGGGACATTGCATAAATTGCTCCTAAAAGTACTTTTACATTACCACTTTATGAATAAATTATCATTGTGAATGCAATCATCGAAACTATGATCAAGCAAATAGAAATAGTTGCGCAACCAATAGAAGTCCTATTATAAATCCTATTGTAAGCAGCCTTTCTAGGATTCGTGAACCAGCCATAACCACGTGGTGCTTTAACCCCCATCCTATGTCGCACAACTCGTTTCCATGAAGTTCTCGCTGCGACACGTTTATTTAATGAAGGAACTCTAAAAATATTACGATGTCTTCTGCCCATTTTGTCTCCTTACAAATTCTTCATTGCATCGCGACTATTGTTACGCTCCATTTGCTGATTACAATGAGCACAAAGTACTTTTTGTTTACCGTTGATATTCCATTGGTAAATGTTTCTTTTTAGAGGATTTCCGCATACTTGACATCTTGTAGGCTGCAATGCTTTTCCAACGAATCCAATCACTAACAAGACACCAATTATTGTTGCCCAGACTGGATGGTTTGAAATGAGATAAACAGCAAATCCTATTGCAATAATTCCACCAAGGCAGGTTGCGCATCCATCGTTTGAATTATTTTTACCTGACATTTTTTCCCACTAAACTCAAATTTATTTTGCTTAAAATAACATCCTATGAGAAGAATGGATATTGACAAATTTTCCTACGACCGCGCATGCGCCTTACTCCGCAAGTCACTAATAGTCTCTTTCAATTTCGAGTCCTTCCCAATCTCCGCCTTGATCTTTTCAAACGAATGAATCACGGTCGTATAATCGCGGCCAAATTCGCGCCCGATGTCGGGATAGCTGAGTTGTCCCATTTCGCGCGTCAGATACATGGCGATTTGCCGTGGCACCACGATTTCTTTGTTGCGTTTTTTGCCCAGGATATTATCGACTGGAATATCAAAGTGTTCTGCCACCACATCAATAATAGTTTTGGCTTCCACTTTCACGGGTTCAGCCGCGGAAGTGGAATAATAGCGCACTGTTTCTGCTGCCAGATCGAGATTGATTTTGCGCCCGTCTAAGGAAGACATTGCAATTAGCCGCGTCAGCGCGCCTTCCAAACTGCGGATGTTAGAACGGATTTTTTCGGCAAGATATTGCAACACTTCCTGATCCACTTCCACGCCTTCGGCCTCGGCGCGGCGTTGCAAAATGGCGATGCGATGTTCCAAATCGGGCGAATCGATATAGGTGATTAAGCCCCATTCAAAACGGCTGGTGAGACGGCGTTCGGTGAGATCCAATTCTTTGGGCGGTTTATCGGAACAGATCACGATTTGCTTGCCCTGATCGTAAAGCGTGTTGAAAATATGGAAAAATTCCACTTCGGTGCGCTCGGCGTTGCAGATGTATTGAATATCATCAACCAGCCATACATCCACATTGCGATACATGCGACGGAACGCCGTCATGCGATCTTCGCGGATGCAGCGCACCACTTGATAGAGAAAATTTTCACCCGAAACATAGACAATTTCCAACGGCGAATCGCATTGCGCGTTGATGTGATGACCGATGGCTTGCATCAAATGCGTCTTGCCAAGCCCCACACCGCCATAGATGAAGAGCGGATTATATTGACCTTTGGCAGGCGCTTTGGCCACGGCCAGCGACGCGGCGTGGCTGATGTAGTTGCTGCGTCCCACGATGTAATTATCGAAGGTATATTTGCGGTTGAGCGGTGAGGATGAAAAATCTTCCAGATCGGCAATATCGCGAATCGCCCGCGCGCCGCGTTTGGGCGGAATGGGATCTTGCGCCGGCGGCGCGGCTTCTTCCGCTTGCGGCTCCGGCTCAACGGGCGCTTTCACCGGATGCACTTCAAACTGCAATGCCACGCGCCGCCCCAGCAAATCAGCCATCGAAGTTTCAATGCGCTGCCCAAATCGGCGCACCAGCCAGTCTTTCACAAAATCCGAAGGCGCTGACAAAATCAACTTATCCTCATCCAACCGCAACGGCAACACATGCTGCAAATAGTTGGAATAAGCAGGCGCGGAAAGCTCTTTTTGCAAGACTTCCATCATCTCCTGCCAAGCCGCCTGCATGTGCGAATCGCCGTCGAGGGCGTCCGTTAAGGTGTTTTCATGCGGAGAAGAAGTGGTCGGAATGTTCATTACAGGTAGCGTTAAAAGATAACTCAAAAACGACGATATGACAAGTTATCCACAGAGTTATCCTTAAGCATTGATAACTCCAGAAAAACTTGGATTAATTATTTGCGATATATCTTCTGTCAGATTTCAATGAAGAGAACAATGAAGCTGCGGTGTTGAGTGACAGATAAAAGTACTTTTGTATCAGATTCAGAGAGCGTGCGAATAGCTGGGTTCATTATAGCATGAAATGAGGGAGATGCAAAAAAGTACTTTTTTGCATCTATTTGGATAACGGTTATAATGACAATTAACGTTCGGAGGTTTGTCATGACATTCAAAAGTACTTTTGTATCTGCTTTAGTGTTGATATGCGCGTTGGGTTTTGTGGCGCATGCTGATCTTGAATATACGTTGGTCACAACGTATTCTTCTGCTAAGAAAGCGCCTAATCCCAAGCAAACTCCGTCTTCGTACAAGGAAACTGATACGTATTATGTCACCAACAATAAGTCGCGGTGGGAACATGAGAGTGGCAATCAAACTTATACCGCAAAGGAAATTTCCATCACGCGATGTGATTTGAATCAGCGATTTCACGTGGATAATGCGCTCAAAATCTACACTGTTTCCGCGCTGGATGCGAAAGGCAAAATCTCTCAACCTACTGAAAAGGAATTAAAGGAAAACTTGCCGACGGGGAAAATCGAGACGCATTATTCTCTTCAAGAAATTGGTGCAGAAAAAATCAAAGGCATCGATACAAAAATTTACCAATTGAAAATCACTGGAAAATATAGCGGGATTGTTGCGGGTCACGGATCCGATTACAACGGGAAAATATGGGTTGCGGATTTGCAAAGAAATGTGAGTTGCGATCTGCCCGACGCAATGCCGAAAAGCTATACGCAGATTGAAGCTTTATCGACCGGCAAACGCAAAATGATTTATGAAAACACGGGCGATGTCGATGCGATGAATCAACTTAGCTCCAAACTCCCCTTACGCGGAATAGGAACTGCGGAGGGTCAAACTGTAAGCGGCGAAGTCACTTCTATTTCCCAGGATAAATTAAACGATTCGATTTTTGATATCCCCGCTGGCTATCGCAAAGTGTCGTCGGATGAATATGAAAATCTTCGTTCAGATGCGGAAGATAAGGCAATTCTGAAAACGCAAAATTCTAAAGCGCATCGGTAAAAGTACTTTTGTGTAGCTAAGAAATCCAAATTTGTCATTCCCGTGAAAACGGGAATCCAGGGCGACCCAACGGGTCGCCCCTACAATCCCTGCACCGCAATCGGCGCTAATTGATCTGTGGTATTTCCTGTCCCCAATTGTCCCAACGAATTATCGCCCCATGCCCACAAAGTGCCATCGCTCTTTTTTGCCA
>ERZ778017.3760-NODE-3760-length-10415-cov-5.509459_pt1 | contig 10415 bp, 8 predicted proteins | sample MGYA00375747_ERZ778017 | MGnify/ENA primary metagenome ERZ778017 (study PRJEB29350, sample SAMN05509838) | bioreactor metagenome | biome: bioreactor; material: wastewater | place: South Africa: University of Cape Town | collected 2014-03-17 ... | reverse complement strand
CCCTCGAAGAGCCGCCCCGCCACCGTCCCCGCCTCTTCGAACGGCCCCATGCCGGAGCCCTCGACGTACAGCGCGAAGCCGACCCCGATCAGCGGGCCGCCGGCCGTGGCGGCACGCTGCTGCGCGCGGATCTCGTCGAGCCCGACGTTGGCGCGAGCCCGGCGCAGCAGTTCGGGAAAGTCGCCCGAATCGTAGACCTGCGGATTGCCGTCGCGATAGAGCAGCCCCGTGTCGTACGGCATCGCGCTCTTCGGAACGAGATTGCGCGCGCGCAGTTCGGCCGGCTCCATGCCGAGCCGCGTGGCGAGCCGATCGATGATCCGTTCCATCGCGAACACGGCTTCCGGCCGACCGGCGCCGCGATACGGAGTGGTGGGCGAGGTGTTCGTGAGGACCGCGCGAACCGAGATCTGCGCGTTCGGCACGTCGTAGGGCCCGAGCAGGTGCGACAGCGTGTTGTAGGGCACGACGAGCCCGATCACGTTGAACGCGCCGAAGTTCACGACGACGTCGTCGCGCACCGCGAGGATGCGGCCGTCCTCGGTGGCCGCGATCGCGATACGGTGCAGTTGGTCGCGCGCGTGATAGGCGGCCGACAGGTTCTCGCCGCGCTCTTCCACCCACCGCACCGGCCTGCGCAACTCGCGCGCGGCGAAAGGAACGAGCGCGTCCTCGACGCTCTGGCTGCCCTTCAGGCCGAAACCGCCGCCGACGTCGCAGGCGACGACGCGAATCTGGCCGGGCGACATGCGCAGCGTCTGCGCGAGGATCGTCTGCACGACGTGTGGCGTCTGCGTGCTCGCCCAGACGTCGAGCGAATCGCCGAAAGGCGCGACGCCGGCGACAACGCCGCGCGTCTCGAGCGGCGAAGCCACGTAGCGGTGCGTGCGGAACTCCTCCTCGATCACCACCGGCGCGCTCGCGAAGGCCGCTTCGGCGCTGCCCTTTCCGGTGGCGACCGAAAGCGCGAGGTTGGTCTTCCAGCCGGGCTCGACGAGCGGCGCATCGTCCTGCAGCGCTGCGACCGGATCGAGCACCGGCGGCAACGATTCGTAGTCGACCTCGACGAGCTCGGCTGCGTCCTGCGCCGCGGCTCGCGTCGCCGCGACGACCATCGCCACCGGCTGCCCCACGTAAGTGACGCGCTCGACGGGAAAGAGAGGGATCGGATGCAGCCGGTCGATCGGCTTGAGCTCCTTCAGCAGGCGCTCGGGCGTATGGACCTCTCCGGCGACACAGATCGGCTCGGTGCGATCGGAGGTGTCCGCACTCGTGTAGATCGCGGCCACGCCTTCGATCGCGAGCGCGGCGTCGCAGTCGATGCGCAGGATCATCGCGTGCGCGTGGGGGCTTCGAACGAACACGGCGTGCAGCAGGCCGGGCGGGGCGAGGTCGGCCAGGAACTGGCCTTTTCCTCGCAGCAGCCGATCGTCCTCGACCCGACGAATCGGCTTCCCGATCGCCGAGGATCCGGTCACGTTGCCAGCCATCGTCCCCTCCGTGGCGGGATGCGGTTGCATCGCGCCCCGCTCGTCATCGGCATCCGGAACCCGATCGTTCCGCCGCGCGAGCGTCGCTTGTACGTCATTCAATAATAAACGCCGTTCTCTAATTGTCAATCGCCCGGCGCGAAATGGAGAACACGAATCACTTTCGGAACCGGCTGCAGGCGGGCGATCACGACACGCTCCGGGCAGTGCCCGGGAAGCCGGCCGAGCCAGCCATGCACCTGCGCGGCGTTCGCGACGCGCTCGTCGTCGTCGGCCTGGTTCAGCAGCAGGACGCGCTTCGCGCCCGCGGGCGCGCCCCTGGCGAGACCCTGCTCGTGCAGCACGACCTGCGCGAGCGCGCGCGGGGTGACGATGTCGCCCGGCCTCGAGTCGGTGATCCGCGTCCAGCGCTCCACGCGAAAGACCGTCTCTTCCGAAAGCGGCCGTCCCAACCCGGCGAGGCCCGCGACCATGACGACCGCGTGTGTCGACATGGGAAAGACCGGCTCGTGCCCGGCCGGCGCTTTCAGCGGCCGGTGCTTCGATCCGTCGGCCTCGACGAGCACGCGCGTGAAGCGGCCGTGGCCGGCGAGCACGTCCACTTCGTCGGGCGCCAGGCCGCGCAGCTTTTCCGGCGCCTGCGCGGGCCCGGCCGTGGCGACGACGAGCGATGCATCGCTTCGACAGGCGCGTGCGAGCAGCGTGCGCGCGTCCGCACCGACCCACGCTTCGTGACCTTCGGCCTGCGCCGCCGCGATGTGCGTCGTCGTCGTGAGCAGGACGCGTTCGCTCGCCCGATGCCATTCGTGCCCGAGCGCGAACAGCAGGCTCGTCTTGCCTCCGCCTCCGCAGACGGCAACGAGCCGCGCCTGCTCCAGGCCAAGTGCCTGCGCGAGCATCAGCCCGGGCTGCGGTTGCAGTGCGCCAGGACCGCCTCGAGCACGCCGCCGGCGATCGCGCGCGCCTTGTCGGAGACCGTGTTGCAGTGCTCCCTGCAGTCGCGCGGATCCACATCCCCGATCTTCAGGCCCGCGGCGACCGGCGTGCCCGGCCGGATGAGGCCGCGCAGGATTCCCGGGATTGCCGCGGTCACCGGCGCGCCGTCGACGTCGCCGACCACTTCGCCGCGCTCGACGGCCTCGCCGATGCTGCGCGCGGAAGCGAAGATGCCTGCGCGCGGAGCGCGCAGCAGTCGCTCGATGTCGAAGCCTCCGATCTCGCCCGGGATTCCGGTGTCGGGCTGCGCCGGACCGCAGCACACGACCCGGCCGAGGTCGTGCCCCCGATTCGTTTCGATCACCACGTGGCAGTCGATGCCGGCGTCGAACCCCGGGCCGAGCGCAACGACGAGCGACGCGTCGCCGCGCGTGGTGGCCAGGTTGCGCTTCGCGAGTATCGCGTCGACGACGACGTCGGCGTGCGGGCGGCGTGCGAGTCGCGCCCAGTCGTCGGTGGCGACGACCGGAATGCGCTGCTCGTTCCACGCCGCCTCGATCGCCGCTTCGTCGCGGGCCGCCACTGCGTCGACGCCGTCGACTCGCGCGCTGCCGTCGACCAGCGCTTCGCAGAACGACACGGTGCGACGCACGCACAGCGGATTCGGAAGGTCGAGCATGACCAGGCGGCGGATGTTCGCCCGATGAAGACGCCAGGCCACGCCGCTCGCCATCTCGCCTGCGCCCCTGACGAGCACGATCGGCGAAACCGGGGGCAGGCTCATCGCTTCACGCGGTCGTGCTCGCGGTCGTGCTCGCGCTCGCGCTGCAGCGTACGCCGTTTCGCTCGCGAACGAGCTGCGCGAGAATGCCCGCCGCGATCTCCCCCGGCGTGTTGTTGCCGATCTTGTCGCCGAGGGGGCAGACGATGCCGGACACGAAGTCGGGATCGGAGCCGGTGCGCAGCAGTTCGTGCCGCATGATCTGTGCCTTGGACTTGCTGCCGATCACCCCCAGGTACGACGGCGTTCCCCTGGCCTCGATCGCGCGCAGGACCGGCAGGTCGGTGGCATGGCCCATCGTCATCACGACGACCACCGAATGCGGCTCGACGCGTTCGGCGCCGTCGGCGTGGTTCTCGACGCGCACCGCTTCGAGCACAGGCGTTCGCGGCAGACGCTCGAGCCACTCGGGGCGGGTGTCGACGCAGGTTACGCGGCAGTCGAGCTCGGCCAGGAACCGGCACAGCTTCTGCGCGACGTGTCCCGCGCCGAAGACGACGATGTGCCAGTCGAGGTCCGGGCGATGCGCCTCGAAGTAGACCGACACTTCTCCGGCGCAGGTCATGCCGATGTCCTTGAACAGGTTGAGCCGCTCGAACAGCGTGCGGACCTGGCCCTCTTCGCCGAGGAGTCGCGACGCCGTCTCCGAGCACCTCGTCTCGAGACGCCCGCCGCCGACGGTGCCGAAGGCGAGTCCCTGGCGCGTGAAGAGCGCGCGCGCGCCGACCACCTGGGGAATGCTGCCGCGCGCATCGACGATGGTCGCCATGCAGAACGGCACGCGATCGCGGCGCATCGACACGGCCCGTTCCAGAAGTTCCCCGTCCAACGTCGCTTCCCCGACTCCGTTCCGCGCCGCTATCGCTCGTTGCGCTGCGGGCACAAAAGGCGGTTAGATGTGCACGTATGCACATAGATGAACTATGTGTTCATAAATGGTAGAACCCGGAACCGACGGAAGTCAATACGGCGCACCCTGCCCCGGGCGCTCCCCTTCGCCGCGATGGCCGAGCATCTTCGACAGAAGCCGCGCGGCATCGGTCACCGCTTCGGCCGTACGCGCGCGCATGGCTTCGTCGAAGCGCGAATCCGGGCCGGCGACGCTGATTGCGGCGGCGACCTTGCCGAAGCGATCGAACACCGGCGCTGCGCACGCATCCACGCCCTTCTCGTAGCCGGAGAAGCTCCATGCGCATCCGCGCCGCGCGTCCTCGCCGATCAGCCGGTCGAGATCGGCGTGCGTGGTCGGCGTGTGGCGCGTCGCCGCCGACAGGGGTCCCCGGCCCAGGAGCGAGCGCCTTTCCTGCGGCGGCAGCGCGGCGAGCAGGACCCGGCCGGGAGCGGTGACGTGCGCCGGCAGCCGGCTGCCGACGCGCACGTTGCTGACCAGCAGCGTGTCCGGAAGCTCCTGCAGCAGATAGACGATCTGGTCTCCGGACAGCACCGCAAGGTGCGCCGAGAACTGCAGCTGCGCGGCGAGCCCGGCGAGAATCGGCTGCGCCAGTCGCAGCAGGTCGCGATCGCCGAGCGCGGCGGCAGCCATGGCGAGAAAGCGCGATCCGATCCGGTACCCGGCGCCTTCGGGCGAAGGCTCGATCATGCGCTCGTGCTCGAGCGTGTCGAGCAGCCGGGCGAGCGTGACGCGGTTGATGTCCAGCTCGCGCGCGATCCGGCTCAACTGCGTCGTGGAGCCCCCGTTGGCGACGAAGTCGAGCAGCTTGAGCGCGCGCTGCACCGGCGAGATCAGGTACGCCGGTTCCCTCTTCCCGACATCGATCGGCTCGTCGGCCGCGCTGGAACTCATTGGACCCCGCTCCCTGGAAAACCCGTGCGCGGTCATTCAATCACGAATGGCCGGATCGCGAGAGGTTGACATCGACGAGTGCATTGAGGAACACTGTTCGTTATTGATGCCGGTCAATTACGCGCTCCCGTGCCCGGAATAGGGTGCGCGGACGGCCGCGCATCGCTTCTCCTCACCGGAGCACTCGAACGTGCTGATCGAAGGCGAATTTCCCGTCGCAGCGCCTCCCCAGCAGCTGCTGGCGCACCTGTTCGATGCGCGGCTGATGGCATCGTGCCTGCCCGGCTGCGAGTCGCTCGAGGCCATCGACGACGATCGATACCGGTCGGTGGTCGTCGTGGCGATGGCGGGAATCAAGGCGCGTTTCGATCTCGAGGTGGAGGTCGTCCGCCGCGAGGGCTTCGAAGTGTGGGCCGTCACCCGCGGCGCCGAGGGCGGCCAGGCGAGCACGCTGCGCGCGGAGAGCCAGGTCACGCTCGCGCCGTCGCCGGAGGGAACGCTCGTGCGTTACCGCTCCGACGTCACGCTCACGGGCCGGCTCGGACGCTTCGCCCTAGGGATGATGAAGAAGAAGGCGCAGAGCATGGGCGACGAGTTCGCCGCGAACCTGCGCACCCAATTCGAGCAGACGAACGCCGCCGCGGGCGCGCGGCCCACGGCGCCCGCCGCCGTCGCTGCGCCGCAAACGATCGAGGAACCCGCGCCGGCGAAGCCGCGCAACTGGTGGCGCAGGCTGCTCGCATGGCTGCGCGGGTCGCCGGCCGGCGAGCCCGCATCGAGAGGATGAGCATGACGACACTGCAGGGCTTGCATCGGCCCCGATCCGTCGAGGAGGCGATCGCGCTGCTGCAGCGCGACCCCGAAGCGAAGCCGATCTCCGGCGGCGCCACGCTGGTGGCGATGCTGAACGCGCGGGTGATCGAGCCCCAGGCGCTCGTCAGCCTCGCGCAGATCGACGAGATCCGCGGAATCTCCTGCCTGTCCGACGGACGAATCCGCATCGGCGCCTTCACCCGGCACCGCGAGACGGCCGAGTGCGGCCTCGCGCTCGGCGAAGCGTCGGTCGTGCGGCACGCCGCTTCGCAGATCGCGAACGCGACGGTGCGCAACATGGGGACGATCGGCGGGTCGATCTCCTTTGCCGATCCGGGTCTCGACTATCCGCCCGCGCTCGTCGCCGCCGACGCATCGATCGAGATCGCGTCCGCGTCCGGACGGCGGCTGGTCCCGGCCCACGAGTTCTTCGTCGACTGGTACACCACCGCTGTCGAGCCCGGAGAACTGGTCACCGCCGTGCTGCTGCCGAAACCGGAAGGCGGCCACGGCCTGTACGTGAAGCATTGCCGCGTCGCCGGCGACTACGCGACCGCGTCGATCGCGATCGCCATGCAGCGCTCGGGGCACGTGCGCGCCGCGGTGGGCGGCTGCGGGCCGACTCCGCTGCACGATGCGCAGGCCGACGAGATCCTGTCCGCCGACCGAAGCGACGCCGCCGTCGCCCGCGCCGGAGAGCTGCTCGAGCAGAAGGCCGACCCGCTCGACGACGTGCGGGGGAGCGCCCCGTATCGCCGCCGACTGATTCCCCGACTTCTCCTGCGCGCCGTGCGGGAAGTCGAACTTGCCCGAGGAAACGTCGAATGAGCCCGGCCGACACAGCCAACGGTGCGAGCAGCATCGTGCTGCGCATCAACGGCGAGGAGATGGTCGTGCGCGCGGCGCTGCACGACACGCTGCTCACCGTCGTACGCGACCAGCTTCAGCAGACCGCCGCCAAGCGCGGGTGCAACCAGGGCGTCTGCGGCGCCTGCACCGTCGAGATCGACGGGCGCACCGCGCGCGCGTGCCTGACGCTCGCCCACGCCTGCGTGGGCGCCGAGATCCGGACGCTCGAAGGCGTCCAGGACGAGCCGGCCGTCGCCGCCCTGCAGGACGCGTTCACTGCCGAGCAGGCCTTTCAGTGCGGATTCTGCACGCCGGGAATGCTGATGAGCGCCCGCTCCCTGCTCGAACACAACCGATGCCCGGACGAATCGCAGATCCGGACCGCGCTCTCCGGGAACCTGTGCCGCTGCACGGGCTACGTGAAGATCGTCGCGGCTGTCCGCTCGGCAGCGGACGCGCTTCGCCAGGAGGAAGCCGCGTCATGAGCGAGAAGCTGCACGAACGCACCCGCGCCGCTCCGAAGGAAAGCGACACCGTCGGAAAATCGGCTGCGCCGCTCGAGGCGGCGGAGAAGCTCAGCGGCCGCGCGCAGTACATCGCCGACCTGTATCGCCCCGGCATGCTCTACGGCGCGATCGCCCAGAGCACCTACGCGAACGCGAGGATCCGCGGCTACGACCTGACGGCTGCCAGGGCGCTGAAGGGCGTGCGCGCGATCGTCACCGGCGACGACCTCGACGACGCCCACCGGATGGGCGCCTTCATCAAGGACGAGCCGGCCTTCGCCAAGGGGAAGGTTCGCTACGTCGGCGAGATCGTCGCTGCGGTGGCCGCCGACACCGAGGAAATCGCGCGCGCCGCCGCGCGGCTGATCCGCGTCGACTACGAGCCGCTCGACGCCGTGCTCGATCCGGTCGACGCGCTGCGGCCCGGATCGGCGCTCGTGCACGACGACGCGTCTTCCTACGCGAAGGTCTTCGACGCCGGCACGCAGGGGAACGTCTGCTCGCGCACTTCCTTCCGGGAAGGCGACGTCGAGCGAGCCTGGGCCGACTGCGACCTCGTCGTCGAAGGGGAGTTCCAGACGCAGGCGCAGGCGCACCTGTCGATAGAGCCGTGCGGCGCGCTCGCCGAGATCGACGCGGCCGGCCGGGTCACGCTGTGGTCGGCGAACCAGTCGGTCTTTCGCGTGCAGGCCAGCGTCTGCGAATCGCTCGGGCTGCCGATGACGCGGCTTCGTTGCCAGACCCCGCGCATCGGCGCGGGCTTCGGCAACAAGATGGAAGCGCACGTGCAGCCGGTCACCGTGCTGCTGGCGATCAAGGCGCGCCGGCCCGTGAAGCTCATCCTGTCGCGCGAGGAAGACTTCGAGACCGTGCGTTGCCGTCACCCGTTCCGCATCCGGATGAAGACCGGTGTGCGCAAGGACGGAACGCTGCTCGCGCGGGAAACGGAGCTGCTCCTCGACGGCGGCGCCTACGGAGACGACAGCCCGGGCGTGCTCGGCTACGCGCTGCTGATGAGCTGCGGCCCCTACCGGATCCCGAACGTTCACGCGCACGGTCAGGTCGTCTACACGAACAAGCTGCGCTCGGGCGCCTTCCGCGGCTTCGGCGTGCCGCAGGTCACGTTCGCCTCCGAGCAGCAGCTCGACGAGATCGCGGGCAGACTCGGCATCGACCGCGTCGCGCTGCGGCGCAGGAACATGATGGTCGAAGGCGACCCCTGGTTCGGCGGCCAGCGTGTGCAGTCGAACGGCCTGGCGCAGTGCCTCGACATCGTCGAGCGCGAATCGGGCATGGGCGATGCGCAACGCGGCGCAGGCGCCGGGACGCAGCCGGGGCGCAGGCGCGGTTTCGGCGTCGCGCTCACCGCGCACATCAGCGGCCTGCTCTCGTCGAGCGCCATCGTGCGCGTGCTGGAAGACGGCAGCGTGCTGCTGAACACCGGGGCAGTCGACATCGGGCAAGGCTCGAACACGGTCCTCACGCAGATCTGTGCGCAGGCGCTGAAGCTGCCGATCGAACAGGTCGCGATCGCCAGCCCCGACACCGACGGATCGCCCTACAACTGGGGAACCACGGCGAGCCGCGTCACCTACGTGACCGGGCGGTGCGTGACGCAGGCGGCGGCCGAGGTCGAGAAGAAGCTGAAGGAGCACGGCAGCGAGATGCTCGAGTGCGGCCCCGACGACCTCGAGCTGCTGCCGGGCGGGAAGGTGGCGATCAAGGGCGTGCCGCAGAAGGCCGTGAGCTTCGCGGAGATCTCCGGCCGCGCGCACTGGGCCGCCGGCGGCCCGATCATCGGCACCAACGCCTGGGTGTTCGACCAGAAGACCTTCGATCCGAAGCGATCCACCGTGCTCGGCCTGCCGTTCCCGCAGATCGGCGTCTTCAGCTTCGGCGCCACCGCCGTGGAGGTCGAGGTCGACGAGGTCACGGGCCGCGTGCAGGTGCTCGGCGGATGGTCGGCGTGCGACCTCGGCTACGCGATCAATCCGGCCATGGCCACCGGGCAGATCGAGGGCGCATTCGTGCAGGGCATGGGGTACGCGCTGATCGAGGAAATGGTGTGGGACGGAGCGCGCCTGGCGAACCCGTCCCTGATGGACTACAAGATCCCGACCATGGCGGAGTTCCCCGGAACCCTGCGCGCCTACCTCGTCGAATCCGAAGAGCCGAGCGGCCCCTTCGGCGCCAAGAGCGTGGGCGAGATCGGCATCAATGCCGTCGCCGCCGCCATCGCGAACGCGGTTGCCGACGCAACCGGCGCACGCCTGTGCCGGCTTCCGATGACCGCCGAGCGCGTGCTCGACGCCGTCGCGCCGGCAACCTGACCAGAGGAACCCGTCCCGCGAGAACCGCCGCGCAGCGCGAGGACGCCGAACGAACGCGGACCGACGTCAATCCGAGGAGACCGAAATGAAGACATCATCGACGCGACGCACGATCATCAAGGCCGCGGCCGGCACCGCTGTCGGCTCGATCCTGGTTCCCCGCGCGGCATGGGCGCAGGAAGCCCCGCTGCGGCTCGGCTTCTCGATGTCGAGAACCGGGCCGTTGGCGGTTGCCACCGTCTCGCAGTCGAACACCTACGAGCTCTGGCGCGAGCAGGTCAACGCACGCGGCGGGATGGACGTCGCCGGCAGGAAGCGCAAGGTCGAGTTCGTCTCCTACGACGACCAGTCGAAGCCCGACCAGGCAGTGCGCGTCTACGAGAAGCTCATCACCGACGACAAGGTCGACCTGCTGCTCGCGCCGTGGGGCACGCCGTTTCATATCGCGATCGCGCCGGTGCTCGAGAAATACCGGTTCCCCGTGGTCGGCAACACCGCGGCGTCGGTGAACGTTCGCAAGGTGAAGCCCGGCTACATCTGGTTCCCCACGTCGGCGATCCCCGATCGCATCGGCACCGAGCTCACGGCCATGCTGGTCGAGAACAAGGTGAAGACCGCCGCGGTCATCGCGAACGTCCTGCCGTTCACGAAGGAGATCAAGAACTTCCTCGAGCCGGAGCTCAGGAAGGCGGGTATCGAGATCCGCTTCACGACCGAGTATCCGCCCGACATCAAGGACATGACTTCGATCGTGGCGCAGATCAAGCAGGCCGGCGTGGACGCGGTGCTGGCGCTTTCGTATCCCGGCGATTCGATCCTCTATGCGCGGCAGGCGAAGGAACTGGGCGTGGGCAGCCCCTTCCAGTTCGTCGCCGTCGGCCCGAGCGAGCCGTTCTTCGCGAAGGC
>ERZ778017.3758-NODE-3758-length-10418-cov-2.683682_pt1 | contig 10418 bp, 7 predicted proteins | sample MGYA00375747_ERZ778017 | MGnify/ENA primary metagenome ERZ778017 (study PRJEB29350, sample SAMN05509838) | bioreactor metagenome | biome: bioreactor; material: wastewater | place: South Africa: University of Cape Town | collected 2014-03-17 ... | reverse complement strand
CAGGACCATGATAAAGAATGGAAGATGTGGGAAGACAATATTGGATTCATCAATGATGCTGTCAAAAAGATTAAAGGCATTACTACAGAAATAACCGTTCCGCCAATTGCTAACCATACGCCTAAACTGACGATCACCTGGGATAAGAATATTATTAAGACAACCCGGCAGGCATTAGGAGAAAAATTGCGTAATGGAAATCCTTCTATAGAAGTAATTTCCTGGGGAGACCCGGATAATAGCATCAGCCTTACCGTTTTTATGTTAAAGCCAGGACAACATAAAATAGTAGCTAAAAGGATACAGGAAGAACTTGGTAGCGCTTCAATTTAGTACCCGAAGCTTAGTTAGCCTCTTTAGATTTAAAAAACAAATAATAACCATGCCGAAATCCTGCTTTTTGTTTTTCCTTTTTTTATGCATCGGAGAAAATTTTGTCAATGCCCAACCGTATAATATTATTATTAAAGGCGGCCATGTCATAGATCCAAAAAACAACATCAATAGCGTAATGGATATTGCCATCAATGATGGAAAGATAGCCCTAGTTGCGGCAAATATCAATACCAAAGACGCAAAGCAGATAGTTGATGCCAAAGGTTTTTATGTTACGCCAGGCCTCATTGATATTCATACTCATGTTTTTTATGGTAATCATCCGGATCAATATTTAATGAATGGTACAACTGCTGTAGTTCCTGACGGTTTTACTTTCCGGTCAGGAGTTACCACGGTAGTTGATGCCGGAAGTTCAGGATGGCGGACATTTCCATTGTTTAAAGAACAAACAATTGACAGGTCTCAAACAAGAGTACTGGCATTTTTGAATATTGTAGGAGCAGGCATGCGGGGAGGAGCTTATGAGCAAAATACAGATGATATGGCCCCGGCTATGGCCGCTTATGTTGCCAAACAATACAAAGACTATATCGTTGGATTTAAGGCGGCTCATTTTGAGCCAGCTCAATGGACTGTGGTAGATAGCGCCGTGAAAGCAGGAGAATTAACCAATAAGCCTGTGATGATAGATTTTGGTGGTGATGACAGCCATCCGCCATTATCTATCGAAGAGCTATTTTTTAAACATTTGCGTCCGGGCGATATATATACTCATGCCTTTACGGAGCTTAAAAGAAGAGACCCTATCGTGGATCTTACCACCCGAAAACTAAAGCCATTTGTATTAGAAGCACAGAAAAAAGGAATTTTTTTTGATGTGGGTTTTGGTGGTGCAAGCTTTGATTTCAGACAGGCAATACCAGCCCTTAAAAGTGGCCTTTATCCAAATTCTATCAGCACAGACCTTCATACAGGAAGCATGAATGCCGCCATGAAGAGTATGTTAAACATCATGTCAATTTTTTTGGCAATGGGCATGGACTTGAAAAGTGTAATTACTGCATCTACGTGGCATCCTGCTATAGAAATAAAACATGACGAATTAGGGAATTTGTCTGTTGGGGCGGTTGCTGATATAGCGATACTAAATTTAAGGGAAGGCCAGTTTGGTTTTTGGGATAGAAACGGCTACAAGCTTAAAGGCAAACAAAGGCTTGAATGTGAGATGACCATAAGGGCTGGTAACATCGTGTACGACTTAAATGGAATAGCAGACCCCGAAGTAATTAAAAGCGGTGAATGAGATACAAATTCTAATTAATCATTTGAAACATAAACCTGTTCAATGAGATTAATGAGCTTAAAACTTCTTTATTGTTTCTTATTTATTGTAAGCTTTGCGCAATGCAAAAGGTATGGATTGCCATCCGGCGACCCTGATAATGGCGGCCTTACCTTGCCTGGAGGCTTTGAAGCAGTGGTAGTTACAGACAGCCTTAAAGGCACAGCCCGGCATATTGCTGTAAATTCTAATGGAGACATTTACGTCAAACTGAGATTTCCATCCGAGTTTGGAGGCAATGCCGCATTAAGGGATCAGGATAATGATGGTAAGGTGGATACTATCCAATTTTTTGATGAATACCAGGATAAGAGCAGTTATGGAACCAGTATGAGGATTCACAACGGATACCTCTATTTCAGTTCTGTAACCAGGGTTTTCCGGCAGAAATTGACACCTGGACAATTAATGCCCGACAGCAAAATAGAATTGATGCTAACTGATACCCAACCCCCGCGCCAACATGATACTAAACCAATAGCTTTTGATGATAAGGGAAATATGTATGTTCCGTTTGGCGCCCCATCCGATTGCTGCCAGGTTCAGGACAGAACACCCTTTTCGCCAGGAATGAATCCTTGTCCTCTTCTCGAACTAAGAGGAGGTATTTGGAAATTCGATGCCAACAAGCCAAATCAATTTCAAAAAGATGGAGAAAAATTCGCTACAGGCCTCCGAAGTATTGTAGCTCTTGAATGGAACCATAAAACCAATAATTTATACACTTTGATGCACGGAAGGGATTACCTGCATTCTACCTGGCCAAAATATTTTTCTGAGTGGGAAGGTGCTGTGCTTCCTTCCGAGGAATTTCTGTTATTAAAAGATGGAGCAGATGCAGGCTGGCCTTATTATTATTATGACCAGATAAAAGGTAAATTACTTCTTAATCCGGAATATGGAGGAGACGGAATGAAAGAAGGCAAGGGAGCCAAATATACTCAGCCACTAATTGGCTTCCCGGGTCATTTTGCGCCCAACGATCTGTTGTTTTATACCGGCAGCCAGTTTCCTGAACATTATAAAGACGGTGCTTTCGTTGCTTTTCACGGATCTACCAGCAGCGCTCCCTATCCCCAAACGGGTTATTTTATTTGTTTCATTCCATTTAAAAATGGCGAATTCTCTCAATCCTGGGAAGTTTTTGCAAATGGATTTGCCGGAGTAGATACAGTAGTCAATACCGATGATGCCAGGTACCGCCCCATGGGGTTGGCTATGGGGCCGGACGGTTCCTTATACATATCCGATTCAGAAAAAGGTAAAATATGGCGCATTATGTATAAAGGAGATAAAAATAAATTCGGGCCCACTCAGTTATCAGAAATGGCAAAACTAAAAAAACAGGCTACTAATATTAAAATGCCGGATGAAATTTCGGATAACCTTGACAGGGGAATCGTAAATAAAGGAGCCAGGCTATACAACACGTATTGTGCTATTTGCCACCAGAGAGATGGAATGGGAAATGGCCGTTTTCCCCCTTTAAGTGGTTCCGAATGGGTAATTGGCAATAAATTGGTTCCAATAAATATCGTACTGAATGGGCTTGAAGGAGAATTGCAGGTGAAAGGCAAAGCTTATAATAATAAAATGCCCCGGCTTGATCTTTTACCTGATGAAACTATTGCACAGATCGTGACTTATATCAGGCAAAATTTTAATAATAATGCCAGCGCTGTTTCAACTCGGGATGTTTTAAAAGCAAGAAAGGCTTTGGTTAAAAAGTAAATTAGTTTGATAATTCTTTTAGAGCAAAAAGGAAGAATTTGAAATGAAAATAATAAGAAGTTTATCTTCAGTATTTATTCTAATAGCCTCATTTTTTTATGAGGTTTCTAACGCACAGCCGAACGATACGGATTATCAAAGACTCTTGCAAGTTCCATTGCATTACACAGCATTGAAGACAACAGAAAAAATAACTATTGATGGCAAAGATGATGAAACGGATTGGAGCAAAAGCCAGTGGACAGAGGCATTTACTGACATTGTAACCGGAAAAGAAATCAATGCCAGGCAGCAGGCAAAATGTAAAATACTTTGGGACGATAATTTTTTATATTTATATGCAAAATTTAGCGAGAGTAATTTATGGGCTTCAATACATAAACATGATGCCTCGGTTTTCCAGGATAATGCATTCGAAATGTTTATTGCCCCTGGTAGAAAAACTTACGACTATTTTGAATTTCAGATAAATGCGTATTGCACAGTCTGGGATTTATTCATGCCCAGGCCTTATCGCAACGGTGGAAGCGGATTAAGCAGTTGGGATATAAAAGGATTACAAAAAGCGGTTTATTTAGATGGAACATTAAATAATCCGGATGACACAGACAAAAGTTGGAGCATAGAATTAGCTGTACCTTTCAGTTCAGTTCACATGAATGGCAGTCCTAATCCGGCAAGTGGAACTATTTGGCGTATGAATTTTTCCCGCGTACAATGGGAGCTTGATACATTAAACGGAAAATATTTCAGGCGAAAAGATGAAGCTACCGGTAAATTGATTCCGGAACATTATTCAGTATGGTCTCCACAGGGAATAGTGAATTTGCATTATCCCGAAAGATGGGGCTATGTTCTCTTTTCTGATACATTATCAGCGAAGAGTTTTTTATCTGCTGAGAGTGAAAAATTAAAATTACTTCTTTGGAAGTATTACTACCTGCAACAGGAATTCAGAAAGAAAAATGGAGTGTATGCCACTACATTGAAACAATTAAATAAAATTTATGCCAGTAAGTCTGGCTTAAAAGCCAACGAATCCCGGATAAAAATGTATTCAGACAAGCATCAGTTCCTGATAAAAGTTTTTTTGATTCCATCAAATGAATATATGTCTGTTGATGAAAAAGGCGAAATTCATTTTGGAAAACCAGCAACTTTAACCGATTAAAATCAATGCCTCATCAATATTATAAACCAATAAAAATCAAAATCATGCAAACAGAAAGAAGATCAGCTATTAAAAAATTATTAGCTTCCGTAACAGCTATCGCCGGATTAGGATTAGCCGCCAAGGCAAAAGCAATTACAGGCAAAGAAAAGCAAGTCGGGAATATAACGACTTCGCAGGATGTCCCTTTATTCTCAGGGCATACCATACACGGCGACCTGGTTTATATTGCCGGCAAAGGCGCTCATGTTGCCCCGTTTGAGATAAAAGCCCACACTGAAATTGTGCTCAAAGAACTGGAGAAAGAATTAATTAAGGCAGGATCTTCAATGGAAAAGGTTTTGAAAGTAAGCGTATTTCTGAATGACATTGCCGATTACCAGGGAATGAATGAAGTATACAAAGGCCGGTTTGGAAAGAAGCCGCCTGTTCGCACCACCGTTGCCGTAGCAAAGGGAGGAGTACCCGGCGATTCTTTAGTGGAAATGGATTGTATCGCCTACCTGTGATCTGGCATAAAATGTAGATTTCATTAATTTATCAGAGGACTGAATGAACTATTTTGTTGCTGTCAGAATTAAAAGAGAATTGCTCAAACGAGTATAAAAATTAAATCTACGATTGCTGAATTATTTTTTTAACCCCGATAAATTTAAAATATGAAACGTAGAGATGTAATAAAAGGGCTCAGTTTATTGCCCTTGTCCGGCGGAGTAATAGGAAAAGGGTTCTCTTCCGAAGCCGCTTTTGCCGCGCAAAAAGAAAAAGGAGCGAAGCGGGATTTATTTGACGAATTAGGAGTCACCCGCGTGATCAATGCAGGAGTAACAATGACTTTTCTATCCGGTTCCCTGATGATGCCGGAAGTAATGGAAGCCATTAATTCAACAAGCCATGACTTTGCCAATATGTATGAACTACAGGATAAAGTAGGAGCAAAGATGGCAGAGATGCTGCAATGCGAAGCTGCTATGGTAACTTCCGGCGCTGCATGTGCATTGTTGTTGGGAACCGCCGCCGCTATCACCGGGAAGGATCCGGAAAAAATAAAATTAATCCCAAATCCTCCCGGTCCCAGGCCTGAAGTGATCATGCAAAAGAGTCACCGTTACCTGTTTGATCAGGCCATTACCACTACCGGAGCAAAAATTATAGAGATAGAAGGGCCCGATGAAATGGATAAGGCTGTTAACAACAATACGGTGCTGGCGCTTTTCTTTAATGCAGCATATAAATCAAGTGTTTCGCGCGAAGATTTTGTAGCGCTATGCAAAAAGCATAACATTCCTTCCTTCATAGATGCGGCCGCAGATGTGCCACCGGTAGAGAATCTGTTTAAGTTTCAGAAAATGGGGTTTGATCTCGTCACTTTTTCCGGTGGCAAAATGATTCGCGGGCCGCAAAGCGCCGGGTTATTATTCGGACGGAAAGACTTGATCGAAGCGGCCAAATTGAACCACAGTCCGTACGAAGCCCCGATCGGAAGGCCGATGAAAGTAAATAAGGAAGAGATATTTGGAATGTATGCGGCATTGAAATCGTATCTTGAACGCGACCATAAAAAAGAATGGAATGACTGGCTAAATCGTATAGAACGAATTAGAAAAAAAGTGGAGCAAGTGCAAAGTGTAAAAGGAGAAACACATATAGAACCCGGGCCTGCCAATGCTTTTCCTTCACTTTATCTTACCTGGGACCAGGAAACAGTAAAGATGACTGCAAATGATGCACAATCGGCGCTTCAGAAGGGTAACCCCAGTATTGTAACCAACGTAGCCAACAAAGATGGCAATAAAGTGTTGAGTGTGGGTGTAGTGTTGTTGAGGCCCGACCAGGTAGATATCGTAGCCCGGCGTGTGAAAGAAATTTTAGAACACGCTATTTAATTTCTTACTGAAAGAAATAATAACTTAATAGTAAAACAAAAATCAATCAATGAAAAAATCATTACTGCTTCTAATTGCATTAACCGCTTTTTCGTTTAATTATTCTTTTTCCCAAAACTATAGTATCGTCATCAAAGGGGGCCATGTGATTGACCCTAAAAATAATATTGACGAAATAATGGATGTGGCTATTGACAGTGGAAAAATAAAATTGTTTGCAAAAAATATCAGCACTGCCAATGCATCGCAGGTTGTCAATGCCGAAGGAATGTATGTTACACCCGGATTAATAGACATTCATACCCATGATTTTTGGGGCACAGAGCCCAACCACCAATATGAAAATGGAAACCTGGCCATCCAACCCGATGGGTTTACATTTCGCAATGGCGTAACTACTATTGTGGACGCCGGAAGTTCCGGATGGCGCACCTTTCCCACTTTTAAAGCGCAGACCATCGATGTATCACAAACCAGGGTTCTTGCTTTTCTAAATATCGTAGGCGAAGGTATGCGGGGTGGCTATGAACAAAACGAAAATGACATGGATCCGAAGATGTCGGCATTGGTTGTGAAGCAATATAAAAATATAATTGTTGGTTTTAAACTGGCCCACTATGAAGGTTACGACTGGACACCAACTGACCGTGCTGTCTTAGCCGGAAACCTCGCGGGCGGCCTGCCGGTGATGGTGGATTTTGGCGGAAGTAAACCGCCTCTTTCCCTGGAAGAGTTATTTTTAAATCATCTGCGCCCGGGTGATATTTTCACTCACTGCTTTGCACAATTAAGCAGCAGGGAATTCATTGTAGATACCGCCACCAATAAAGTAAAACCTTTCGTTTGGGAAGCCCGCAAAAAAGGAATTATTTTTGATGTAGGCTATGGCGGGATCAGCTTTGCCTATTCACAGGCCATTCCCGCGATCAAAGAAGGTTTTTATCCTAATTCCATCAGCACTGACCTGCATGTTGGCAGTATGAATGCGGCTATGAAGGGAATGCTTACCACGATGTCAAAATTCCTGGCCATGGGAATTGATCTGAAAACGGTTATCACTGAAAGTACCTGGAATCCTGCTAAAGAAATCAATCATGAAGAATTGGGAAACTTATCAGTAGGCGCAGGTGCAGACGTGGCCATACTGAGTATGAGAGAAGGCAAATTCGGTCTCTTTGATTACACAGGATATAAGCTGGAGACTGACAAAAAACTAGAGTGCCAAATGACGATCAGAGATGGCAGAATTGTTTATGACTTGAATGGAATTGCCAATCCTATAATTGCACCGCGCCATCCTTTACCTGTTATTGCGAACGCTACCAATAATTTTGCGGAATGGTTTAAAACAATTCCTTCAAAAAATGGTTTACAACTTACGCCCAGCAAAAGCATTAATGAAGAGGAATTCTTCGGGCAATATCGTAAAAATAATACCTGGTGGGATGAAGCTTTTACCTTCTTGAAAACAAAGGATTTGGCCCAGCTCAAGCCTGGCGTGTATGTGATTGATTCAGGAAATGTGATAGCAACGGTTTCGCAAGGCCCGACCAAAAATAAAGAAGAGGTACAGTGGGAAGCCCATCGCAATCTTAATGATATTCAATACATCATAAAAGGAAAAGCCCAAATGGGTGTAGCGCCCAGCGCTGATATCAGGGCCACGACTATCGTTCCCTATACGAATTCAACAGATAATATGAATTTTACCAATGAGGGTGGCGAATATTTTGATGCAGATCCATCCACGTTCTTTATTTTTTCACCGCAGGAAATGCACAGGCCTGCTATTAAAGTTCCGGGAAGTGATAACGTGAAAAAAATAGTGATCAAAGTAAGAGTTCCCTAATCAGTGTCATTCATGAAAATTAAAAAACTGAATTTTAAAAGGCCAATTATAATGATGAATCTCAAAAAAGCTATTTTTTACCTGATCTCTTTATCCATTTTTTTCCCAATAATTATTAATGCCCAAACCATTTCCAAAGATGAAATGATCTTCCTTACTTCCCAGTGGAAAGGCGAACGATTTGCCGATGGCCGTCCCAAGGTCCCGGATGATCTGTTGGCCAGAGCACGGAATATTGGTATTGATGATGCCTGGACTGTGTTGAAAAATTTAGGATACACCAATCAGTTTGAAGGCGGCTGGAAAATGGTAAATGATAGTATTCCTGTTATTGGCCGGGCAGTTACGGCCATGTTTCTTCCTTCCCGGCCCGATGTAGAAAAAAATATTAAAGAGCGCGGTATAAAAGAAGGCCGTAAAGGCAATACCAATTCATGGCCGATTGATATACTCACCAAAGGGGACGTGTATGTGGCAGACGGTTTTGGAAAAATTGCAGGGGGCACGCTGATAGGAAGCACGCTGGGAAATTCCATTTACAGCAAATCCGGCAATGGCGTAATCTTTAACGGTTCTGCCCGCGACCTCGAAGGCCTTTCTGAGATAAAAGGATTTAATGCCTTCGTGCGTGATTTTCATCCATCCTTTTTGGAAAATATGGTGCTCATGGGACTTAATACACCTATTCGTATCGGGCAGGCCATCGTCTTGCCCGGCGACCTGGTGATTGCAGACCGGGAAGGAGTTCTTTTTGTTCCGGCTCAATTGGCTGACCTGGTTATCAGCACTTCAGAATTTGTGGTCTTAAAAGATAAATTCGGTTTTGAAATGGTCAAAACCAATAAATATTCAACCGGGCAGATAGACAGCCAGTGGACAGAGGAGATTAAAGTAGATTTTCTGAAATGGCTCGGTCAACATCCTGAATTAGGAAAAATGACCAAAGAAAAACTGAATGAAATTATGAGTAAAAGAACGTGGTAGCTTCTATAATAACACTAAGATCAAATTTAAACTTCAGCGTATATGCCCAATACCATAGCGAGGCAACGATGGGTTCGCCTGATCCCCATAGCGTTTATTACTTACAGTCTTGCGTATTTAGACCGGGCTAATTTCGGATTTGCCACCGCAGGTGGAATGGCAGCAGACCTGAACATTACAGCAGCCACCTCATCTTTATTAGGAGCCTTATTTTTTCTGGGGTATTTTTTCTTTCAGATTCCCGGCGCCCTTTATGCCGCTAATAAAAGCGCGAAGAAACTAATCTTCTGGTCACTTATTCTTTGGGGTCTCCTGGCAATGGCTACCGGCATGGTCAGCAACGTTTCTCTTTTGATTGTTATCAGGTTCATGCTGGGTGTGGTAGAAAGTGCGGTAATGCCTTCGATGTTGATATTTCTAAGCAGATGGTTTACCAAAGATGAACGTTCCCGGGCCAACACTTTTTTAATTCTCGGCAATCCGGTCACCATTCTGTGGATGTCAATCCTTTCAGGTTATTTAGTTCATTCTATGGGATGGCGATGGATGTTTATCCTGGAAGGAGTACCTGCTATTGTATGGGCTTTTTTCTGGTGGCGGCTGGTAGAAGACAAACCCAAAAATGCCAAATGGCTTTCAGACTCCGAAAAACTGGCCATGGAAAAGATACTTCTTAAAGAACAGCAAGCCATCAAACCTGTTAAAAATTACATGCAGGCTTTTAAATTAAAAGTGGTGGTGTTGCTATGCCTTCAGTATGCCTTGTGGAGCATCGGGGTATATGGTTTTGTGCTGTGGCTACCCGATATTATTAAAAAAGCGGGCGATTTAAATATGGTTAAAACCGGTTGGCTTTCGGCTGTTCCTTATCTGCTTGCAATCATAGCGATGCTTTCTGCGTCGTGGTTTTCTGACAAGACCTTGAACCGAAAGATATTTGTATGGCCTTTTCTGCTCATTGGTGCCCTTGCGTTTTATGGTTCTTATCTTCTTGGCACTTCTCATTTTTGGCTTTCATTTGTTTTACTGATCATTGCCAGCGGCGCGATGTATGCACCGTATGGGCCTTTCTTCGCCATCATTACTGAAATATTACCCAGTAATGTCTCCGGGGGA